>Ga0209516_1000066_pt1 | contig 35767 bp, 22 predicted proteins | sample Napbiome12C3dose_FD_187716 | JGI IMG/M metagenome (GOLD analysis project Ga0209516, IMG submission 187716) | Groundwater microbial communities from S. Glens Falls, New York, USA - Naphthalene biodegradation metagenome 12C3dose (SPAdes) (version 2) ... | reverse complement strand
AAAAACATCAAAACGTAGTTTGTTAAGCAGATGGAGTCCACCTTTTTAGTAATTTTAGTGAAGGTGGACTCCATCTTATGCGAAGCATCCTTCGGATAGGTTTCGTGCTAATTTTTAGAGATGCCCTAATGATGCTTTTTGAAGTCTTCTGCGTGGTTCGGCTAGAATCTTAACTCGACTGACAATCGAGAAACCTTTCCCAAATCATTATAGTCGACAAGTGCATAATCAAAACCGACTTGTTGAGTGCCGACATTTAATTTTACCCCAATGCCATACGTCCATTTTTCAATATCATAATTTATTTTATAGCCAAGCCTCGCATAGAATGTCTCATTCCACGAATATTCTCCGCCAATATTTACCCTCTCATTATTATCATTCGGATGATTGCCGTCTAACGCCATCGTAAAATGATGGTATTCAGATTGGAATAAAGGATCTTGACCGCCAACAATATCCATTGCTATCCCAACGCGGAAATTTAAAGGTAAAGGCCATGGTTCGGTTTTTAATCGTGCGTCAGGGTTATATTCTCCGGAAATTTGTTTATTAATATCTGCAAGGGATATTAAATCGCGTCCTTCAAGTTGCATGTTACCGCCGAAGTTTGAAACACACATTCCAATCACCAAATTGTGAAACCCGGTTCGCAAATAAGTCCCGATATCTATTGCCACAGTATTTGCCGATTCATTATACGCGTTCTGTTGAATATACTTGACCGTCAGTCCAACTGAAAACCGGTCGGTTAATGTGCGTGCATACGATAATCCGATTGCAATATCGTTTACATTATAGAAGATACCGGTGCCATCCGGTTGTTCCACAGTGGTTACTTCTTGTTCGTTAGTGCTTAATGTGAGCGCGCTAATACCAAGAGCATCACTCTCACTTACCGGTATTACAATACCGGCATAATTGTGAAACAGTTCTGCAAACCATTGAGAATGGCTTACACCTACAGAAATTGATTTTACATTTGTAATTCCGGCCGGATTCCAATACAAAGCGCTTACATCGTTGGCAACGGCTGCATACGTTTCACCCATCCCCATGGGTCTTGCGCCAATACCTATTTTTAGAAACTGTGCCGCTGTAGTACCAACTTTGGAAAAACCACCGCCGTAACTAATGATGGGCAATGTCATGAGTACAAGTAATGAAACTATTTTTTTCATCAGCTTTACCTCCATTGGCGCAGGAGTGATTATTTAATTGATCCTTAAAAAGTCTTCATCAGCACAACCTTGTCAAGGTTATGTAATTAGATTTGTAAAATTTGGACGTTGTTTCGTTGTTGATCAATAAACCTTGACAAGGTTTATTACTTTTTAACTGATGTTACGCAAAACAAGAACACTGGTCATGCTGAGCAAGACGCAAACTTAAATATTAAAGTCATCCTTCGACGCATCCGTCAAAAAAACGAAGGATTTGCTCAGGATGACCGTTATTTCTACGCCGCGTCGAAGCATCGTTCTAATGAATTTAGTTCTCTGCGTAACATTATTTAATTACGAGAAACTTTCCAACCTTTTTCTGTCCGTCAGGGATTGAAACGACATAAATATAGAGACCGTAAGCAATATATTGATCATTATAAGTTCGCATATCCCAAAACTCGTACCCATTATTATCATTGTGATCAATATCGGCAACACGATCTCCCGCTACGGTAAAAATTGTGATCTTACATTTATTCGGTAAATGATTAAACATCAATTTTTTACCAAACTGATTCGTTTCCCAAATATTGGCAACGATGTACGGATCGGGCACAACGCGTATTTTATCTAGATCAATATTTTGTGTTGTTGAAAATTTCACTCTCTGTGTGCTGAATTCATACCGGATTTCTTTTCTAAAAGGTTTATAAGTTTTTATAGTAAACTGGTCACCCTGAGAAGGAGGAATTGCCTGTCTTCTGACGGTGTCTCCATCGGCATTCACATACGTAGAGGGGAAGTTGTTGGTATTTAAGTAGAGCCCAGAATATGTTGTATCTTTAGCATTCTTCACTATAACCTGTTCAAGTACCAAAACGTCGGCATATTTTTCGTAGTAACCGGAACTGCCTTTCGTGTATCCTTTTCCTCCCGGAATTAAATCCCATCCTAAAGGACTATAAAAAAACTCCCTGTAGCCATCCCACGGAGCTTTCACTGCAAACTCAAAGAGCCATGTGTTTTTACTGATGTCTATTGGCTTCTGAGGATCTGTGACAATCTCAACCTTTAGAGGCAGATGAATGAGAGTATCTTGATCTTTATTGGTAAAGAAATCATACCAGTGCGCCCAAAGTCCTCCGGACTGAGCAGTATCAATAGTAATGCGGAAATCATCTATTGTGTATATTGTTTCGGGTACAATATCTCGTCTATTCTTATACTTCTCTACTGGACCAGTTCGCCAGTCAAAAGTACATGTAGCGCCCTTTACTTTTGTCCATCCTATAGATTCAATACCTGATGGAGAATTGAGTACCGTCAAACGAAATCCGTCAACGATTGGTAAATTATCTCCAGTATTATCAGAAAAAAGATGATGATCCAACAAGAGAGTTGTATCGTGAGCGGCAGAAATTCTATATAAATTGAAACCAAGTACATATTTTGTTTTATTTCCCACAACCTGCTTCACAGAGTCAACAAATCTAATGAGGTAATTATCCCCCGTAATTAATTCTGGTTTTATAATATCTATTTTCACAAGACCTTGAGAGATTCCTCCTATAGGCGGTATTGCTCCTGCAGTATTTGATTGAGGATTATATTGGGGTGGAATATAATTTTGTGCCTTAACACCCGGCACTACGGGTACAACATTGGACTGCATCGTATCACGTGCGAGTGCCGATTGATACGATTGTTCAAGACTATCGGGTTTTTGATTTCCCTTCGAATACGAAGTAACGCAATACCAGTATTCCACACCATTGATTAAATGTTCATCGACATAACTATGTTTTAATCCGGAATCATCCCCTAATGATTGATTAAATGCGGGATCGGTACCCTTTATTCCGTCAATGAGATCAAAAATTTTGATTGGTTTATAACCGATTACATTTCCGTAAGGATCTGTGACAGGTGTTCCCCATGTTTTTCCACGATCATCGCTTCGATAAATTTTGTAACCTTCAAAATTATATTTTCCGGTCAAAACATCTTTTGAATTTTCTGCTTCAGAGTCCCACGCTAAACGAACCTGTTTATCACCGGCATTAGCGGTTACTTTTGGTGTTTGTGGCGCCCCTGATCCCTGAAACTTACGCTGATACATTTGTTGTGCAATTCTTACATTCTGCATCAAATCTGTTGTATCAGGTTTATTTGGAATGGGTCCGGAGTTTCCCATGATAACAGCTACCGAAGATTTTACTGATTCACCCGGTGACAAACTAAAGGGACCGGTCATAATAAAATAATTGATCGGCGCACCCTCCGGGTAATAGACCTTCATGCTGTCCGGATGAGTAGTATCCATACGGCGGTTGGACCCATGGAAAATAGCTTTCGGATTAGTCAAATTGGGATCATTTGGATTGCTCGATATAATAGGCCACATTTCTTCGTCAACTTTAGGAGTAATATCGCGACTGAAGAAATGGAAATCGGTTACACCCATATTCTTAGGCGTTTCCAAAATATTAAGACCGACAATTCCTAAAGGAGATGGATCGCCTGCCCAAGCGCCGTCTTTAGTATTATTTGCATCCCATACATAAACAAAATCTCCGTTGTTGTTGGCATCTTTGGGATTGCTGTCAATAATATTTACCATATCTTTATTGTCATAATCCGGTCTGAAAATAGCAATATAACCAACATAGACACTATCAAGCTGGCGACCGCTTTTATTATGAATTGTAAAATCCCAAAACAGCATATCTTCGGCATAAGGCCTGCCGTAGCTATAAGCAGTTTCTTCTACTTCTATTCCGACTTTTCCTTTCGAACTTGAATTAGCATTGTCATCAAAGACACAATAAATATCCCGGTCGGAAACAAATTCTCCGACTGCTTCTTTTCCGTAGTTCGAAGATGTCGGATCAATATCTATTCTAAAGTGACCGGGCCAATGACGTTTTCCGGGAGTGCTTACCCATGCACCCTGCTTATCAAAATATCCTTGGGGCCATGTTTCAGGATTATCACTTGAAGCAAGAAAGGGAGTTTCGTCTGGAGGGGGCGCAATAACATCTCCCGAATAGATCTTACCGCGAGATCCGGCTTTGGGAGACCAATCAACTTTTTCAGATGGACCACTAATGACTGATGTTATTACATTTCCTTTCGCAGCCACAATTAAACCTAATCCAAAACAGTACTGGGTTGAAGTATTTGCAGAGGTAGGCCAATGAATCGCATCGTTGAAATATTCATGAAAATTTGATAGAACACCGTAATTTCCAAGATAGTTAGCTACCTGCCCTTTATCCATAAGCCCTATGCCGCGTTCAACAGCAGAATGTGTTTTCAAGAAACGTGCGATTTGTTCAGGTTTCATATCTTTGTGACAATTATTGCAGCTCTGTTTCTGAGCTTGAATAAATGTCGAACAAAAGAGAGAGAATATTATTATCAGAATAAAATATCTCATCAAATTTTTAAGCATATAGTTTTTTCCCAGTTACCAAATAAATTGAACTCCCGCGGTAATAATTCGCGGTGGTCCTATATAGTTGGGATTATGATCAGCATCCGGTAATGAGCCAACCAGTCCGGCAAGCCCGGTGTCAAAAGGTTTTCCTGTGCGCGAGTATACATATCGAACATTCTGTGCATCAAGTAGGTTTGTAACTTCCAAAAAGAATGATATTGCTATGCTGGAAAACCATACTTTTTTTATCATACGAAGATCAACTGTTGATGTCCATGGTTTCCGCGCCGAATTAATATCTATGCGGACTGTGGGATCTACATACGGTGTATAAGGAAGTCCGCTTCCTGCCTGGAACAGAACGTTTAAGTTAAAATCAGATAAAGGTTTTATTCCAACTATTTCCGGTCCTTGCTCTTTTGGAATATTCAAATTGATGCTCACTGCAACATCATGGCGCTGATCAAAATCTAAATAATATTCTTGATGAGGTATTTCCTCTTTTGTAGAAGCACTGAAATACCCACCGAGCGGCTGTGAGTTATTTCCTTTCGCTACTGAATATGCGTAATCTATTGACCCAGAGAAGTAATTACTGTAACGCTTGCGCAAGGTTAGGTCAACACCTTTTACGTTAGCGTAATCTGAATTATAGAACACAACGTAATCTTGTGATAAATAAGTAACCTGAAACGTAGAGAGGAGGTCGGTAATATCTTTGTACCATGCAGATACATCTAACGCCCAATCATTACTTATCTTGTTTTTTATTCCTGTTTCATACGCGACAGTTTTTTGAGCCTTTACTGCCGGATTCCCTACCAATGGCGTTGATGTGCTTAAATCTTTGTTGTGATTATAATAGAGCGCATTATAATCCGGGTTTTGGAAGAATTGTCCATACGAAAAGTGGAGTACTGCACGGTCGGTTATAGGATGAGCGAGACCAATACGTGGACTCAGTTGCTGTTTCGCCGCGACTTTTTTTTCTACGGCGGGGATCCATTTGTTGCTCGTGTCGAAACTTCCGAACCGACGGATATCCGGCCACATAGTTGTTTTTGAATCGGCATAATCAAAACGTAAACCAAGATTTATTATTAGATAATCATATTCAATTTTGTCTTGAATATAACCTGCTGCTTCAATCGGTGTGCGAACATATTCATCTTTGTACTGAGCGCCTGAAGGCCACGGCTGCGATTCTACATGCACTTGTATGCGATGGCTTTTAAGTTCAAACCCGCTTTTAAATTGATTGTAATTATTTGCCTGGTACGTTGCATCAACTTTACCACTGTGCGTTATTGTCTGATCATCAGAATAGTCAGCATCATCCCCGCTAGCATAAAAATAAACAGTTTTCCCTGTTTGCCTTCGTATATAATCTTGCGGCTGTTTATTTCCTACCTGGACTTTCATGTTATTCACAAAACGAGATACCTGCGCCGTATAAAATAAACTGTTGCTAAGCGTATGCGTAAACGTTAACCCCAAACGGTTTGTGTTTTTTACAGAATGACTTTGATTTTCACTTAAGTACTTCCACTTATGATTGTATTCCTGATATTCGTTCTCTGTTATCTGACCTGACAAAGACAATTTAAATAAAGAAGTAACTCTATACGTTAATTTGCCAAAACCATCTCTTTCTAATCTGTATCCGTGGGGTAGATAGCTGTCTTCATTTTTAACTCTGCCTGAGGCGAAAAACGTCAGATCGGGAATAAAAGGAAATGGACCGTTCAACGATACATTTGACATTCCATTGAGAGGTATTTTCAAACGATTGATGACGCTCTTTTCAACATACTCATAACTGTCTTCTACGCCCGAAAAAGGATTTCTTTGTCTGTAGGGGGAACGATTTAACATCGGTGAAGTATATTCTATTTTTCCATGAAAAGATTCGCCGCCTTCTTTCGTAACAATATTAACTATACTCGACATAGCATCGCCGTACTCTGCATTAAAAGTGCCGCTAAGGATCATCATTTCCTCAACAGCATCTTTATTCATCATACTGTTAAAACCGCCGTATAAAGGATCTTCAACATACATACCATCAATCATATAAGCTATTTCACCTGTTCTACCTCCTCGTACGTGAATATTTCCATCGGCGTCGGTAGTAAATCCTGCTTTAGTTGTTAATACATCTTGAATATTGGCGACAGGCATGTTTATTAGTTCATTTGAACTGACTATTGATAATTTCGATGTAACATCTTTCTCTAGAATCGGACGTTCCGCAGAAACAACAATTTCCGCCATTCCCAGAGTTGTGGACTCCATTAAGAAATTTATCTGTGTCGTAAGGTCTACAACTACTTGGATATTGGTAACCTTATAATCTTTGTATCCAATCATTGTTGCACGAACAGTATAATGCCCGGGCCGCACATTAATAATAAAATACTCGCCATTAGTATTGCTTGCTCCTCCTAATGAAGTGCCTTCGATCATAACAGTACATCCGGACAGGGGTTCTCCTGTTGTTGCGTCTTTCACAATACCGGCAATCTTACCTGTGGTGCCGGCAATAATATCAGGAGACATAATTGAAAGCATTATCATTATATAAACAATGTCAATTTTTCTAGAGTATTTTTCCACGAGGAGACTCCCTCATCTACTAAATTTGTTGGAAGTTCTTATGCCTATTGAATTGTAATAAACTGTCGAAGATCTGTATTTAGCATAAAGATCCTTTGTTGCTAGTATCAGTTCTAAAAATAAATGTAGTATTTTTTTTAACCCCCTCTCAATCTCCCCCTTATAGGGGGAGAGGAATGTTTCCCTCCCCTGCAAGGGGAGGGTTAGGGTGGGGTCAGTTAGTTGTTTGACGTAAAAAAATTTAGAATCACAACTTTATTTATTTGAAACGGCACTAGTATCAGTAAAACTTCATGCTATAGATACAGATCTTCGAAAAGTTCGACAAGATAAAGCAATGGTTACTATTTCAACAACATCATTTTCTTCACTTGTAGAAACCGATTATTCGGATCGTTCGTACTGACTGCTTCGATGCGATAGAAATACAAACCTGTTGACACATTTGCATTCCATACTTCACGATGCCAACCTGCAATTTGTTCACCGTTTACTAATTCAGCTACAACCTGACCAAGCACATTATAGACTTGCAACTTCACCCGACTATTCATCGGCAATCCATAATGAAGTGTCGTTGATGGATTGAACGGGTTAGGATAGTTCTGCGCGAGCGAATATTCCGTTGGAATTTGATTTGATAAACCTTCAACGGCGACACTCGCATTGGGCACGCCGCTGACTTCGTTGGAATATGCGCTTTCGTTGCCCGCGCTGTCAACAGCCGTTACACGCAGATAATACCTTGTTCCGTTGGTCATCCCCGTAAATGTCTTTGAAGTGTCAGTGACTCCTGCCGTAGCTGAGTCCACTTTCGTGGTCGGATTCGGTGAAGTGGCGCGATAAATCCGATAGCGCAGAAAGTCCGGTTCTGTTGTCTTTCTCCATTTGATACCAATCTTGGTGCTCGAAGTATCCACCACAACCAAGTTCGTGGGGGCCGCTGGCGGGATTCTATCGGCAGGCACGACGTTGACCTCGTTGGAATACGCGCTCTCATTACCGGCACTATCCACGGCTGTGACTCGGAAATAATATCGCGTGCCGTTAGTCAATGCTGTGAAAGTTTTCGCAGTGTCCGTGATGCCACCGCTGGTTGAGTCCACTTTTGTCGTCGGATTCGCGGATGTTGCTCTATAGATCCGATAACGAAGGAAGTCAGACTCGGTATTCCTTTTCCATTTGATCGTTATAGTTTTGCTCGAAGAATCTGTGATCACAATGCCCGCCGGGGCCGCGGGAGCGATGCGGTCGCCCGACGACGCATTCACTTCGTTAGAATAGCTGCTTTCGTTACCCGTACTATCCACCGCTGTAACCCGGAAATAATACCGCGTCCCGTTTGCGAGGCCCGTAAAGGTTTTGCTCGTGTCGCTAATTCCTCCACTCGTCGAATCCACTCTTGTCGTTGGAGCCGGCGAAGTTCCTTGATAGATCCTATATCGTAGAAAATCTATCTCCGTATTCTTGCGCCACTTGGTGGTGATAGTCCGGCTTGATGAATCTGTTACTGCGAGATTTTGCGGTGCCGAAGGGGCTACATAGTCACGCGGAGTTGCGCTGACTTCGTTCGAATATGCGCTTTCATTGCCCGCACTGTCAACGGCCGTGACACGCAAGTAATACTTCGTTCCGTTCGTAAGACCCGTAAACGCCTTGCTCGTGTCGCTGGGATTGGCTGTTGAGGAATCGACCTTTGTGGCTGCATTCGGTGAAGTGTCCCGATAGATCCGATAGCGCAGAAAGTCCGGTTCTGTTGTCTTTCTCCATTTGATACCAATCTTGGTGCTCGATGAATCAAAGACAATCAAATTCTGAGGAGCTCCCGGGGCGATGACGGTCCTGAATCTTCGCGTCACCGAAAAACCGCTCGTGGTCGTTGCATTCTCGGCGCTCACTCGCCAGAAATACTCCGTGCCGGCTGATAGCCCGGTTAATGCGTAGGAAGTGCTGGTGATGCCCGACTGGTTTACAGTAAACGCAGAGAAATCCGTTCTTGTTGAGACCTGGAGAGTGTACGACGTAGCTGAGCTCACCGAAGCCCAGCTAAGCGACGTGTTCAATGCAATGTTTGCTGCACCATCCGAAGGAGAAGTCAGGTTTGGTGGGATGAGGTCTTTGAGCTTGTAGAAATACGCATATCCGCTCCAGCCTGCAAACACGATCCTCGATCCATCCGCAGAAACTCTGCCAAACCATAATTCGGGTGATACACCGTTCGGAGAGGTCCAGATTGTCTGATCCCTGATCGCATGGATCGCTCTATTGAAGACACGCTCACCGGACCGTTTCAGAACAACCATGCGTCCCCCACCCATACCACCGCCCCGAGTTGTGCAATTCATCAATTCGCCATTGGGTGTCATCGATACGGTTCTTTGACCACCGTCGAGAGGAATCTGAAGCTCTGGGGTCCCGGTTTCCCACAGCATTGTCATTGTCGTGTCCGCCAGTGAGTAGAGCTGGAGCCCACGTTCCTGATTTCCGACAACAACCAGCGTGCCCGCCGAATCCATATCGGTCCAATAAATCCGACTGTTGATGGACACAGATTGCCTGCGTCGCCACGACGCATTGGTGTCTGTTCGAGAGTAGTAGATGACATAGCCTGCCCAGTTTCCAATCAACAGGCGATTCCCGTTGGGTGAGATTGCAAGGTGCCTCAACTCTGCATTCGTGGTAGGGGTGCTGTAGTCAATGCTGTCGGCGAAGACACGTTGGCTTCTGTGAAGGTCATAGATCGCGACGTACATGCGCGGAGCCAACTGATTGTTGTTCCATCCTCCATATGCTACGAATCGGCCGTCGCCGGAAAAGTCCATAGCCCTGCACTGAACCGTCATTCTATCGACATAGATCGGATCTATGGGATTTGACTTCGTAAGATCATGAAGCGTAAACGCTGCTCCGCCTGCTCCAACATATCGGCCGTCATTGCTGACGGCAACACCACGGATTTGGGCGTTGCCTGGTATGGGACGCCCTTTCGCGAGAAGAGTCGTTCCACTGAAAAGATAAAGCCACTCATCATCTGAACCTACCGCTGTGCGAGTTCCGCTCGGGTTCATGGCGACAGCCCAGGCTGAATTGCCGACATTATATTCCGCCAATTTCCTTCCGGTGGAATCGTAGAACACGAGGTTTCTTCGGGAGAGATTCGATGTGTCGCTCTTGACATACGGTCCAATAGCGATCAATTCGAAGTTTCTGGACGCAGATCCACCGAAGAATGCGTCCGAAGGCGACTTGACGCTGTCAACAAGAACGTAGTTGCCTTCATAGTTCTGGGCAATGACTGTAGAAAGGGATGAGACTGTGAGAACGATAATGATGAATAATAAGGTTCGCATAGGTACCTCCTCCTTGTTTTGTTTGGGTGTTGGCCAGGAATTATTGAACGTCGCCTTCATCTCGTTCCCCAACTCTGTTGGGGAACGTCATCGTATTGAAACTCCGTTTCACAAGCGCGAAGTAGAACTTTGCTCACTGTGTGTGTTCCCAACGGGGACGTTGGGAACAAGATGATACACATCTTCGAAAAGTTCGACAGGATAAACCAATGGTTACTTACTCAGAACCATCTTTTTGCTTTCTACAAAAGTCCCTGTCTTTAATGAATAGAAATACACGCCCGAAGGAACAATATTTCCTACGTTATCTTTTCCATTCCAAACAACGGCATATTCACCTGGTGCTTGATTTTGAGAAACAAGAGTATTTATTGTTCGTCCTAATAAATCGCGAACGGTCAACGAAGTAAATCCACCCGCTGATAATCTATATGAAATTCTTGTTTCGGGATTAAATGGATTAGGATAATTCTGTGATAGGTGGAAGTTGCTAGGAGCATTAGAACTACTATTTTCTTGAACTGAAGTAGGCGGAAGCGTTTTTACGACGATATTATCAAAATAACCGGCAATTCCGGTAGCACTTTGTTGAAAAGCATATAATCCAAAACCGCCTGAAGTCACTCGAGCTGAAAGTGTATCAGTTATAGGACTTCCAACTAAAAGATTACCATCGAAATAACACCAAATACTTGTTACAGTAGCGCTGGTTGAGCGAACTTCAATTTTCATTTTGTGCCAATCACTAGTTGTGGGATAACGACCTGGATAATCTACTCCTCTAAAATCCTTACTAAACAGAGGAAGGAAAGTGGTTGGATTAGATTTGAGACCAGAAAAATTAATACGATCGGTTGCATCAAAATCTACTCGCATTTTGTAAAAGTCTTTCTTATTGCTATCGGCATAAACAACGAGTCCAGTATATCCTGATGGAGATGGATTGACATAACAATAAACATCAGCTTCTATTGAATAATCTTTTAGAGTAAGAGCTCCGGTCACAGCCACAGCAGCACCTGTGAAAGAACCGTCGAGATCTTGAAGCCAGCCAACAAAAGAACCTCCAGTTGCAAGAGGTTTAGGTGCAGATGACATTGCGCGGGCAACTACTTTGTCTTCATTTTTATAATAAGTTTCCCATGCTGTACTAGCAGCGCCTGACTCGAAATTTTCAGAGAATATTACCGTTTGGGCAAAAGCAGTTTGTGACAACACTAACGATAACATAAGCGCTACCAAACTAAAAACTGTAATCGATTTTTTCATGGCTTTCCTCATTTAATTATTTAAAAAATAGGGCTCAAAATAACCCTTGTTTAGGAAATGGATTGTCTCACAACTTCATTGCTGGCATCCAGCAAATCTGATTGAGCTAGTGCGGGTGTGGTGTAAACTCTAGGTAAGCTCATGACCAGCAGAATTACAAATGATTAGCAGAATTGTAAAGTCATAGGCGCTCCTTTCTACTTATTTGGTTGTTGTCAAGAACATAGTATATAGGACTCAATTAGTCAAGCACTTTTTAAGTACAGCACTTTTTAAGTATTATTTCACCTCACTGCTGTCCCAAATAAACTGAGTATAGGATAAAAAATAGCCATAGTAGATTAAAATGGACAAGTTATTGGTAAAGAGATGAAGTAAGCCCCATCTGCTTTCCAAATATTGAACCCCGCTGGGGTTCGTAAAGAGAGATGCAGATAAAACTACAAACATATTGTTCCTACGGAACAATTGATTTTATTAGCAATGCCGTAGGCATTCAATGTTTGTAGCACAGATTCACCAACAACAATGCGAACGCCGTAGACGTTCGATATGTTTTGTTCTCTATCCACGAGAAATTTAATTTATTTTGGAGCAAGTATGATTTCACCTGTGTATTTGGAGTTTGTCCAAAGGACTCTTCAAGGAATTTTGTATATACTCTGTGTTTTAGGCATTTTTCTAACGTGCCTACGGCTCGTAGAGCGTAACATCAGCTTGTAAGTTTTTCTATAAGGGACTTATGCTGCGGAAACTGCCTGACCAGCTTCTCCCGTTCTGCCAGTTCAAAATCATCAAAATCGAATCCCGGCGCGACAACACATCCGACCAACGAAAAAGAATCCGGTTCATCTACAGTTCCTCCAAACCAGCTTCCGTGAGGAACAACGGCGTGCGGCAATTCTCCCTTCACAAGATTCTTTCCAATGCGGTGTTGGCTATATTGTCCGTCGGGTGAGATAGAATGAATTGTCAGCGCGCTTCCATCCAGATGAAACCACTGCTCGTCGGATTGTAAACGATGAAGCGACGATACGTGATCGCTTTCCAGCAGATAGTAGATCGTTGTTGCATACGCTCTTCCGCCGTTGTACCGCATTGGCAGATTTGGCTGCGAAATAATTCCTTCTGACCGATAGATTTCGGAATAGTATCCGCCTTCGGGATGTGGAATGAGTTTGAGTTTTTTGATGTAATCCTGGGATGTCATATTTTTTTTGTAGGCAGGTCGGCGTTAACGCCGACTTGCTAAATAATTAATTCTCGCCGAATAAGTATGAGTTATGCCATGAGTAAATTAAAACGATGCAAATATGTTTCAATTTTTTACGTTATTGAAAACAGACTCATGGCATAACTTTGTCTGTGGCAGGGCGGCATTAATGCCGCCCTGCCAGTTGGTTTACACCGCTCCGATCACGACATTGATCGCCGTCGTGTTCACAATATCATCCACGCTGCAACCACGGGAGAGATCGAACGCCGGACGTCGTAATCCCTGCACGATCGGGCCGACCGCTTCCGCGCCGCCGAGACGCTGTGCAAGTTTGTATCCGATATTTCCCGCGTTGAGATCAGGGAACGTCAATACGTTTGCTGTTCCCGCAACATCGCTTCCCGGCGCTTTTGATTTTCCGACATTCGGAACGATCGCCGCATCGAGCTGCAATTCTCCATCGAGCTTGATGGACGGATTCTTTTTCTTCGCGATCTCGGTTGCTTGCTGAACTTTTTCCACGAGCGGATGTGCAGCGCTTCCTTTGGTGGAGAATGACAGCATTGCAACACGCGGTTCTTCGCCTGTGAGTTTAAAATGATTATCCGCCGATGTCAATGCAATGTCGGCAAGTTGTTCCGGCGTTGGATCGGGCACGACGGCGCAATCCGCGAATGTGAGTAATCGCGTCGGGAAGACCATCATAAAGAAACTCGAGACAATGCTTACCCCTTCTTTCATCCCGATGATCTGAATCGCTGCGCGTAATACATCGCCGGTGGTTGAGAGTGATCCGGCAACACTTCCATCCGCCATTCCTTCGCGCACCATCATTGCGCCGAAGAAGAGAGGTTTCTTCATCACCTCCTGCGCTTCGGTGAATTGCATTCCCTTCGATTTTCGCAGATTGAAATAGATATGTGAAAAGTCCGACAGCGTGTCGGACTTCACCGGATCAATAATGCGCACGCCCTGCAGGGAAACGTTCTCCTGTTCCGCTTTCGCGCGGATCTCTCCTTCGTTTCCGATCAAGATCGGAGTGGCGATCGCTTCATCAACAAGAATGCGTGATGCTTTTATCGTTCGCGGGTCAGTTGCGTCCGGTAAGACGATCGTTTTTTTGAGTTGTTTGGCTTTGGTTCTGATTTCTGCAATAAAGTTTTGAGGGTTCATAAGTGTATTCCTGATAAGTCAATTGAGTTTTTCCGTTTCACAAATTATAGTAGGCAAAATTTGGTAGGATTTCAACGAACTACTTTGTCCGCTGACGAAATGGCAATCTAATCAAGAGACATTTATCGTTGAAAAATAACCATATCGCATTAATTTTTGTTAATGTAAAAACTTCCCGTTGTCCAAATGTCAGGTATACGGTATATTTGTAGTGGAAAAACAATTGCACCGCTGAGAACGCAGAGTTCGCAGAAAAGAGTTGAAAATAAATTGAATAAATTCTCCGCGTTCTCCGCGCCCTCCGCAGTGAATACAAGTTCATGGAAAACGAAAAGAAAAAACTTTACATCGAAACCTACGGCTGCCAGATGAATGTGGCGGACACTGAAGTTGTCCTCAGTATTATGGACGGTGTCGGTTACACGATGACGGATAAAGCCGATCAAGCCGATCTGATCTTTGTCAACACGTGCAGCGTTCGTGATAATGCGGAACTTCGCGTGAAACAACGGTTATCGGAATTGAAGATGCATAAGCGCAACAATCCCGATGTGCTGATCGGTGTGCTGGGATGCATGGCAGAACGGTTGCGCACCGAGTTGATGGACAAGAACAACGTTGTTGATATGGTTGTCGGTCCGGATGAATATCGCAAATTGCCGAAGTTGGTGGAAGATGCGTACGCCGGACAGCGCGGTATTGCGGTGAAATTATCGCGCGTCGAGAATTATGACGATATCACTCCGCTCCGCACGGAAGGGATCAGCGCGTGGATATCCGTCATGCGCGGATGCGACAAATTCTGCACGTTCTGCGTTGTGCCGTTTACCCGGGGCCGTGAACGAAGCAGAAGTCTGAAGAGTGTCGTAGAAGAAGTGCGGAAATTAAGCGAACGCGGATTCAAAGAAGTGACGCTGCTCGGACAGAATGTGAATTCATATCACGACGGCGAAAATGATTTCGCAGATTTGCTCAGATGCGTTGCTGAAGTTGACAGCACGATGCGCGTTCGCTACATGACATCACACCCGCAGGATATGAGCGGCAAACTTATCGAAACGATGGCGGCGCACGACAACATCTGCAAATACATCCACCTGCCTGTCCAGTCGGGATCTAACAGAATTTTAAAACTGATGAATCGCACGTACACCATTGAACATTATCTTACGCTGATGGAGGAGATCAAATATGCGATGCCGGGAGTGAGTTTTTCGACCGACATCATCGCCGGCTTCCCGACGGAAACAGATGACGATCATCGGTTGACGCTTGAAGTGTTGAAGAATGTACGATACGACGGTGCGTATATGTTCAAATATTCTCCGAGAGAGAACACCAAAGCGTGGGATATGGGAGATGATGTTGCGGAAGAAAAGAAAGTTGAACGGCTGAGCGAGATCATCAACATTCAGGGAGAAATTTCAGCAGAGATAAATCAATTGCTTATCGGTCAGGAAGTGGAAGTGCTGATCGAACGGGACAGTTCGCGTTCCGCCGACGATCTGCTTGGGAGAACGGATACAAATAAGAAAACACTTTTTCCGAGAGAAGATGCGCGTGTAGGCGAGTATCGCAAAGTAAAGATCGAACGGACGAATGCACAAACATTATTCGGTAAACTTGTTTGCGGAGCATCCTTCGGATCGAGTGTGAATTGATATTGCTTTACCACAGAGACACAAAGGCACAGAAAAAATGAAAAACAAAATGAAACACACCATTAGCCATTTTCTCCAACACATCCCGCAAAAAGCGCGGGACACAAACAACATCCCGCAAAAAGCGCGGGACACAAACAACGTGCAAATGAAACACACCATTAGCCACTTTCTCCAACACATCCCGCAAAAAGCGCGGGACACAAACAACGTGCAAATCTTTCGCACAGAGGGGAATACAAATTCCCCTCTGTGTGTTGGCTTTGCGGGAAGCGAGAGGGGATTTAGGGGTGTGTTGCTTTTTCTTTTCGCAACAACCACACTTTTTGCTCAACTCAGCGAACAAGACGTTCGCCAGCGACTCGATTTGATCCATTCCGGAAAAATTGAACAAGTGCGAGCAGAAGTTTCTTTGCTCCTCAAACAACTTTCCAACGATCCGGGGGTGAAATATCTCGATGCCTATGTTACCGACGATGGTGCGCAGGCGGTGAAAAAGTATCAAGCCATTGTTGAAAATTTCCCGAAAAGCGATTGGGCGGACGATGCACTGTACAAGGTCTATCAATATTATTATGCCATCGGTTTGTATAAAACCGCCGATGCAAAGCTGACGCAGTTGAACGAGCAGTATCCAAATTCCCTCTATGTCAAAAGCACGTCCGCATCGTCAGAAAAAATTTCTCCGCCGCAGGTTTCACAAGAAACTGCAACCTCCGGCGAAATAAAATCTGAACCGAAAAAAGAAATTATTGAACCAACACCTGCCGTGCCGTCACCGGGGCAATTTGTTGTGCAGGTCGGCGTGTTTTCACAGGAAGCGACCGCCCGGCGGCAGGCGCAACAATTCTCTTCGACCGTCGGCAAGCAGGCAATCGTATTTGCGAAAGAAAGCGGCGGCAGAACGGTGTACGCTGTGGCATTTGACGGATTTTACGATGAACAGTCCGCCAGAACATTCGGCGCAGAATTGAAAACAAAATTCAATATCGATTGGTTTATGGTAAAGCGTTAAGTGGAGAACAGATCAGAGCACGTGATGGATAGAAAAGAATTTCAACAACAATTCGGCATTATCGGTGAATCGCTTGAGATGCAGGAGCTTGTTCAGGTGGTTCAGCACGTCGCGCCGACGGATATAACCGTGCTGGTAACCGGAGAAAGCGGTGTGGGAAAAGAAGTGATTGCGCAGGCGATCCACGGAGCGAGCAGACGTTCCAAGAAACAGATGGTAACGGTGAACTGCGGCGCGATCCCCCAAGGGATCATCGAGTCGGAACTGTTCGGGCATGAAAAAGGATCGTTTACCGGAGCGAGCAATGAGCGCAAAGGATATTTTGAACTTGCCGACGGCGGAACGATCTTTTTGGATGAGATCGGCGAACTGCCGATAGCAACACAGGTGAAATTCCTGCGCATCTTGGAGAACGGAGAATTTTTGCGGGTCGGTTCTTCGATTGCGCGTAAAGTGGATGTGCGGGTGATCGCGGCGACGAATAAAGATCTGGAACAGGAAGTGCGCAGCGGAAATTTTCGTCAGGATCTTTTTTACCGGCTCCGGTCGGTGAATGTGCGCATTCCGGGGCTGCGCGAACGCCGCGACGATATTCCACTGCTCTTCGAAAAATTTGCAAAAGAGTTGTCCGAAAAGAACGGAATAGTGTTCGAAGGAATAACGCGAGAGGCAATAGATCTTCTCCAAAATTATTACTGGCATGGCAACGTGAGAGAACTCCGGAACATAGTGGAAAGCATGCTCGTTCTGGAGCGCGGGAAAAAAGTGGACGGCGATATCGTCCGGAAATATCTCCGCAGCGATAATAACGAACGGGGTCTGCCGATGGTGGTCACACAGCACAGCGAGTTCGACGACCGCCAACTGATCTACCGCGCGCTGATCGACATGAAGAACGACATGCTTGAACTGAAAAATTTACTTAAAGGTGTTATTGGCGGAGATGGAACTGCGGGTGAACGCAGTCAATTGCTTCCTCCGGCAAACGTGAATGCAGTGCCGGAAACGATCTCGCTGGAAGAAATGGAACGGCGGATGATCGAGAACTCGCTGAAAAAATGTCACGGCAATCGCCGCCTTGCAGCAAACGAACTGAAGATATCCGAACGGACATTGTACAGAAAAATCAAAGAATACGGACTGTAATTGATAATGGGTTGTTCCAAAAACTCAAAAATAAAATTATGGAGATGTCAGACATCTTGCTTATAGAACCTGTAAACATTGACGAAATTTGTTGTCTCGATTAATAAGATGTCAGACATCTTGATAAAAACATAGTTTTTGGACAACCCAATGGATAATTGAAATGAAAAAATTTATCAAAACAACACTGCGTGCATTATTCATTATCAATTACCAATTGTTTTTTAGCGGTTGTTACAGTTTCACCGGCTCGTCCGTCCCAGCTCATCTCAAAACAGTGGCGATCCCGTTGTTCGAAGATGTCAGCGGATTTGGGGAGGCGGGATTGCGGGAAAAATTCACGCAGCAGCTTATTCAACTCTTCGTCAGCGATAACAGCCTGGAGATCGGCGAGCGACTGACATCAGATTCGATCATTGAAGGAACGATCGTTGCGGTGGCGGACGCCCCCTCGGTTATTGCACCGGGTGAACAAGTCACAAAGCGAAGAGTGACCATGACGGTTCGTGCAACCTATACCGATATGAAGTTTCGGAAGAAAGTGTGGGAAAAAGATTTTTCCAACTGGGGTGAATACGAACAAGGCACACAAACACGGTCAGTTGCACTTGAGAAAGCGGTAAAAAAAGTCGCAGAGGATATTCTGCTCGAAACGGTTTCGGGCTGGTAACAAATTTCATCTCAACTACTATATACTTACTACTATGGAACAGTTCATACTCATTGCCTATATCATCTGTCTGAGCATTTTGTTTTTCTTTGGTGCTCACGGATTTGTCATGGTCTATCATTATTTCCGACACCGTCATGAAAACGATATCGCTCTGGAATTATCGACATTTCCGGTGGTGACAGTGCAACTGCCGATCTTCAACGAAATGTATGTCGTGCGAAGGCTGATCGAATCTTCATGCAAGATTGAATACCCGAAAGACAAACTCGAGATCCAGGTGCTCGACGATTCGACCGACGAAACGGTTGATCTGGTGGAAAGCCTTGTGCGGGAAAAACAGGAACAAGGATATACCATTCACCACATCCACCGCGCGAACAGGAAAGGATTCAAAGCCGGTGCATTAAAAGAAGGTCTCAAAACGGCGGCGGGTGAATTTATTGCGATTTTCGATGCCGATTTCCTCCCCAAACCGGAATTTTTACAGAAGACCATTCCGTATTTCTACACCAATCCGAAGATCGGTATGGTGCAGACGCGCTGGGAACATTTGAACGGTGAATATTCGCTGATGACGCGCACGCAGGCAATGGCGCTCGACGGTCATTTTGTGATCGAACAGAACATCCGTAATAAGGCGGGATACTTCATCAACTTCAACGGTACCGGCGGCGTATGGAGAAAAACATGTATTGTCGATGCGGGCAACTGGCACTCCGATACATTGACCGAGGATCTCGACCTGAGCTATCGCGCACAACTCAAAGGATGGAAATTCAAATTTTTGCGGGATGTGACCTCACCGGCGGAACTTCCCGCGGAGATCAACGCGCTGAAGTCACAGCAATTCCGCTGGACGAAAGGCGCGATCGAGACGGCACGGAAACTCCTTCCCATGGTATGGAAGTCGAACATTCCGTTCCGCATCAAGATCCATTCGACGTTCCATCTGACGAACAACATCGTGTTTCCGTTCATTGTGCTTGCCAGTATTTTGAATGTGCCGCTTACGTTCATCAAACACGGCGGCAGATTCGATACCTATTTTGATTTTATGTCGGTCTTTGTGCTGGCGTTCATCGGGTCGTTCCTGTTCTACATGTATTCCCAAAAGGATATTTATTCCGATTGGCGCCGCCGGATTTTTCTCTTCCCGGTCTTTATGGCGGGGAGCATGGGATTTTCCGTGAACAACAGCAAAGCGGTGCTCGAAGGATTGTTCAAACGCAAGAGCGAATTCGTGCGGACGCCGAAGTACGGCATCGAAGGAAAGAAACAATCGTGGAAGGACAAAAAATACGTGCCGGTGAAATTTAGCTGGACGGTAATTCTGGAAATTGTCCTGGCGGTGTATTGCGGTTTCGGTGTTCTTTCGTCGTTGTATTATTTAGAGATCGCGGCGATTCCGTTTCAATTACTTTTCACCTGCGGTTATGGGTTTGTCGCGCTGCTTTCCGTTCAGCAAGCGCTTGAAGCCCGCCGCATAAAAATGGCGCAGATGAATTTGGCGGTAGAACCGTTGGCGGTGTAAATTATTATTGCTACTATCAGAGTAGTCCGTTAAAGCCAGTATAAATCACTGGCTTTTTTATTTTCCTCTAAAAAGGGATTATTATATTGGCACTTCTAAAAATTAGTTACGAAACCTTCAAGGTTTTTGTTTTTGCGATGCAATATAAAATTTTAACATCACAAAATTTGATCAAGATAAACCTTGAAGGTTTTTAGAGATGTTCTTATGTACATCACAATGCCAGCAAGAACCCATCTTATTCTTTTTTTACGGTTAATTATTGCCGGAACATTTATTCTTTCAGCAATATCAAAACTGCTTGCGCCCGGACTTTTTGAAATTATATTGATTAATCAGGGTGTGTTTTCGGATCGTACTATTGCAGCATATTTTTCCAGAATCCTTATTGGATTTGAACTTGCGATTGGATTACTGCATCTCCAGCCATATTATTTAAAAAAGATAGTGTCGCCGATTACGTTAATGGTTTTGATACTATTTTCGATTCAACTTGTGTATTTAATGGCAGCAGGCAATCACGAAAATTGCGGTTGTTTCGGAGAGTTGATAAAAATGTCACCATGGCAAACCCTTATGAAGAATATATTCTTGTGTGCCGTAGTAATTATTATGTACAGGAATATCGATTCAAGAAATGAAAAATATTTCATTCCACTACTGATAACAGTGACGGCTTTTGCGGGGACCTTTTCTCTCGCACCCATACAGCAAAGAGAAAATTCCTCGTTTGCAGACTATACGTGGTTTGAAGGCGAGGGAAATGTTGATCTTGCACAAGGAGGTAAACTAATTGCGGTTTTCAATGTAGAGTGTGAACATTGTCAATCCGTTGCAACTGAAATAGGAATGTTGGAAAAAGAAATTCCAAATTTTCCCAAGACATACGTCCTTTTTTTTAACGAGGGTGATGGTTCGGTCGAACTATTTAATTCGTTAACCGGTACACACTTTCCATACCGTATGATCAAAACAAATGAATTTTTTAGATTGATAGGCAACTCACCGCCGAGAATTTATGTTCTGCGCGATGGTGTGATACAACAATCTTTGGATGATAATATTATTGCAGAATTGAAAGCGCTCTTCGGACGCAAACCATAATCAATTGCAGCTCAAAAAGTCATTGTGCGTCCTATCTTCGACAGTTGAACTGTCGAAAAGGTTCCTGTTCGAGAGTTTAACTCTCGGACAACTTGAATTGTAGGAGATAATCCCATTCATTTTTACATAGACTCACTTATGGGCACTTCTAAAAACTAGTTACGAAACCTTCAAGGTTTTTGTTTTTGCGATGCACCATAAAATTTTAACATCACAAAATTTGGTCAAGATAAACCTTGAAGGTTTTTAGAGATACCCTTATGAAACGTCTCCCTATTTTTTTTGCTCTTTCTTTATTTTAACTGATGTTACGCAAAACACAAAATAGACCACTGATTCTATTATTCTTTAAAACGTTCATTTTTCTCATAAAAAGTTAACCTTTGCGTAACAGCAGTTGATAACTCAAAAGTGGAGAATTTTTTCTCAATATTAAGTTTTTGAAAAGTCATGTGGGTAAAACTATTACTTATGAGGCTGATATTAGAAGTCTATCCCACACAATTTTTAAAAAACTTTGTTTTGACACAAACTCATTGCAGCATTGGTGACGGTCAGTTCGTTATTCTGGATTCGGTGAACGACCTTTAGGCGTTCTCGTTCTTTGGTGTTCATGGTCAGGTGCATTGTTGGTATTCCTTTGAGAGTTGATATTGTTATTATACTCTCAAAATACTACCGGTGAACCTGACATTTTTCTGTCGTACGACAGATCGTATTACAAAATAAGCTTCGTTTGACCAATGCCCTAAAGTTTGCTACATTAGTTTCAAATATTCTAAACTCTTAAATTCATCAGGTGCGTATGAACACAAGAACCGAAATGTCAGCCGCAAAAACTATTCTTATTCTCGGAGGCGGTATCGGCGGGCTTGTTGCCGCAAATGAGTTGCGCCGCAAGCTTCCGAGCCAACACAAGATTCTGCTTATCGAGCGGAACTCCGACCACAGATTCGCCCCGTCATTTCTCTGGTTGATGACGGGCGACCGCAGAGCCGAAACAATCTCTCAACCGGTCAATCGTCTTGTGCGATCAGGAATTGACTTGATACTTGGTGAGGTGACCGAGATTGATTTCGCTCGTCAACAGGTAACGACATCTCAACGCACCCTTAAGTTTGACTATCTCATCATTGCGCTTGGAGCCGAACTCGCTCCGGATTTAATTCCGGGTCTTGCAGAGAATGCCCATTCATTTTACACTTTCGCCGAAACACAAAAGCTTACGCTGGCACTCTCCCGCTTTGAAACTGGGAGTGTTGCTCTCGTTGTTTGCTCAGTCCCCTATAAATGCCCCGGCGCACCACATGAGGCAGCTATGTTGATTTCAGATTTCTTCCGCAGAAGAGGAATCCGAAATAAGGTTGACCCCGTGAGATACCCTTTACACGTCTCACTGAGTAAAGAGAAGAGAGGGATTGTATCTCACGGGGTTGACATTCATCTCTACACGCCTGAAGCCCAGCCGATGCCGGTCGCTGGACCACAACTCGGTGAGGCTGTGAAACAAATGCTTTCGTCAAAGGACATTCAGTTTCATCCGCTTCACAAGCTAACATCAGTCACCCGCAGCGAGATGAACTTCGAAGGCAAAGACTCAATTCGATATGATCTGCTCATCGCTATCCCGCCGCACCGTGCGCCACAGATTGTTCGTAATGCCGGATTATCAAATGAAGCCGGATGGGTTCCCGTTGATCGCTTCACTTTAAAAACCAAATACGAGAACACCTATGCAATTGGTGACATCACGGCGATCAGCATTCCCGGTCGTTGGAAACCAGACGTCCCAATGATGCTGCCGAAGGCTGGAGTCTTCGCTCACGCGCAGGCTGAAATTGTCGCTGAACGCATTGCGGACGAAATCAGCGGACGCACACCAAAAGCCCAGTTCTGTGGAAAAGGCTATTGTATGTTGGAAGCAGGCGAGGGTCTTGCCGGATTTGCTTTCGGCGACTTCTTTGGCGAACCATCACCCAAGTTGGAATTGCGGAACCTTGGTAGAGCTTGGCATTTTGGCAAAGTGCTGTTCGAGCAATGGTGGCTTTCGCCGTTTGGTGTAAAGAAAATGCTTCTTCATTCCGCTCTCAACATGGGCGCCAAGGTTCTTAAGATTCCAGTTAATGTTTAATTCACTCGGCAATATCATCGACACATCAACAAAAGGTATCTTCAATGAAAATCCTGATTCTTATCAATGATGCCCCCTATGGAACCGAGAAAGCTTACAATGCTCTTCGCTTGGCAATGGCTCTCCAGAAAGATCATCCACAGGTTGAGCCACTTATCTTTCTGATGGCAGACGCTGTCAGTTGTGCTCTTCCAAACCAGAACACACCTCAAGGCTACTACAACATCGAGCGAATGCTGAAGTCCGTGCTTGCCAAAGGGGGCAAAGTCAAAGCGTGCGGCACGTGTGCTGATGCTCGCGGCATCCGCAATCTTCAGCTTGTTGATGGAGTTGAGGTCAGTAATATGGCTGAACTTTCTCAATGGACAATCGAAGCTGATAAGGTGTTCACGTTTTGAGAAAGGAAATCCCAACGGCGTATGACAAGCCGCTATGAAAGACGTTGTGCGAAATTGCACCTTCAAAGGAGTGAGTCGATATGAATGATCTTCATAGCCAAATACTTCAACACGTTCAAGAGATCATTTACGTCGTGAAAATTAACGGCGATCCCCTGCGGGGTAAAGTTGAGGTTGTCGGCAAGAGGGTTGAGTCTCTGCTCGGCTACAAGCCTCAAGAATTCATCGAGAATCCAAATCTCTGGATTTCCATCATTCATCCCGACGATCTTGAAGGCGTGAGACGGACGACTCAGGAGATGTATGAGACGGGCAAACCCGTTACACGAATCTACCGGGTTCGGCACAAGACGACGGGACAATATCTCTGGGTTGAAGACAAGCCATCGCCACTGTTTGACGTCAATGGCAAAGTGGTCGGATACGTTGGTGTCGCACACGATATCACTGAGCGTAAACAGGCGGAGGATGCTGCCCATCGATGGAAGCATATGCTGGAAACTCTGTTCGAGTCCATTCCCGATGCACTTCTTGTTGTCGATCTCGATGGCAGGATAACTCAAGCCAACAAGCAAGCTGAGTTAATGTTTGGGTACAACCGGGATGAACTGCTCAACTTGTCTGTTGAAGCGCTGATTCCAGAAGAATTCAGGAAGGCTCATATCCAGCATCGTGCTGATTACACAAGTTCTCCCCGATCGCGAATCATGGGGGCCAGTATAGAGCTATATGCTAAACGGAAAGATGACACTGAGTTTCCGGTTGACGTTGCTCTCGGCCCAATAAAGTTCGATGGCACTACTCTCATCCTCTGTGCCATCCGAGATGTTACCGAGCGCAAGCATGCTGAAGAACAAATGAGACAACTCTCCATGGCGGTGGAGCAAACAGCGGATTGCGTCGTCATCACAGACCGAGAGGGCGTCATTCAATATGTCAATGCAGCGTTTGAGAAAGAGACAGGGTACACACCTGAAGAAGCGCTCGGGAAGACTCCGCGTATTCTCAAATCAGGAGAGCATGATCCCAGATTTTTTGAAGTCCTCTGGAAAACGATATTGGCAGGGAATGTTTTCAGAGCAGTGTTCATCAACAGCAACAAGGCAGGCGAGCTGTTCTATGAGCAGAAAACCATCACGCCGTTAAAGGACTCGAAAGGAAACATCACACACTTCGTCTCCACCGGAAAGAATATCACCGAGCAAGTGCAGGCAGAGAATGAGTTGAGGAAATCGGAACATAAATTCCGCAATACATGGGAAGGTTCGCTCGATGGTATGCGACTGGTAGATGAAACCGGCAAGTTCACGCTCGTGAACGATGCATTCTGCCGCATGGTTGGAAAGACGAAAGAAGAGCTGATCGGTCAGAGTTATGACGTGATATATGCGGATAGAAACGATACCGACCGGCTTGAACAGAGAATTGCCCTACGGAACATTGAACCGCACTTCGAGCGCGAAATTGAATTGTGGAACCACAAGAAAATCTGGTTTGAACTTTCCAATTCTTATTTAGAAATCGCCGGGCAGCACGCCATTCTTTTCAGCATCTTTCGCGACATCACCGAGCGCAAGCAAGCGGAAGAAGCGTTACAGGAAAGTGAAGAAAGATTCCGCCATGTATTTGAAGAATCCACCGATCCTATTCTGCTTCTTAATCAAAAATATTTTTTCGATTGCAATCTCGCAGCACTTTCAATTCTTCAACTTACATCAAAAGATGAAATTGGAAACAAAACTCCCTGGGATTTATCTCCCGAATTCCAACCAGATGGTAAATTATCTTCAGAAAAAGCTGTCGAAATGATTTCGACTGCTAAACAAAATGGCTATCACCGTTTCGAATGGGTTCATACAAAAAAAGACGGCTCTAATTTTTTTGTTGAAGTAATGTTAACATCAATCGCACTTCATGGTGAAGAAATTTTTCATGTTGTCTGGCGCGATATCACCAAGCGCAAGTTCGCCGAACAAGAGCGCGAGGTGCTGTATGCAATAGGAGAAACCGTCAACACCACTGCGAGTCTCGACGAATTGCTGCAGAGCATTCATCACAACATCAAGAAAGTGATGTATGCTGAAAATTGTTACGTCGCATTATACGACGCAGGCACGGAAACTATCTCGTTTCCTCTCTTTGTCGACCAATTCGATCCAACGCCGGCACCGAGTGCAAAGCGGAGAGGCTTGACAGAATATGTGTTGAGGACCGCAAATCAACTTTTGCTGACTCCTGAACTGCTTGATGAGTTAGTCAGAAATAATGAAGTCGAGATCATTGGGACTCCGCCCGAATCGTGGTTAGGAGTGCCGTTGTTCATTCAATCAAAACCGATTGGCGTTCTTGTTGTTCAAAGTTATGAACCGGGGCAAAAGTACGCGGACAGAGAGAAAGACATGCTTGTTGCGATAGGGAATCAGGCGGCAGCGGCAATTGAGCGTAAGCGAGCGCAGGAAGACCTGCAGCGATCCCTCTCCCTGCTGACCGCCACATTAGAATCAACGGCTGACGGCATCCTTGTTGTTGACACCGAAGGGAAGATCGTCAGCTTCAATCAAAAGTTTGTGGACATGTGGCGCATTCCAGATTCCGTCATCGCGTCGCGGGATGACAATCAGGCGCTATCGTTCGTCCTCGATCAATTGAAATATCCGGAGGGCTTTTTGAAAAAAGTCAGGGAGTTGTATGCAGAGCCGGAAGTGGAGAGCTACGATATGCTGGGGTTTAAAGATGGCAGAATTTTCGAGCGTTATTCCCAACCTCAGTGGGTTAGTGGAAAGACCGTTGGCAGGGTTTGGAGTTTTCGCGATATTACCGAGCAACGGAAACTCGAAGCGCAGTTTCTCCAAACGCAGAAGTTGGAAGGTCTTGGCACGTTAGCCGGAGGTATTGCGCACGACTTCAACAATATTCTCGGCATTATCATGGGTCATTCGAGTCTCTTGGAACGCTTTAAAGCAGATCCACAGAAACTCTCACAAAGTGTCGAGGCAATTACGAAGGCGACCCAGCGGGGCGCGTCTTTGGTGAAACAACTTCTCACCTTTGCGCGAAAAACAGAGACACTCTTTGAATCCGTGAGTATCAACAACATGATCAGTGAAATCAACAAGCTTATACAAGAGACATTTCCCAAGACCATCACCATCTCCACATCTCTCCAGCAGGATTTACCCGCGATCGTTGCCGATGCCACTCAGATTCATCAAGTGTTATTGAATCTCTGTGTGAATGCACGAGACGCCATGCCAAAAAGGGGAACTCTTTCCATCTCAACCAGCGCCATTGAAGGCGAGCCGTTGCGCTCAAGATTTCCAAAAGCAACCGCTCGGCAATATGTCCGGATTGAGGTCGCCGATACCGGAATCGGAATGGACGAAGCAACGCGCCAGAGAATCTTTGAGCCGTTCTTCACAACAAAAGATATTGGGAAAGGAACCGGCTTAGGTCTTGCTCTGGTGTTCAGCATCGTTGGAAATCACAATGGCTTCATTGATGTGCAAAGCAAGCTCGATGAAGGAACTACGTTCACCATATATCTTCCCATATCGGAACGTACGCCTGAAGTATCTCAACCAACCAGACAAGCCGTTGAGGAAATACCGGGTGGCACAGAGACGATTCTGGTGATCGAAGATGAAGAGATGCTCAGGAATCTCGTGAAAGCCGTTCTTGTTTCAAAGGGATACACAGTACTAACAGCAGAAGATGGTATGCAGGGAGTAGAAATGTATCAGAGCCATCAAGACCAGATAGCCATTGTTCTCTCTGACGTTGGGCTTCCCGCCCTTAGCGGTCAAGACGTGCTCAAAAGAATTCGGGAGATGAATCCAAAGGCGAAAGTCATCCTTGCAAGCGGCTTCATAGATCCCGAGACTAAGTCCGAGATGTACAAGGCTGGGCTAAAAAACTTCATTCAGAAGCCCTATTTGCCCGACGAAGTTTTGCAAAAGATACGGGAAGTTATCGACACTGATCAGTAATGAAATGTGCAACTTCTGCGCCAGAGGTCGACGACTTCCTACCGGGATCGTAGATCGACTCGATGAGCGGAGTCGAAGTATTCAGACAAATCAGAACGATTAATCCTAAAGCCAAGATAATTTTGGCAAGCGGTTTTGTTGACCCGAATGTAAAATCAGAATTGTACAAGGCTGGTGTACAACTTTTCATACAAAAGCCATATCAACTCGATGAATTTCTTCAGGCGATCCGTGAAGTTCTTGGCAAAGGAAAATGAAGAATGGCGCCAGCCCGCCACGCACATCAAACTTTTGTATCTTTACTATACAGGCAACAAATGAAGTGCAACAAGAAATCAACAGAAACAAAACAGCCGATGAGGTAGCCAGAGGAGCCAACCAATGACCACTCAATCCAATCATTCTTTAATCCCTTCTAAATTCTTTTCGCAACTTTGCGGTCTCATTGCGGCAGGATTAGGGATGGTTGCCATTGTGGGCTGGCTGACTGGATGGAGAATCCTTACCGGTATACGGGCGGATTACATCCCCATGGCGCCAAATACAGCGCTCTCCTTTATCGTACTTGGCGTATCACTGTATGCGCTCATAACAGAGAGAAAACCGGCTCTTAAATTATCAAGAATCGGCGCTGCCGTGATTTTCGTTCTATCTCTGATCCGATTCACAGAGATTAGTGTAAATATTAACCTGAATGTTGATAGATGGATTTTTCAGGTTCCATCGGACAAACTCGGTCTTGTTCCTGTGGGCCAGATGGTTTTGCCTACCGCCCTCAATTTCTTGTTTGCAAGCGTTGCGCTTTTTCTTGCCTCATCTTTGAAAAGACACTGGTCTGTGAATGCTCTAACAAGGATACTGGCCGGACTAACCACCTTTATTGGTTTAGCTTTCTGTTTGGGTTACATCTATGGTGCGCCATTACTTTATGGCGGGACAACAATACCGATGGCGCTCAATACTGCAATTTCATTTTTTGTTCTGGGACTGGGACTTGTTGCAAACAACGTAAGCCATGATACAGCGGAATGGAAGCGAGCTGCGGAAGCGCTGAGAAAGGCGCATGACAAGTTAGAAGTGCGAATTGCAGAACGGACCACGGAACTGGACAAGGCTAATGAAGCATTGCGGGCCGACATCACCGAACGTAAACAGGCGGAGGAGGCGTTACATCTTTCTCAAATATCTTACCAAGGCATTTTCGATGGTGTGACCGATGCAATTTATTTGCAAGATGAAGATGGACATTTTCTTCATGTAAATAGGGCAGCAGAATTAATGTATGGTTACCCGCGTGACTATTTTACAGGAAAAACACCCGAGTTTCTTTCTGCACCTGCCAAAAATAACCTTACACTTATTTCGGAAGCTGTTCGCAAAGCATTTGCAGGCGAGCCACAGTACTTTGAGTTTTGGGGGGTACATAAAGATGGTACTATCTTTCCTAAGGATGTGAGGTTGTCCCCTGGAACGTACTTTGGCAAAAAAGTTGTCATTGCTGTTGCTCGCGACATCACTGAGCGCAAGCGGGCAGAGGAAGTATTGCGCCGGACAGAAGACATCTACCGTCGGGCAATTGCTTCGGCAGATGCGGTCCCGTATCAGTCTCACTATGCCAGCAATTCTTATGAGTATATGGGAGAAGGCATTGTGCAATTGATCGGCTACACCGCGGAAGAAATGAATCCAATACTCTGGCGAAAGATAATCAAACAGAGCATTCTCTATGGCGATGCAGAAGAGCTGGAATGGGATGAAGCGGTTCGTCAGACCCGCGCTGGTAAGTTTCAACGGTGGCGGAGTGATAACCTAATCGTCACACGGGATGGACAGGAGCGGTGGATTGCTGATGCCTCGGTGGAAATCAGAAATGCAGAAGGCGTCTCGATTGGTTCAGTGGGAATTTTGATGGACATCACTGAGCGCAAGCAGGCGGAGGAACAGATTGCCATGCTCGCGCACGCCGTGAGAAGCATCAGCGAGTGTGTGAGCATTACTGATATGGACGACACGGTGCTCTTTGTCAACGAGGGGTTTCTGAAAACGTATGGCTATGAGGAACACGAACTCCTCGGAAATCATATCAGCATTGTGCGTTCGCCGAACAATCTGCCTGATGTTGTTCGCGAGATTCTCCCTGCGACGCTGCGCGGCGGCTGGCAAGGTGAGCTCGTAAACCGGAGAAAAGACGGCACCGAGTTTCCGATTGCATTGAGCGCTTCAAAAATTACGGACAAGAACGGAAAGCTCATTGGGCTTGTTCGCGTTGCCGCCGATATCACCGAAAGAAAAAAAGTCGAGGCTGCTCTTCGTGAGTCGGAGAAAAAATATCGGGAAGTTGTCGAAAACGCCAGCGACGTTATTTATTCGACCGATAATCGGGGGAACTTTACGTATGCTAACGCCGCCGCACTCAGGAGTGTCGTTTATTTGTCGGATGAAATTACACGGCTCAATTACCTTGACCTTGTGCTTCCCGAACACAGGGCGCGTGTTAAGAGAAATTATCTCCGACAACTTCTTGAGAAGAAGCCGACAACATACATTGAATATCCATTCCGAACAAAGTCCGGAGAAGTGAAATGGTTTGGGCAGAACGCATCGTTGACTGTGGAGGGAGATGCGTTTGCCGGATTTCACGTCATCGCGCGCGACATCACTGAGCGCAAGCAGGCGGAGGAGGCGTTACGTGAAAGCGAAGAACGGATGAGCACCCTCATAGGGGCAAGTACGGACGCAATCTTCTTAAAGGACGGTGAGGGACGGTGGCTGCTGATCAATCACTCAGCCGCTGAGTTGTTTGATCTTCAAGGTAAAGAATATCGCAGCAAAACAGACTTGCAACTGGGAGAGATAGTACCGTTTCACAGGGAGGCTCTGGCATACTGTCGTTCTACTGATGAAGATACGTGGCAGAGGAAAAGCCTCTCAAGATCAGAGGAGACGATCCCGCAGCAGAATGCCCCTCCCCGTATACTTGATGTTGTAAAGGTTCCGTTATTTGAAGAAGATGGCAGGCGCAGGGCTCTTGTTGTAGTCGGCAGGGACATCACCGAACGGAAGCGCGTGGAGGAAGATATCCGACAATCACATGAGAAATATGAAGAACTCGTGAACTCGATTGAGGGGATTGTATGGGAGGCAGACGCGCGAACTTTCCAATTTTCTTTTGTCAGTAAACAAGCCGAACGACTTCTCGGCTATCCGACGGAGCGCTGGATCACCGAACCAAGCTTCTGGAAGAATCATATCCACCCAGACGACCGGGAATGGGTGGTCTCTTTTTGTATCAACGCCACCGCGGAGAAAACATCTCACCAATTTGATTATCGGATGATCGCTGCCGACGGACACGTGGTGTGGCTGCGCGACATTGTTGTTGTCGTCCTGAAGGATGAGCAACCGGAAATGCTGCGAGGAGTAATGGTGGACATCACCGAGCGCAAGCGTGCGGAACAGGAGCGGGAGGTGTTGTATGCGATAGGAGAAACCGTTAACACCACCGCGAGTCTCGACGAATTGCTGCAGAGCATTCATCACAACATCAAGAGAGTGATGTATGCTGAAAATTGTTACGTCTCATTATACGAATACGACGCAGGCACGGAAACTATCTCGTTTCCTCTCTTTGTCGACCAATTCGATCCAACGCCAACGCCGAGAGCGAAGCGGAGAGGCTTGACAGAATATGTGTTGAGGACCGCAAATCAACTTTTGCTGACTCCTGAATTGCTTGATGAGTTAGTCAGAAATAATGAAGTAGAGATCATTGGGACTCCGCCCGAATCGTGGTTAGGAGTGCCGTTGTTCATTCAATCGAAACCGATTGGTGTTCTTGTTGTCCAAAGTTATGAACCGGGAAAAAAGTACACGGACAGAGAGAAAGATATGCTTGTTGCGATAGGGAATCAGGCGGCTGCGGTTATCGAACGCAAACGCGCACAGGAAGACCTACAGCGATCCTTCTCCCTGCTGACTGCCACATTAGAATCAACGGCTGACGGCATTCTTGTTGTTGACACCGAAGGGAAGATCGTCAGCTTCAATCAAAAGTTTGTGGAGATGTGGCGCATTCCAGGTTCCGTCATCGCGTCGCGTGATGACAATCAGGCGTTGGAGTTCGTCCTCGATCAATTGAAAGATCCGGAAAACTTTTTGAAGAAGGTCAGGGAGTTGTATGCAGATCTTGAAGCGGAGAGCGGCGATATTTTGGAATTCAGGGATGGTCGCGTGTTCGATCGCTACTCCCACCCACAGTGGCTCGCCGGCACAGCGGTCGGGCGGGTCTGGAGTTTTCGGGATATCACTGAACGGCGGAAACTCGAAGCGCAGTTTCTCCAAGCCCAGAAGCTGGAAAGCATGGGCACGCTTTCTGGCGGCATCGCGCACGACTTCAACAATATTCTGGGGATTATTTTAGGTCATGCCTCAATCCTCGAGCGAGGGGCAAATCGGCCCCAGGCTCTGTCTACAAGCGTTGAAGCGATCAACAAAGCCGTCCGGCGGGGAGCAGACTTGGTTAAACAGCTTATGACGTTTGCCCGCAAGACGGATACGCTCATTGAATCTGTCAATGCCAATGATGTCGTAGAGGAACTGCTTCACATGCTGAGGGAAACATTTCCGAAGACGATTACGTTTCCCTTGCAGCTTGAAAGGGCTCTTCCATCCATTCACGTCGATCGCGGACAGTTGTATCAGATACTGCTGAATCTTTGTGTTAATGCGCGCGATGCCATGCCATCCGGCGGGACTCTTTCCATTACCACAACGACGGTCAAGAGCGACAAACTCCGTGAGCGATTCCCCAAGGCAACAGCGGAAAGGTATCTTGCCGTCAGTGTTGCAGACACAGGCGCCGGAATAGATCGAGCAACGATAGATCGGATTTTTGATCCCTTCTTCACCACGAAAGAGATAGGAAAAGGGACGGGGCTAGGACTTGCCGTGGTGTATGGCGCCGTGCAAACGCATCACGGATTTATCGACGTGGAGAGCGAGGTCGGACGCGGAACCACCTTTCATCTCTATTTCCCTGTCCACGAACAGGGCATTGAATTAGAAAACGCCAAAGCCAGAGAAGAGGTAGAAGTTCAGGGGGGAACTGAAACGATCCTTGTAGTGGAAGACGAGGAACTGCTTCTGGAATTGGTTCAATCCCTTTTGGAGAGCAAGGGATACAATGTCCTCACAGCCAAAGATGGTGTCGTAGGAATAGAAATGTACCAGACCCATCAAAAAGAAATAGCCGTTGTTCTTTCTGATATGGGGCTGCCACTCCTGAGCGGTCAAGACGTGATCAAAAGAATTCGGGAGATCAACCCGGAAGCGAAGGTCATTATGGCAAGCGGCTTTGTTGATCCGGAGACGAAGTCGGAAATGTACAAGGCTGGAGCGAAGCGCTTCATTCAGAAGCCGTATGCATCCGACGAAGTGTTGCGGAAAATACGTGAGGTTATCGACACAAATTTGTGAGGAGGTGTGCCTGCCGACGGCGGGTGTGCAACTTCGTAACTGATGTTACGCACAAATCCTAAAAATTCTGTAACTACTCGCCGTACCATTATTATCATGGAGCATTTCGCTCGTTAAAGCAAAATTGTAAGGCGATTCTTTGAATCACCTTAACGCGAATCGAAGATTCGCGTTACATTTTAAATTTTTGCTGATCAGTTACAAATAAAAGAGAATTACTTTTTCTCCGCCGCCACTAACAATCCCGTTCCTGTTTTGTTGTTCGAATTGAAGTCGATCCACATCAACAACAATGTGAACCAAAGTGTGAAGAGATAATAGAAGGGAAGTAGCAGAAAGAAAATCTTGCTTGCGTTTACCATCAAGAGCGGATATTTAATTCCCAACCGCCACGCCAACGTGCCGACCGGTCCGTACGAATATTTTGCGTAGAGAATGGTGAATCCCGCGCTTTTCAGTTTCGTCGTAATATCTTCCACCGAGTATCCGTCCCGCGCATGTTCTTCCACAAAACTTTTGTCGCCTTCTCTGTGAACATCCGAGCCGCCGAGATTTGACGGGGTGTGAATGAGCAACCGTCCGCCGTATCGCAACGCAGAATAGAAATTCTTGAACACCTGAACATCGTCGGCGATATGTTCCATCACATCAACAGACAGGATAAAATCAAAACGGTCGGTGTGTGTGGGAACGGTCAGGTCTTCCACACCGAAGTGTACATTGGTGATGCCGATCTGTCTGAAGAATCGTTTGCAATCTTCAATGTAATCTTCCTTCACATCGATGGCGTGAATGGAAACCGTGGGAAAATTCTTGGCAATGAAATACGAGTATTGTCCGAATCCGCTTCCCGCATCAAAGAGATTGAAGATTTCTTTTTTTTTGGCAAGCAATTCGCGCAACGCACGTTTCACATACCATGTCCGCAGGAACATCACGCCGAGCAGCCAATAGAACAGCTTGCGCAACACTGGCGCTTTTTTGGCGACATCGCCTAACACATTTTTGATCGGATCGTATTGCATAATTTATCTTCATTGGCAGGTCGGTGTTAACCTGCCTGCGTGAAGCCGATGCTTCACTTCGGCGAAGGCAGGCGCCGACTTGCCGTTGTTTGTTCGGTTAGTTGTTCTATCGCATCCACCATTGCGTCCCACGTGTATTTCTTCCGTTCTTCGGATGCGCCTACCATAAGTTTTGCCTCCATATTTTCATTATAAAATCGCAGAATTGCTTCCGCTAATTGCTGTGGATCGTTCGGCGGTACGATCAATCCGGATTTTTCGTGAATGATCACTTCCGGCAGCGCGCCGACGCGTGTTGCAATGACGGGAGAAGAAAAATAATACGCGATCTGCGCAATGGCGCTCTGTGTTGCCGAAATATACGGCTGCACAACAACATCCACCGCTGAAAAATAGATATGCACTTTTTCGTTGGGAATATAATCCGAAATGACGGTGGTGATCTCTTCAATGCCGGCGTTTTTGATGTGTGCCCGGTACTTTTCTTCGTCGCCGTAGAATTCTCCGCACACCAATAATCGTATCTTCATCGTTTCTTTCACGATCTTCATTGCATCGATCAGTATATGCAATCCTTTGTATGGTCGGATGTACCCGAAGAACATGATCACCTTTTCGTCGGTGATGCCGAGTTGTTTTCTGGCTTCCACTTTCGGGATCCGATCCTTGAACAGATCGAACATCGGCAATGAGACCCGCTTGAACCGCGCATGTGGGACAAATTTCAATAGATCCTTTTCCACCGATTCGGATTGCGCAATAAAATAGTCGGTATGCCGGAAGAGGTATTTGGTAAAAACAATATCACCGGGACGGCGCTCGTGCGGAACGACGTTGTGAAGGATGGTCAGTGTTTTCGTTTTCCCTCTGCGCAGAAGCTTATGAAGTGTGCCGGAACTCGGTCCGAAGAAGGGCAGCCAATAGGTTGAGATAACAAGGTCAGCGTTCCGGTTCCGGAGTTTGATTCCATTTGCAACCCAGTTCAACGGATTAATCGAATCGATCAGCGTGGTGCTGGGTACAGGAACGCCCCCCTCGCCGCTCTCTTCCTGCGTCTTGCCCGGAAAAACAATTGCGGGATATTGCCGCGTGAAGTTGATGATCTCTACCGTGTGCCCGCGTTGAGTAAGATGAGAATAGAGCATCGTAATAAAGTGCGCCATTCCACCGCGCAGCGGATATGCGGGACCGAAGAGAAGGATCTTCATTTAACTAGTTGAACCTTAAAAAGTCAAAAGTTTTAGAAGATGTCAGACATCTTCTAAGTAGTGAGCACTGAAAAACTCGTTAGATAGTCATTGCGAGGCGTTTTTTGCCGAAGCAATCTTATAAATTTGAACAAAAGATTGCTTCGCTCGTAAAAAACACTCGCTCGCAATGACTTTTTCAGTGC
>Ga0209516_1000064_pt1 | contig 36723 bp, 38 predicted proteins | sample Napbiome12C3dose_FD_187716 | JGI IMG/M metagenome (GOLD analysis project Ga0209516, IMG submission 187716) | Groundwater microbial communities from S. Glens Falls, New York, USA - Naphthalene biodegradation metagenome 12C3dose (SPAdes) (version 2) ... | reverse complement strand
AATGCCATTCCGAGGAGCGCCCGCCTGCCAAAGCGAAGCGGCGGGCGGGGAGCGACGAGGATTCTCGCCTTTCTACTCAAATTTAAGTTTGAGATTCCTCTCCGATGCCAAGGGCATTCCTTCGGAACAAGTCGGGTTCTGAATGACATTCCGAAAACAATTTTTCCGAAGTTTCTACTTCTTACTATTTTATTTTTCGGATTCTTGTTTGCCCAACCCTCCGACGATCAGAACACGCTGCGCCTGGCACAGGCATTTGAGCAGGCAGGAGAGTACGAACGCGCCGTGCAACTCTATCAAACGCTGCTACGGAAAGATTCTATCAACTATACGTACTTCGACGCACTCCGGCGATGTTATATCCAATTGAAAAATTACGACGACGCCCTCGCACTTTCGTATGCGCAGCTAAAAAAAACGCCGTTCGATTTTACTCTGCAATCGAGTATCGGCGGTCTGTTTTCCACCGCCGGGAAGGAGAAACAGGCGGATTCTGTGTGGAATGCGGTCATTCTTTCCGCGAACAAAAATCAAATGTTCTATCGGGCAGTGGCGAACGAACAAGCCAATCAACGGTTGTTTGATAAAGCGATCGGAACCTATCTTCGCGGACGGCGCGATATCGGCGATATGAACGTATTCACGAATGAACTGGCGTATCTCTATTCATACATGATGGATTTCGAAAATGCGACGCGTGAATATTTGCGCCTGCTTCGCCAGAATGAACAACAATTCGATTTTGTGCAATCGCGTCTTGCATCTATTGTTTCAAAAAATGACGGACTGCGTGCGGCAGCGAAAGTTGTGGCGGAAGAAATCCAATCCCGCTCAACGAGTCGAGTCTTCGACCAGACAATACCTCTGCTGCGATTGCACATGTGGCTCTTCATGGAAGATGACCGCTATGCCGAAGCATTCGCAGTTGCGAAGACGATCGAACAATTGATCAATTCAAATGGAACGGAGATTTATCAATTTGCCGACCGGGTGTTCCGCGAAAAAGAATATACCATCGCAGCGACGGCGTATCAATTTGCGCTGAAGAACGGACCGACAACACCGTTTGCACCTTCGGCAAAATTCGGTTACGCGCGATGTATCGAGGAATTAAGCGCGCAGGACGATTCGACGTTTACCTCTCAAACAGGAGAGAGCATCACAGTACTGGAAACGCAGCCGCGTTTTTCCGGAGCGATCGCACTCTATACGGCGCTGGCAAAGGAATACCCGTACTCGAACATCGGCTCGAATTCGCTGTACCGCATCGGATGGATCCGCTACAGACAAATGTTCGATCTCGACGGTGCATTGCAGATGTTTGATTCTGTCATGGTCATGTCTCCCGCCGGACCGATGGTGCCGACGGTACTTTCCACCATCGGAGATATTTATATTGCGCAGGGGAAATTAGATCAAGCAGCAAAAAAATTCGCGGTGATGAGCACGTCACCGTTTGCCAATCAGGATCAAAGAACATTTGCACAGTTTCGGACGGCGGAGATTCAATTCTTCAAATTCAATTTTGACAGTGCTCTTGCCGTGCTGCAGCCGTTGACGGAAAATCTGAAAGCAGACGAATCGAACGATGCCTTGCTGCTCCAATATTTTATCACCGAGAATAATTTCCAATTTCCTCAGGCGCTCAAGCAGTACGCCCGGGCAGAATTGCTGGCGCGACAATTCAAAGTAAGCGAAGCGGTAAAGGAATTATCGGACATTGTGGATGTGTATCCTGCCGCCGCGCTTGCCGACGATGCGCTGCTGAAAAAAGCGGAGTTTTCCATTCAACTGCGCCGCTACGATGATGCACTTGCCGCATACCAAAAATTGCTCGATGAATACAAGAACAGCATCGAAAAGGATAAAACGCAATTTCGGATCGGTGAATTGTATCAATTCTATCTGGTGGATAAACAGAAGGCGATACAGGCATATGAAGTGATCCTGGAGAAATATCCTTTTTCCCTCTTCACCGAAGAGGCGCGAAAGAGAATTCGTCAGTTGCGCGGTGATGCGATTTGATTATTAACGCAGAGACACTGAGGCGCAGAGAATATTTTTTGTCCCCCTTGTAGCGTGGACTGTGTGAAAGAGAAGGGGGAAGGCGCAATGCTGTCAACTTAAGGATTTCAAATAGCCTTCCTTCTTTTTAAGAATGATTTGTTAGGTATTTTTTCTTTTCGTGTGCGGAGCATGCATACGCATAAAGTGCCGGTTTGGAATTACAGGAATGATATGTCTTTTGATTGTGGCAACCAGCGATTGGTATTGGGTTAGCCATCGGTTTTTGGGTGCAAACAATAACTCGATAACTTCATCCTTTAAGATTCCTGTGGCAACAGTTCTGTTGATATTATAATTCTGATACCGACCCGCCGTGGCGGGCTATGTTCATTTGAAACACGACCAAACGTGCAAAACTAAAAACGCGCTCTCGGGTAAAATCTTCTACTCTCTTTTTATGGGTACTACAAAATTTATTACTGAATATCTTTACTCGTAACAGTTCTATTATTCTAAGGCTTTTCTTCATGGGTTTTTCTTAGTGCAACCCATGTTGCAAATTTTAAATTCCCGATATGCTTACTTTTTTCAATTTTTTCCTTAAGTTGACAGCATTGGGAAAGGGTCTCTGCTGAAACAAGAGCAACCAAAGAAACGAAAAGGAGAGTGTATTGCGAGAGCTACTAAGCACAATCTGGCTTCAGGAGTTTCAGCGGAAGCTGTATGCGAAAGCAAAAGCCGAGCCGAAGTTCAGATTTTACAGTTTGTATGATAAGACCTATCGTATGGATGTGTTGGCGGAATCCTACCGCAAGGTGAAAGCCAACGGTGGAACGAGCGGGGTAGATGGAGAGACGTGTGAAGCAATCGAAGAGCGCGGACTCGAAAGCTACCGTGCCAAACTTCAGCTTGAGATAAAAGAACAGCGGTATCAAATAAGTTCTGATTATCTCTATGGCACACTTGGTTTGTTCTATAGGGCATCTCTAAAAACCTAAAAAAAATTATCATTGCGAGGGAGGAACGACCGAAGCAATCTCCTTCTATCGCACAGAAATGGGGATTGCTTCGCTTCGCTCGCAATGACGACAATGTTTTTAGAGATGTTCTATAATTACCGAGTGTGTCGACTGTAGCTTAAGCTACACCGTGTTTCAGGAAAGCCGTGTGAGGGAAAACCTCACGCACGGTTTGACGAGGGGTCAATAGAAATAGGATGATGGTGTGCTTGAGTGAGACACTCGCCTGAAAAGGGAGAAACAGTCTGGACTCACATCTCCTGTACATTACTACGCTATTGTCCTACTCTACAGTTTTTCAAACTTCCGAAGTCTGTGAGACTTCGGAAGTTATTTTTTCTTTTTGTTTTTTCTTTCGACTCTCTCCACAATCAATTTAATTCCATCCAACACTAACGTCGGTTCGTGTTTGTTGATGACCTTCGATTGTTTCTTCATCATTTCTGAGAATCCGCCGGTTGCGATCACTGTCGGATAATCATCCAATTCTTTAGAGATGCGGCGGATCATTGTTTCCATTGAATCGAGCGCGCCGTAGAGAATTCCCGACTGCATGCTGGCAACGGTGTTCGTGCCGACGACCTTATCCGGAAATTTCAGATCGATCTTCGGCAGTTTTGCCGCGCGGCGGTGAAGTTCTCCGGCGGAGGTTTCCACACCGACTGTGATCGCACCGCCGAGATATTCGCCGTGCTTCGAGACAACATCGAATGTTGTTGCCGTACCGAAATCCACAATGATAAGCGGGCCTCTGTATTTTGTGAATCCTGCCACTGCGTTACACAAACGATCTGCACCGACAGAGTTCGGATCATCGTACAACACCTTGATCCCAATATCGATCTGGGCGGAGACGACGATCGGTTCGATCATGAAATATTTTCGAGCCATCTTTTCGCACACGTCGGTGAGATTTGGAACGACGGAGGAAATCCCGATAGATTGAATTTTTTTCAGCGGAACTTTGGCATCTTCGCAAAATTGTTTAACGAGTGCGCCGAATTCATCCTCGGTGCGGGTGATGAAACTTGTTACGCGCCAGTCGCCGAGCAGTTTCTTTCCGTTGTAAATTCCAATGACGGTGTGTGTGTTGCCGATGTCTATTGCGAGAATCATATTTTTCCTCTGATCATTAATTTTTCAACCACTGAGAGACACTAAGTGCACGGAGTTATATTTAATATTTTTCTTAGTGTTCTTTGTGTCTTAGTGGTTCATTTTTTATGAGTTGTATGCTAAACTTACATCTCCGGCAAAGACATTCCGTTTTTGTCCGTCTTCCGTTTGGATAATCAAACTTCCGTCTTCTGCTACATCAATTGCCGTTGCTACAAAACTGAACTCACTCTCCAATACAGTGATCTTTTTCCCAAAAAGCAATGCTTTCATCTTCCAATCATTCAGAAGTTGAGAAGAGGGGAAATGGGCGAGCTGTTCGTACCGGTTCTCAAGTTCTTCGAGTACTTTATGAAGCAGCACGACGCGATCGACATCCACGCCGCTTTCTATCTTTAATGATGTCGCTTTGAACTTCAGATCATCCGGAAATTCTTCCTGATTGACATTCACACCGATACCGAGGATGATCTTCTCCAACGAGGTATTTCCGGTAGACGATTCAAGCAACATTCCGCACACCTTTTTTCCGTTCACCAGTACATCATTTGGCCATTTACAGGTTGACGATAGACCGGTAACAATTTCAATTGCATCGGCAACTGCCAGCGATCCCGCAAAAGGAAGTAATGATCTCTTTTCCACATTAAAATCAGGATAAAGCACAATGGAAAAAAGTAAATTCTTTCCTTTGGGAGAGATCCAATTTCTTTGTAACCGTCCGCGTCCGTTAGTTTGTTCTTCGGCAAATATAATAGAACCGTGCGGAGCTTCGTACTTTGATAGTGTCTTGGCAAAGATATTCGTGGAATCAATCGTGTCGAAATGAAAAACGACCTTCCCGAATGTAGTAGTGATGAGTCCTGTCTGTATTTCTTCTTTGGTCATGGTATGAGTTTGTTTATTCGAACGTTTGAAAGTAATCAAGTCTTGGAAGGTAAGTCAAGCGAAATTTCATAATCACGACGAACTGACATTACAATCATTAATTGACAGGTATTTACAAAATATTTCTGCCATGCTGACACGATGTTCTTTTGTTCATATCCTAATTTCGTCGAATTTTGCTACTTTTACGTGGCACGGTCATTGTGCTGTTTACCACCAGATTATAATATCAAAAACACTTCTTAATTGAAAGGAATTATTTATGGCTGGAAAGATTATTGGCATTGACCTCGGCACAACCAATTCTGTTGTTGCCGTTATGGAAGGTAACGAGCCGGTGGTAATTGCAAGTTCCGAAGGAATGCGCACAGTACCATCGATCGTCGGATTTGCGAAAAACGGTGAACGTCTTGTCGGTCAGCCGGCGAAACGTCAAACGGTAACCAACTCAAAGAATACAATTTTTTCGATCAAGCGTTTTATGGGACGATTCATGAACGAAGTGAACGAAGAGATGAAACTCGTTCCATATGAGGTCGTTACCGGAGACAACAATACCGCACGCGTGAAAATCGGCGACCGCATTTATTCACCACCGGAAATTTCCGCGATGATCTTACAGAAGATGAAACAGACCGCGGAGGATTATCTCGGACAAAAAGTAACCGAAGCGGTGATCACAGTTCCGGCATACTTCAACGATGCGCAGCGTCAGGCGACAAAAGAAGCGGGGGAGATCGCAGGATTGAACGTTCGCCGTATTGTGAACGAACCGACTGCAGCGGCACTTGCGTACGGTCTCGATAAAAAACATAAAAATTCAAAAGTCGCCGTTTTCGATCTTGGCGGCGGAACATTCGATATTTCCATACTCGACCTCGGTGACGGCGTGTTTGAAGTAAAATCCACGAACGGCGATACTCACCTCGGCGGCGATAACTTTGACCAGCGGCTGCTCGAATACATTGCAGATGAATTCAAGAAGCAGGAAGGTGTTGATCTGTTGAAAGATCCGATGGCATTACAGCGTTTGCGTGAAGCGGCAGAAAAAGCGAAGATCGAATTGTCTTCCTCCATGCAGACGGAGATCAATCTTCCGTTCATCACCGCAACGGCAGACGGACCAAAGCACTTGAACCTGAACTTGACCCGTTCGAAGTTCGAACAACTTGTGGATGATCTTATCAAACGGTGCATTGCTCCGACGGAAAAAGCAATCAAAGATTCCGGAATTTCCGCAAATCAAATTGATGAAATTATTCTTGTCGGCGGTATGTCGCGTATGCCGCGCATCCAACAGTTGGTAAAAGAGATCTTCGGTAAAGAAGGACACAAAGGCGTGAATCCCGATGAAGTTGTTGCCGTTGGTGCGGCAATTCAAGGAGGTGTTCTCGCGGGTGATGTTACCGACGTCTTGTTGCTCGACGTGACGCCGTTGTCACTCGGTATTGAAACACTCGGCGGTGTGATGACAAAACTTATCGATGCGAACACAACGATCCCGACAAAGAAGAGTGAAGTGTTTAGCACGGCTGCCGATAGCCAAACATCGGTTGAGATCCACGTGTTGCAAGGCGAGCGCCCGATAGCGATCGACAATCGCTCTCTCGGAAAATTCCATCTTGATGGAATTCCGCCGGCGCCGCGCGGTGTTCCGCAGATCGAAGTAACGTTCGATATCGATGCGAACGGTATTATGCACGTATCGGCAAAAGACAAAGCCACGGGGAAAGAACAGAACATCCATATCACTTCATCGTCCGGCTTGAGCAAAGAAGAAGTCGAAAAGATGAAGAAAGATGCACAGGCTCACGCTGATGAGGACAAGAAAAAGAAAGAGGAGATCGAACTCAGGAACCAGGCGGATACACTTGTTTTCTCGACGCGCAAACAGATCACCGAGCTGGGCGACAAACTTGATACCGATACGAAGAAGAAACTTGAAAACGGCGCCGCAGCACTCGAAGAAGCACTCAAGACAAATACCGATATTAAAGGTAAAATGGATGCGTTGAATGCCGTCTGGAATGAAGCTTCCACAAAGATGTACGAAGCGGCAAAAGCAGCCGGTCCGCAGCCCGGAGCGGAAGCGCAATCCGGTCCTCAGGACGGCGGTCAGCAGCAATCTTCCGGTGGCAGTACCGACGGCGGTAAGAAGGTTGAAAATGCCGATTTTGAAGTTGTTGATGATAAGTAAGTCTCAATTAACAGTGGACAATTGTAAATGAACAATGAAGGCGGTGAAATTCTGCCGCCTTTATTTTTGTTCCTAAGAAGTTTTACAAGTTGCTGAATCGAAAAATCGTAAGGGTTCAAATCCCTTCACACTTACACTTCGCACTTACAAGTTGACAAACTCTCGGTTTTTGGTTAAGATTGAGTGAATGACGAAAGGAATAAATATATACACGACACAAATTGACGACAAGGTCATAGCCGCGTTAGGATTGCTCAATATTACTCCCGAAGTTGCATTGAAAGATTTTGTCAAAATGAATCTTTTGCAAAAACTTGCAAAGTATCGGGACGAATCTCAATCATTTCAAAAAAAATATGGAATGATATTTTCTTCATTTCAAGAGCAGATAAACAAGCGCAAGAACGAAGAGAACTTTGTTGAAGAAGACGATTATCTTGATTGGAAGTTTTCCGAAGAGCGCGTGGAAATCTTGCATAAGCAATTAGAAGAGATTCGATGATCTACGATATTGTTCGTCGTTTTCAATCTAAAGATCAAAATTATTTCAAAACTGTTACGGTAAATTCTGAACTTGATACAATTGTTTGGGAGAACGGCGCAGATTTCAGCCCTGAATTTCTATATGAGATTGGTGAAGATATTTCGGCTGTGGCAAAAGTTAGTTGACATTTTTTGTGAATTGAAAATAATGATGGGAAGGCGAGGGCGACCTCGCCTTTGTTGTATCGGAGTGAATTGTCTGTATAGCATTTATTCAGATTGAGGGAGCAAGAAAAAGGTCGTACATTTTACCATTCACTATCCTTAATCACGCTGTTTATTTCTTACAAGGAGATGTCTTATGAAAGTCCTTATAGCAGATTCGCTCCCTCAAAAAACTATCGATAATCTTAACGCTCTCGGGGCGTTGGTTGTGTATAAACCAAAACTCAAGGCGGAAGAGCTTGCCGGTGCGATCGACGATGCTGATGTTCTTGTTGTCCGCTCGACGGAAGTGCATGCTGATTGTATTTCCACGGCAAAAAATTTATCCTTAATTATTCGTGCGGGTGCCGGTGTCAACAATATCGATATGAACGCTGCAAATGCACGAGGTATTTATGTCTCAAATTGTCCCGGAAAGAACTCGATTGCCGTTGCCGAACTCGCGATTGGATTGCTTCTCTCGCTTGATCGTCGTATTCCGGATAATGTTGCCGATCTTCGTAACGGCAAGTGGAACAAGAGTGAATATTCTAAAGCCGATGGTGTGTTCGGAAAAACTGTCGGAGTGATCGGAGTCGGGCAGATCGGCAAAGAATTCATCGTTCGCGCGAAAGCATTCGGCATGGAAGTAATCGCCTGGTCGCGTTCGCTGACGCAGGAGAAAGCCGATGCGCTCGGTATTGAGCGTGCGGAATTCATCGAAGAACTCATTCCCCAATGCGATGTGATTTCCGTCCATCTCGCACTCAAGCCCGAAACGAAAGCGGTCATCAGCAAAGAGATTATTGCAACAATGAAATCGAATGCGATCTTTCTCAACACATCGCGATGGGAAGTTGTTGATGAAGATGCGCTGTATGAAGCGGCAAAAGCAGGAAAAATCCGCATCGGTGCAGATATTTTTTCCGGTGAACCGGAAGACAAAACATCTCCGTTCACGAACAAGTTGGCAACACTGCCGAATATGTACGGAACGCATCATATCGGTGCGTCCACCGAGCAAGCGCAGCATGCTATCGCAGATGAAGTAGTGGCGATCATCAGACAATATAAAGAACGCGGCACGGTGAAAAATTGGGTGAACAAAGCGAAAAAAACTCCCGCAACATATCAATTGATCGTTCGTCATTATGATAAACCGGGTGTGCTGGCAAATGTGTTCGATGATCTGAAGAGCGCCAATATCAATATTCAAGAAGTTGAGAATTTGATCTTTGAAGGAACTGAAACGGCATCGTGCACATTAAAACTTGAAAGCAAACCGTCTGATGAAATACTTTCATCCATTAATAGCAGAACACAAGAAGTAATACAAGCACAATTGGTGGAATTGTAAAATATAATTGAATTGTCATTACGAGTCCCGGCAATTTTTATCAGAACATGATGTATAATTTCCCTTCTGTGTGAAGGATAGTGTGTTAGGGAGAGGGGATTAAGGGATGTGTAAATATATTTAAGCACAGATGAAACGCAAAATCATACCATACAATCCAAAGTTGAATAAGATTGCGAAAACGCTTCGCAATAATAGCACTCTTGGAGAAGTTTTACTATGGAAAAAATTGCGTGACAAACAAATGCTCGGTTATGATTTTCACAGACAAAAACCGATCGATCGATTTATTGTAGATTTTTATTGCAACGAATTGAAACTTGCAATCGAAATTGACGGCGGTTCGCATGAAACTGATGAAGCGTTTGAGAAAGACAACGCGCGACAAGAACATTTGGAAAACCTTGGAATAAAGTTTTTACGTTTTAGAGAATCTGATGTGTGTGGCAATATGCGATGGGTGTTGGATGTTATTGAAGATTGGATTAAGACAAATGCGTCGTTACACACCCCGTCCCGCTGAAGCGGGACACCCCTCTCTCCAGTGCAACAGTCTCGCGCACAGAGGGGATTTTGAAAAATAGAAACTTAAGTTTTAGTATTCCCCTCTGCAGTGTTGGCAAGCGGGCAAAGGCGAGAGGGGTAAGGGGTGTGTTAAAACCGGAATGACAATTAAAATATTTTTATAAAACAAAAAACCCTGAACCTTGAAACCTAAAACAAAACTATGAACTTCAACAAATTCACAATCAAATCACAGGGAGCTGTGCAGAACGCGCAGGAGATCGCGACGAGCTACGGCAACCAGGCAATTGAGCCGGAACACCTGCTCGCCGCACTCCTACAGGATGCGCAAGGGATCGTTACACCCATTTTGCAAAAACTCGGCGCCAATGTAAACTACATTAAGATCAAGATCAACGAAGCGGTCGAAAAACTTTCAAAGGTGAGCGGACAGCAACAATACATCTCCACGTCACTGCAAAAAGTATTTGAGCAGGCGCAGAAGGAAGCAGAAAATCTTAAAGACGAATACGTCAGCACAGAACATTTACTGCTCGGTTTGCTCGATCAAAAGAACAATGCCGGCGTAAAATTATTGCTGGATCAAGGCGCTACGAAAGACGGCGTGCTGAAAGCGTTAAAAGAAATTCGCGGTTCGCAGAGTGTTACGGATCAAAATCCGGAAGACAAATATCAATCGCTACAAAAGTTCGGGCGCGACTTGAACGAACTTGCGAGAAAAGGAAAACTCGATCCGGTCATTGGCAGGGACGATGAAATCCGCCGCGTGCTGCAGGTGCTTTCGCGCAGAACGAAAAATAATCCTGTGCTCATCGGAGAGCCGGGCGTTGGGAAAACTGCCATTGCCGAAGGTCTCGCGAACAGAATCGTTCACGGTGATGTTCCCGAAAATCTTAAAAGCAAGCGGATCGTTGCGCTCGATTTTGCCGCAATGATCGCCGGAGCGAGTTTCCGCGGACAGTTTGAGGAACGATTGAAAGCGGTGTTGAAGGAAGTGGAAAATTCGAACGGGGAAATTATTTTGTTCATTGATGAAATGCACACGCTTGTCGGTGCCGGTGCGGCGCAAGGATCGGTTGACGCGGCAAACATGTTGAAACCGGCGCTCGCCCGCGGCGATCTGCGCGCAATCGGTGCGACGACGCTCAACGAATATCACAAATACATCGAAAAAGATCCCGCGCTCGAACGGCGTTTTCAGCCTGTATTGGTGAATGAACCGAGCGTTGAGGATACAATTTCCATCTTGCGCGGGCTTTCCGAACGGTACGAAGTGCATCATGGCGTTCGCATCACGGATGGCGCCATTGTTGCCGCGGCGCAATTAAGTCATCGGTATATCTCGGACAGATTTCTTCCCGATAAAGCGATCGATCTTGTGGATGAAGCGGCGTCAAAATTACGCATTGAAATTGATTCGATGCCGGAAGAATTAGACGACATCGAACGAAAAGTGAAGCAATTAGAAATCGAACGCGAAGCTGTCAAACGCGAATTATCTGCTGAATATACTGACGATGCAGATCGTGAGACGATTAAACTTCGCATTGAAGAGATCGAACATAATCTTGCGGAGTTGAATGAAAAACGAACAGAACTTCGCACTCATTGGGAGAATGAGAAGAATCTTATTCAGTCCATAAGAAAAATGAAAGAGGAGATCGAAAATGTCCGGATGGAAGCGGAACGGAAAGAGCGCGAAGGGGATCTCGGCAAAGTTGCCGAACTGCGGTACGGAACGCTTGCAACACTGGAAAAAAAATTAAAAGAAAAAACAATGTCTCTTGCAGAGACGCAACAACAGCAAAGAATGTTGAAGGAAGAGGTTGATGCGGAAGATATCGCGGAGATCGTTTCGAAGTGGACGGGAATTCCTGTTATGCGAATGCTTGAAAGCGAACGGACGAAACTTCTTCATCTGGAAGATAAAATTCATGAACGGATGGTGAATCAGGGAGAAGCAGTGAAATCTGTGGCGGATGCGATCCGCCGCAGCCGGACAGGATTGCAGGATGAAAAGAAACCGATCGGATCCTTTATCTTTTTGGGAACGACCGGCGTCGGCAAGACTGAACTTGCGCGCTCGCTTGCCGAATTGCTTTTCAATGACGAGAATGCGATGGTGCGCATTGATATGAGCGAATATATGGAGAAGTTCTCAGTTTCCCGTTTGATCGGCGCCCCTCCGGGATATGTGGGCTACGAGGAGGGGGGACAGTTGACCGAGGCAGTGCGCAGAAAACCATATTCCGTGGTGCTGTTGGATGAAATTGAGAAAGCTCATCCGGAAGTGTTTAACGTTCTGCTGCAATTGCTTGATGAGGGGCGGTTGACCGATTCGCAGGGACGCACGGTGAATTTTAAAAATACGATCGTCATTATGACATCGAATCTTGGTTCTCATCTTATTCAGGAACAAATGTTGCAAATGCAGACGGACGAAGATTGGGAGAACTTTGCGGGAGATCTTCGCTCGCAATTGAATGCGATGCTGCGCCAGACCATCCGACCGGAGTTTTTGAATCGTATTGATGAGATCATTCTCTTTAAACCGCTTACCCGCGATGATATCACGCAGGTGATCGATATTCAGTTGAAACGAGTCGGTGAAATGCTGGCAAAGAAAGAGATGAAACTCGTCATGACCGATGATGCCAAAGACTGGATCTCACGTCTCGGGTACGATCCGGCATACGGCGCGCGTCCGTTGAAGCGCGTGATTCAAAAGCATATCACCAATATTCTTTCAGAAAAGATTCTCGCCGGAGAGTTTGTCGAAGGGGATGCGGTGGAAGTTGCGTTGGTGGGAGAAGGGCAGTTGGTGTTTAAGAAATTATTGAATTGATAATTGACAATGCGTAACACCAGTTAGGGTACCTCTAAAAACCTATTCTGCGAATCCCGAAACTTCGGGACGTAATCTGCGGGAGAATATTTCCCGCTGATTTCGCTGATTACCGCCCGCCTGCCGCACACAGGTGTGCGGCGGGCAGGCGGATAAAAAAAAATCACGTTCAGTTTTTAGAGATGCCCATTAGTTATTATTCGAGACTTCTGAATAATTCAAAAGATGTCAGACATCTTGCCTACTTAGAATGAAAAAACTTGAAAATTTAGTGAAATTCATTGATGAGATGTCAGACATCTTCTTAAATAAATTATTTTTCAGAAGTTTCTATTCGTAATTGGTCATTTGCCATTCGTCATTGTTTCACAAGATTATCGTCCCCGTTTTTTCTTTGTACCGGATTTCGTACAGATCCTTCCGTCGGTCTTTCCAGTTCAACACATTCCCTGTCTGGCGATGGCGTTTAAGCAATTCAAGATCGACATCATCCATGATAACCATTTCGGTGTTCGGTGTCGCTTCGGATTGAATAGCATCACGCGAGAAAGGAATATCCGACGGTGTGAAGATCGCCGACTGCGCGTAATGTACATCCAGATTTTCTACAGAGGGAAGATTACCGACTCCGCCTGCGATGGCAACATACACATGATTTTCAATACAGCGTGCTTGTGCACAATACCGAACGCGCAAATATGCGTTCCGCTCATCGGTGTTGAATGGAACGAAGATCATCTGTGCACCTTTTTCGACAGCAATCCGGCCCAGTTCCGGGAATTCGATATCGTAACAGATCTGGATGGAAATTTTTCCCTTGTCAGTGTCAAAGATCTCCAACTTGTGTCCAGGTTTTACTCCCCACCATCTACGTTCGTTTGGAGTGACATGCAGTTTGTACTGTTTTCCAAGTGTTCCGTCGCGGCGGAATAAATACGAAATGTTAAACAGATCATCTCCCTCGACAGTAAAATGCGATCCACCAATGATGTTCACATCGTATTTTACAGAGAGTTTATTGAAGAGTTCGAGATACTTCGGTGTATATTCGGACAATCGCCGCATGGCTTGTCCCGGCCGTTCGGTCGGCATGAACGAGAGGAGTTGTGTCGTAAAAATTTCCGGGAACAAGACAAAATCGCTCCGATAGTCTGCCGCAACATCGATAAAGTATTCACACTGTTTTGCAAAGTCATCAAAATCCTTTACCATCCGCATGCCGTATTGAACGGCGCAAATGCGCGCCGGCGCAACCGGCATAAAAATTCGTTTTGTATCCGGTTCGTAATCAAGATTTGTCCATTCAAGAAATGTAGCATATCCCCGTGATTCCGAATCAGAGGTCATATAATCGGCAATGAGTCGTTTGAGAACAAAACCATTGGAGAGTTGTGTGGTTAAGACGGGATCGATGAGTACTTTATTGATCACCTTTTCGGCATATTCGCGCGCACTCATTTCGTCGGCATGTTTTCCGTATCCGGGAATACGTCCGCCAAGGATGATACGCATCAGATTATATTTTTTTGCGATTTGTTTTCGCACGTCATACAGACGACGCGCCAATCTCATTCCCCGATATTCGGGATCGACCATAATTTCGATGCCGTACATCGTATTCCCCTTGGGATTGTGATTGCGGATAAATCCGTTGTCCGCAATCTCCTTCCAGCCGTGCCATTCGGAATAAAGTGAAAAATCCAGGATCAGGCTGCTGGACGAAGAAACGATCTTCCCTTCATATTCGATGCAGATTTGTCCTTCCGGAAAGATGCTCAGTTGACTTTCAAGTTGTTCCCGCGTCCACAGTTTCATTCCGGGGAAACACTTCAGCTGCAGTTCGGTGATCTTCTCGTAGTCTTCCATCTGGATCTGCCGAATGACGATGTTCTTTTCAAATTCTTTCAGGTCAAGAGTGCCCATGACACCTCCGTTTGTGGATCACATGACTCATACTATAAAGAGAAATTTTAGCTGGAAAGTCAAGGTTTTGTGGTTGATTTCCCTTCATCTTCTTTTTACATTGTGCTACCACGTTGTCACTCAAACTAATTTTGAAGGTTGTTATCCATGAGTTCGATGTCCGTTGTTTTACCATTCAGCGAAGAATCATATTTTGAATCCACGCTTCAACAATTTGTTCAATCCGATCTGGTGAGGAACATCATCGTTGTCCACGCGGGAGAATATTTCGGCAGTCATGAGAAATGCAAAGGGATGATCGTTGAATCTCTCACGTCGGAAAAGACCCTGAACGCTGTCATTGAAAAAATTTCCACCGATTTTCTTCTTTTCATCAGTCAAGCGCAATCAATTACCCTCAATCAGGCAGGACTTGAACGTTTCGTTCAGATCGCCAAGGATACCAGGGCGGGAATGTTGTACTCCGACTTTTATGAAGTGAAAGAGGGAAAACGGTCGGAGCATCCGGTTATCGATTATCAAATCGGCAGTATCCGCGACAATTTTGACTTTGGCGCGGTGATGCTTTTTTCCGTTGCCGCAATCAAAAAGGCGCTGAAACGGTACGGAAAGATCGAGAAAGTAGAACGTGCCGGATTGTATGATCTCCGGTTGAAAGTATCGGTTGACCATCAGATATTTCACATCCAGGAGTATCTTTATACCAAAACTGAATCCGATACGCGCAAGAGCGGCGAGAAGATGTTCGACTATGTCGATCCGCGCAATCAGAATGTGCAAAAAGAGAACGAGCGGGTAGCAACAAAACATCTAAAGAATATCGGAGCATATCTTAAACCGAAATTTTCCAAAGTACCGAAGTTCAAAGATACATTTCCAGTCGAGGCAAGCGTCGTTATTCCGGTGCGTAACAGGGAAAAGACCGTCGGTGACGCGGTGAAAAGTGTATTGGCGCAAAAGACCGATTTTGCATTCAATGTGATCGTGGTGGATAACCACTCCACCGACAATACGTCGAATATCCTGAAAGAGTTCGCCGCTGCAGACAACCGCGTCAAACACATCATTCCTCATCGGGAGGATCTTGCGATTGGCGGCTGCTGGAACGAAGCTGTGTTATCTCCCTATTGCGGTAAATATGCAGTGCAGTTGGATTCCGACGATCTTTATAACGGAACGGACACGCTGCAAAAGATCGTTACCGTTTTCCGCAAAGAGGGTGTCGCGATGGTGATCGGTTCGTACACGCTGGTGAATGGAAATCTTGAACAGATTCCACCCGGATTGATCGACCACAAAGAATGGACCCCCGACAACGGACGCAATAATGCACTGCGTATCAACGGACTCGGCGCACCGCGTGCATTTAACACATCTTTGCTGCGGCAGATTCTTCTTCCGAATACAAGTTACGGTGAAGATTACGCTGTCGCCCTTCGTCTTTCGCGTGAATATCAGATCGGGCGAATTTATGAATCACTCTACAATTGCCGCCGATGGGAAGGGAATACCGATGCGGCGCTGCCGATCGACAAAGTGAATCGGAACGATTTTTACAAGGATAAAATCCGCACGATCGAGATATTGGCTCGGATTCAGTGGAACAAGAAGTGATCGAGCCTTTCGTGGTTAAAAAACTTTACCATGCATATCTCATGCAGGAAAAAAGCGCCTATCTGATGTTCGAGAACTGGCAAGGGGGGAAAAATCATGGTCGTTAAAAAACTAACATTTCTGGCGGCATGCGTTATTTGATGTTGGTGATTGCAGGGTTCGTACTTTCCGGTTGCGATTTTTTCGGACCCGATGAGCGGAATAAAGATTCGATCGCATATGTGGATTCGGTCAAAATACTCTCAGTCAAAGATCTTTCTGCGCGAATAAATGTTGTGTGTGCTACCCCCGATCCGTGCTGGCTGTTTTCGCGTTCAACGGAATTCCGGAACAATAAAGAACTCACATACCGGATTTTTCAAATCAGAAAAGATCAGGCGAATTGTCCCGATGTTGTTTCATCATTCATCGTTCCCTTGGAGATACGGGTTGCAGTCGCCGGTACATATACCCTTAAGTTCCATAGGACTGAAACAACAACACTCGATACAATAATTACATTTTAATGGCAATCGAAACCATATATCGTGAATGGAAACTGGAGGATACTTCTGAAATTCAGAAAGTATTGTTCAACACGTGGGTGGCATCGTATGCGGATTTTATTCCAATGACCGATATTCAGTGGTATTTCAATAATTATTATTCGGAGATCAATTTCGCACAATTGTTTGACGATACGCTCAGTACAGGTTTTGTTGCTGAAATGAAAAAGCATATTATCGGATATGCACGTACGAAAATTCATCAAGAACAGCAGCGGTGTTATCTTGAATCGTTGTATGTCCTTCCGGAATTTCAAGGGAAAGGAGTGGGCACGGAATTACTCGCCATGGTAGAGACGAAAGCAAAGAGTCAATCATTCAACCAGATCTGGCTCGGAGTGATGGTGAAAAATGTGTCGTCACTTGAATGGTACAAAAAATTAGGATTTCAGTTTATTGAAGAAGCGCCATTTGTGATGGGGAAAACAACGGTGAACCATTTAATCGGTTACAGGGATATTCAATAGTATTACGCGGCGGGTATCGAATCGAAGTATACTCCATGCTCTCTGCGTCATACTCCATACGAAGAACAATGCTCGAACACAAAATCTTTTCACGATATCCATCTTCATCATCCGAATCTCTTTCAGACCTTTCTTTTTCATTACTCAAACAGCAGCAGCAGACATGGCTCATGCTGGCAGAGGGTGTTGGCATGCTGGATGCTGTGCGTATCCGTGATCTGCATTGTGCCGGATTTGATGTACGTTTGCAATTCAACCCCAAGCGTATCGTGAGCAGCGGTGCGAAGGTTGATGCGGCATCGATAAAGGTGCGAAAGTGTTTTTTGTGTGTGGAACATCTTCCCGAAGCGCAGCAAGGCATTCTGTACCGGGAGAACTTTCTTATCCTCTGCAACCCGATGCCGATCTTTCGCCAGCACTTCACTATTTCGCATGTCCGGCATATTCCCCAGGCAGTTGAGGAGTTCATTTTGGAATTTCTTTCGTTTGGGAAAGATCTGTCGCCGCACTTCACCGTTTTTTATAACGGACCGAAATGCGGAGCGTCGGCTCCCGACCACATGCATTTTCAGGCAAGTCCGGCAGGAACGATCCCCGTCGAAATCGACGCACGAAATCCTGAACGCCGCGTGTTGCGGAAAAAGCTCGCCGGTGTAGATATCTATTTACTGAAACAGTACGGACGTGAAGTGATCGTGTTGGAAGGAAAGATCGAGCAGGAAATGGAACAGGTTTTTCTCCGCATAACGACGGCAATGCGCAAAGTGATGAATACGCTCGAAGAACCGTTGATGAACGTACTCTGTTCATACGCGGAAGGATCATGGCGCATTATCGTCTTTCCGCGCACGAAACACCGTCCGGATGTCTATTTCAGAGAAGGTGACGATAAAATTCTTGTCAGTCCCGCCGCCGTCGATATTGGGGGGCTGGTGATCACGCCGGTCGAAAAAGATTTTGTGAGTGTCAGCGAGAAATTGATGGAGCAAATCTTTCGCGAAGTGTCGGTCGCACCGGAAACATTGGATGCAATAATCGATAAAATGTAGCGGGAAGATAGTTGAATCACATATATACAGGAAACACATAGTACGCACCATGTGTCTTAAATAGTTCTCGCTGAAAAAAAGAGAACCCTTCAAGCGTTATTGTATCGATATGTATAATCTCTATAATTTTTTACCCATCGATAGAGAAAACGCTTGAAGGGTTGTATGACTCAGGACTTTTTTAGCGAGAACTAAATAGGTGAATATTAAAACCATGATCTCTTCAGAACCAGTCGTTAAAGTCGGCATTATCGAAAATTACCGCGAAGTCCGCGGTGTGCTTCTTGAAAAATTCAAGATCGCCCGCGATGTGATCGTGACCGGTGAATTCGTCGCCAAAATCGTCGGCGGTGAAGTCGTGTTGTATGGCGGAAAGGATATCGAACTCCTTCGCGGAAAAGACATTATCTTCTCTCCGATGAACGGTGGAAAGTTCACACTCAACGATGTCGTCTTCGGCATCAATTTCCATTGGGAACGGAAAGAGGATCAAACGTTCGAAGGTGCGCTTCGCCTGGCGGTGCATGGGAATGAAAAACTGACGGCGATCAACGAGATCTCCGTTGAAAAATATCTTGCCAGCGTCATCTCGTCGGAAATGAGTGCGACCGCACCGGTAGAATTACTTCAGGCGCATGCCATCACCTCGCGCAGTTGGCTTGTGGCAATGCTGGAGATGAAAAAGAAATTTTCCACCGTCGGTATCCCCTCGCAACGGTCATTCCAAACAGAGGATGAGGTCATTCGGTGGTACGACAGGGAAGACCACGATATTTTCGATGTATGCGCCGACGATCATTGCCAGCGGTACCAGGGAATTTCGAAGATCATATCACCGGCTGCTCAGCAGGCAATCAACGATACGAACGGGGTTTTTCTCGTGCATAACAATGAAATTTGCGATGCGAGGTTCTACAAAGCCTGCGGCGGATTAACCGAACTGTTCGAAAATGCTTGGGCGAATACTCCCATCCCGTATCTCTCTTCTGTCTCTGATACACGGAAAGAACATACCTATATCCAAACGGAGGAACAGGCCGAACAATGGATACTGTCATCGCCGGACGCTTTTTGCAACACGACGGATGGAAATATTTTACGGCAGATACTTCCGTCGTTCGATCAGGAGACGACGGATTTTTACCGGTGGAAGGTTGAATATTCACGTCAAGAACTCTCCGAACTCGTCCACCAAAAATCGGGGATCGATTTCGGGATCGTGCAGGATTTAATTCCAATGGAACGCGGTCCATCCGCACGCATTACCAGACTCAAAATTGTTGGTTCGAAAAAAACTCTGATCGTCGGTAAAGAACTTGAGATCCGCCGCTGGCTGTCGAGAAGTCATTTGTATAGTTCTGCATTTGTTGTTAAGAAAAAGGATGATACTTTTGTTCTCCACGGCGCCGGTTGGGGACACGGAGTCGGCTTGTGCCAGATCGGAGCGGCGGTGATGGCGGTAGAGGGATTTCGAGCAGAAGAGATTGTACAACACTATTTTAGAAATGCAGAATTGAAAAAATTGTACTAACCATTATCCACGAATTACACGAATATGTATTTAATCTCTTTTGGGTTTAATTCCCCGCGGCTTGCCGCGTCATTCCCGAACGCTTCTATCGGGAATCTATAAAATGGATGCCCGCCAGAAACATGCGGGCATGACGAATACCTCGCTGCTTGCAGCGAGGATATTTAATAATATTCGTGATTATTAGTGTTATTCGTGGATTAGAAAGGACATAATGAAAAAACAAAGCCCGTGGTGGTGGATTCCGACGCTCTATTTCGGTCAAGGTATTCCGTACGTTGTCGTGATGAGCATTTCCGTCATTATGTATAAGAAGATGGGAATTTCAAACACCGATATTGCGCTCTACACGAGTTGGCTCTATTTGCCGTGGGTGATCAAACCGTTGTGGTCGCCGTTCGTTGATATGTTTCGAACGAAACGATTTTGGATCGTTACACTGCAATTGTTCATCGGCGCGGCGCTTGCGGGAGTTGCACTCACCATTCCCGCCCCTTCCTTCTTCCAGTACACACTGGCGATCTTCTGGCTGATGGCTTTCAGTTCCGCAACGCACGATATTGCCGCTGACGGATTTTATATGCTGGCTCTCAAACAACACCAGCAGGCGGCATTTGTAGGAGTACGCAGCACGTTCTACCGTATCTCGATGATCACCGGACAAGGTGCACTGGTCTATCTTGCGGGAATGATGGAACAATCAACCGGAAGCATTCCGACGGCATGGGCGATCACATTCTTCATATTGGCGGGAATGTTCATTGCGCTTTCGATCTATCATAAATTCATCCTGCCAATCCCCGTGAGCGACAAACCGACTGGGAGTAGCGGGAATGTGATGAAAGATTTTATATCGACGTTTGCGGCATTCTTCAAGAAAAAAGAGATCCTTCTCATTCTTGCCTTTTTACTCTTATTCCGATTTGCCGAAGCACAACTGGTGAAACTTGCAATGCCTTTTTTGCTCGACTCATCCGCCAAAGGGGGATTAGGATTAACCACACAGGATATCGGAATTGTGTACGGCACCATTGGAATAATTTCGTTGACATTAGGCGGACTGTTGGGCGGTTACGTTATTTCGCGGCAAGGATTAAAATTTTGGTTGTGGATCATGGTCTTATCAGTAAACGTACCGGATTTAGTCTATGTCTATCTTTCAGCAGCGATGCCGCAGAATATTTTCATCATCTCTGCCGGCGTTGCCATCGAACAATTTGGTTATGGGTTCGGCTTTACGGCATATATGCTCTATATGATTATGGTCTCCGAAGGTGAACATAAAACTGCGCATTACGCAATTTGTACCGGATTTATGGCTCTTGGTATGATGCTTCCCGGAATGGTGAGTGGATGGATTCAGGAACAAATCGGTTACGCGAACTTCTTTGTTTGGGTATGTATCGCAACAATTCCGGCGTTTGTTGTAACAGCATTGATAAAGATCGATCCGGAGTTTGGAAAGAAGAAAGATGCTTGATTTTGGATTTGCATCAGTGTAATTTATTAGTGAAATGACGCTGAAACAACAAATTGAATATTGGGTCACCACTGCAAAAAAGTGATTTGAATACTGCTGACGATATTTTCGACGCAGGAAGAAATTACCATTACTGTTTATTTTTCTGTCATCTCGCTTTAGAAAAAGGTCTAAAAGCATTAGTTGTGAAGGCAACAGAAAAGACACCGCCAAAGGTACATAGTTGACCCTTAAAAAGTAAGAAACCTTGTCAAGGTTTATTGATCAACAACGAAAAGTGTTCCAATTTTTACAAATCTATTAGCATAACCTTGACAAGGTTGCGCTGATGAAGACTTTTTGCGGAGCATACTTCGTATAAGGGTCAACTACTTAACCTCACTATTGAATGAGGGATTTACGATTTGTACTTTATTGAGTGAAAGGAGCGTTGATATGAAATATACTGTTGTGTATGAAAAGATCACCGAACCGGATTATCCCGCTGGCTACTATTATGCACATATCCCTGCGTTAGATTTAACAACGCACGGATTAGGTATTGAAGGCGCAAAGAATGCAGCAAAAGATCTTGTAAAAGTTTGGTTGGAAGAAAAACAATCTTCAAAAGAAAAACCTCTGCCTGAAAATGAATTTCTTGTTTCTACGATTGAAGTGTAGAAATGCCATTTACTGCGAAAGAAGTTTTAAGGAAATTGTTAAAAGCCGGTTTTATTGAGAAACGACAGACCGGTTCGCACAAAATTCTTCGTCATCCCGACGGAAGACAGACCTACGTTGCAATGCACACCAAAGATATTCCAGTTGGAACATTCAAGAAAATATTAAAACAGGCACAAATTTCTGAAGAAGAATTCAAGAATCTATGATGAAAAAACAACATTATTATGTCGGAATGGACGGCGGGGGAACAAAGACCCACGCCATCATTGCAAACGCAAGCGGCGAAATTCTTGCCGAGCACATTGCCGGTCCTTCAAACCTCCAAATTATTGGTGTTGAAAAAGCCGCTGAAACAATTTTTTCACTGATTGAGTTGTGTTGTGAATCTGTTGGCTGTGAGATCAAAAATATTGCTGCTGTTGCATGTGGACTTACCGGCGCAGGCCGCGTCGGCGATCAGCAGCGAATGGCAGTTGGGCTAAAAAAATATGCCAGATCGAAAAAAGTAGTGTTAAAAAAAGTGACCATTGAAAGCGATGCGCGCATCGCACTTGAAGGAGCATTTAAAGGCGATCCGGGAATTATTTTAATTGCTGGAACGGGATCGATCGCATTTGGAAAAGATGCGAAAGGTAATGTTCATCGTGTCGGCGGATGGGGGAGAATTTTGGGCGATGAAGGAAGCGGATATTTCCTCGGCCGGTTGGGATTAACAGCCGTTACACGTGAAATCGACGGGCGCGGAGAAAAAACACAATTGACGAAACTGATCGCGAAAAAATTTCAACTTACCGACCAAACGTCAATTATCAATGCCGTTTATAAAAACAGTTTTGATGTCGCCTCAATTGCTCCTTTGGTGCTTGACGCAGCATTGAAACGCGATCCGGTGTGCCGAATGATCGTTGAACATGCCGCAGTCGAACTGGCGGAACATGTGATGGTGGCGTCAAAGAAAATTATTGCTTCAACGCGCGCAACAGTGAGATCAAAGATCCATCTCTCGTTCGTCGGCGGACTGATCGCCAATGAAACATTGTTATCCTTGCTTCTGACGCGTTATATTCAAAATAATTATCCGACCATTGACATCATTCCGCCGATGGCGTCACCGGCGTATGGGGCGGTGGTGATGGCGCTTCACCAAATAAAAAAGCAAAGATCATCATGAATACAATCAAAATTCTTCTGCTGGTCACCGCATTATTTTTCTTGAGCTGTTCTTCATCCAATAACACCAAACCGTCTCCCGAACAACCGAAAACCGCCACAGCACCGAATGAAATTTCGTCATCAAAGATATTCGACCCTGGATTTGACGATTGGGTGAGATTCACATTGAACCGGATGACGCTCGAAGAGAAGGTCGGTCAGTTGTTTGTCGTCTGGACGCTGACACCGTATATGGCGGATGATTCTAAACGGTGGCAGGAACTTGTACGCTATACGAAGGAGAAAAAGGTCGGAGGATTCTATTTCTCCATCGGCGGAGTATATGACTTTCCCGTCAGTGCGAATAAGCTGCAGAGCATTGCCGATGTTCCCCTGCTCATCACGGTGGATTTTGAATGGGGAGCGGGAATGCGGATCGATGCCGCGACAACTTTTCCCCGCGCTATGGCGGTCGGTGCAACGCGCGATACGAATCTTGCATATAGAATGGGATTGGCGATCGCCAAAGAAGCGCGTGCTCTCGGCGTGCATCAGAATTATTCTCCGGTGGTGGACGTCAACAACAATCCCAAGAATCCCGTCATCAATACACGTTCGTTCGGCGAAGATCCGAAATTGGTCAGTGCAATGGCGCGCGCGTTCATCCGTGGAACGCAGGACGGGAAAGTGATTGCAACGGTGAAACATTTTCCCGGGCACGGCGATACCGATATTGATACGCATCTTGAACTTCCGAGCATTCACTTTACGCGTTCACGGTTGGATAGTATTGAATTGTTCCCGTTCAAAGAGGCTATTCGCGCCGGCGTACAATCCGTGATGATCGCGCACATCCATACCGCAGCGCTCGACGCGTCGGATTCTGTTCCTGCAACGGCGTCGTTGAATGTAACGACCAAACTTCTTCAGAATGAAATGGGATTCAATGGGATGATCGTGACGGATGCCTTGGCGATGAATGGAATGACCAAATTATTCTCTCCAGGCGAGGCGGCGGTCCGAGCGGTGAAAGCCGGTGCAGATGTGCTGTTGATGTCTCCCGATACCGATGTCGCCATTGATTCGATCGTTGCCGCCGTACGGCGGGGCGAGATCAGTGAAGAGCGATTGAATCATTCCGTCAGGAAGATATTGAAATACAAACAATTGGTCGGACTCGACAAACAGCGCTTAGTCGATATTGCCGGTGTCAGTGCCGTGGTGGCAAAAGAAGAGCACAAATTGCTGGCACAGGAGATCGCCCGGAAATCAGTGACGGTGCTGGGGAATAAAAACAACATTTTGCCGCTAACGAATCAGAACGGAAAGAAGATCATCAATATCGTCTTTTCCGATGTCGAGGATCCCAACGATGCGAAGGATTTGCACGATCGGCTGATCAAGCGAAGGAAGATGGAACTCGTCCGCATCGATCCGCGCAGCAATCAAATGGAATTTGACGAGACATTGAAGAAAGCGAAATCTGCCGACATTATTTTTTGCCAATTAAGTTATTATATCCGTTCCGGAGCGATGACGGGATTCTTACCCAAAAAAGTCTCGGAATTATTAACACAAATCGTTGCCCTCAAAAAACCGATCGTAGGAATTTCTACCGGCAATCCATACGTTGTCATGGAATTTCCTCTGTTGGACGCGTATGTGGTGACATACAGTTCGTGCGATGCATCCAAAGAAGCCGCGGCGGAAATTATTTTCGGCGAAGTGTCGCCGCAGGGGAAATTACCGATCACGATTCCTGGGCGTTATGCGTTTGGCGAAGGAGTGACCTATCCTCAGATGTTACTCCGGACAGGTGTTCCGCAGGAAGTTGGATTCAATTCGGATTCTTTGAAAAAAGTCGATGCGATCATCGAAAAAGCTATTGCCGATTCGGCATTTCCGGGTGCGGTTCTGCTTGTGGCGAAGGACGAGGTGATCGTTCATGAAAAAGCGTACGGCAGAATAACGTACGATGCCGGTGCTCCGAAGATCACGACCCAATCTATTTTTGATCTGGCATCCGTTACAAAAGTGATCGCGACGACGAGTGCAGCAATGAAACTTGTGGAAGAGAAGAGGATCAGTTTAAATGATCCCGTCATCAAATATTTTCCTGCCTTCGGTCAGAATGGGAAGGAAAAGATCACCATCTATAATCTGCTTGTGCACAACAGCGGATTGCAGGCGTGGAGAAAGTATTACGAGATCTGCGATTCACCGAAATGTGTGCTCGATTCCATTTTCGCCGCACCTCTTGTTTACAAAACTGGAGACTCAACGCTGTATAGCGATCTCGGACTAATCACTACCGGAAAGATCATTGAAATAGTGACGGGAAAGACGCTCGCTCAATACGTCGATTCTGTTTTTTTCAAACCGCTTGGGATGAAAAACACCATGTTTAATCCACCCATGGAATTATGGGACCGTGTCGTTCCGACGGAAGTCGATTCGTTCTGGAAGAAGACCTACACAGCAGTCCGCGGAAGAGTGCACGATGAAAATGCCGCCACACTCGGCGGAGTTTCTGGGCATGCGGGATTGTTCTCGACAGCTTCCGATCTTGTAAAGATCTTACAGATGGAATTGAACGGCGGCGTGTATGGAGGGAAACGGTATCTACAAGAAGAAACAGTGAAAAAATTTACGACGCGGCAATCCCCAAAAAGCACACGAGGAATTGGTTGGGATACACGGAATGATGTAGATGGATTTGAAGGAAAGTATCCATCGTTAAAAACATTTCGGCATACGGGATTTACCGGCACTTCGGTCGTTGTTGATCCGGAGAAAAAATTGATTGTTGTGTTGCTGACAAACAGAGTTTATCCCACACGTGCGACGACAAAAATTGCCCGCGTGCGTCCCGCCGTGCACGATGCAGTGTTCGGGGCGATACAATGATGGGCATGTCCACCGCAGAGTTTGTAGAAAGCAGGGTGAAACATTCCGTCGATCAGAGAGGACCGCTGTTATGAAACCTTGGCGATTACAAGAACTCACACAAAAAGCAATTCTTGAATATGCATTTCAGCTTGCTGTTTTACCGATCGGTTCGACTGAAGCACACGGTATGCACGTGCCGTACGGGTCGGATGCATTTCACAGTACAGCCATTGCTGATCGCGTTTGCGAACGTGCATGGAGTAAGAATGCTCGTCCGGTTCTTCTTCCCACCATTCCATACGGAGTGCAGGGAAATACGATGGGATTTCCACTGACGTTGAATGTCCGGCAGGCAACACTCGATGCAATGATCGTCGATATTATCCATTCGCTGGAGTATCACGGCATCAATAAACTGATCATCGTGAACGGACACGGGGGGAACGACTTTAAGCCGATGCTGAGAGATATGTACCCCAAGACCAAAGTCTTTATCTCTCTGGTCGATTGGTGGAAAGTGGGGAGCGATAAGGCGAATGAGATATTTGAAAAATCCGGTGAGCATGCCGATGAGATGGAAACAAGCGTTGATATGGCGCTCTTCGGCGACCTTGTTCATCTCGCGGACGCCAATGACGGTTCGACTCACCGTTCACGGTTTGAGGCGATCGATCGGGGGTGGGTTTCCATTGCGCGTCCATGGCATTTGGTAACGAAAGATTCTACGCACGGCGATCCCAGAAAAGCATCGAAGGAAAAAGGAGAGAAATATGTTGAACTGGTTGTCGAACGGTTAACGACATTCGTTGTTGAACTGGCAAATGCAACGATGGATGAGCGGTTTCCCTATTGAAGGCAGTGATAAAAATTCCTTTCTCTTTTTATCTACCGTTTGGATTAGGTCGGAGTGAATACCGACCTTCCATATAGTTCCATTCCTCACGGTGGAAAAATCATTCAATTTTCCAGTTTTTTCCCCGCCAAAAAAATCTTACCTTATGTAAAAGATTGTATAAGTTTTCAATTTTATACGCAATGACCTATGAGAAAACAGAAAAAAATTGTAACATCTTCTAACTCAAAACGAATTGGTTCTTCCATGCTTGATGGATATCGTGCAATCACAAAAGAAGAAATGCGCAATCTTAAAAAAATGACGATCAAAGACTCCATTGAACAAACGGAAATTCTACTTCGGGCTGCAAAATGGATGAAATGATTGTTGCTTTAGATAAAGCATTGCATTCACAAAAAATACCGTATGTTGTTATCGGGGGAATAGCCGCTTCACTTCACGGCAGACCGCGAATGACGATGGATTCTGATATTGTTATCGTGTTGGAAAAAATCAAAGTTCCGGAATTTATTCAAACAATGAAGCAACGAGGATTCAGCGTAACCTTATCTTCTGAACCAAAGATGATTGCACGTCTTCAACGAGGGCAGCCAATTAAACTTCGGTTTGGAAAACATTTTTCGGTTGATGTGAGGATCGCGAGTTTTTCTCTTGATACAAAAGCGATAACAAGAGCAAAATTTTTTAGCATTTTTAATGTGAAACTGCCAATCGTAAGCCCGGAAGATTTGATTGTATATAAAATAGCCCGCTTTGATGCAATAGATCAACTCGACATACAAATGATTCTTGCAAAACATTCTTCAAAATTAGATTCGCGCTATATGATATCTACGGCAACTGTTTTAGGAGAAGAAACCGGCAAAAAAGAAATACTTGAAAATTTATCCACAGTTTTTCGTTGGATGAAAAAAGGAACTTCTTGATAAAGGAAAAAATTATGCCAGCCAAATTTAAAAATGAACCATTCACCGACTTCACCAAACCAGCCAATAAAAAAGCAATGGAAAAAGCCCTTGCCAAAGTTCGCGCAGAACTCGGCAAAGAGCATCCGATTGTGATTGGTGGAGAAAAAATTACTACAACGGAAAAATTGTATTCATACAATCCCGGAAAACCGAAAGAAGTGATCGGCGTGTATCAAAAAGCGAATGTTGATCTTGCAAACAAAGCAGTAGAAGTTGCTGCGCAGACATTTGAAACATGGAAAAATGTTCCTGCAACAAAACGGGCTGACTATATTTTCAAAGCCGCCGCATTGATGCGGAAACGCAAGTTCGAATTTTGTGCGATGCTCACATACGAAGTCGGGAAGACGTGGCCTGAAGCCGATGCCGATACAGCCGAAGCGATCGATTTTCTGGAATTTTACGGACGTGAAATGATTCGTCTTGCTGCGCCTCAGCCGCTGATAAAAACGAAAAGTGAAAAAAATGAATTGCGATATATTCCTCTTGGTGTTGGTGTTGTTGTTCCGCCGTGGAATTTTGCACTCGCAATTTTAGTCGGGATGACATCTGCCGCCGTGGTTGCTGGAAATACTGTCGTGCTGAAACCATCAAGCGATTCACCCGCGATCGGTTATAAATTTTTTGCGTTGATGGAAGAAGTTGGTTTACCGAAAGGCGTTATCAATTTTATTACCGGACCCGGTGGCGCAGTTGGTGATACAATGGTTGCTCATCCAAAAACGAGATTTGTGTCCTTTACCGGTTCGAAGGAAGTCGGAATCCACATAAACGAACTTGCTGCAAAAGTGCAGCCGGGACAAATTTGGCTGAAGCGTGTGATAGCGGAAATGGGCGGAAAAGATTCGATCGTGATTGATCATGAAACAGACCTTGATGCGGCGGTGCAGGCAACGGTGGCGTCAGCGTTCGGATTCCAAGGACAGAAATGTTCTGCGTCTTCGCGCGCAATTGTTGTTGAATCTGTATATAATAAATTTGTAGAGAAAGTTGCTGAGAAAACAACAGCGTTGAAAGTCGGCGCGCCGGAAGTTCAATCCAATTATCTGGGTCCGGTCATCAATAAAGGTTCGATGGAAAAAATTTTACAATACATCGAAACCGGAGTAAAAGAAGGGGGTCGTTTGGTTGCCGGAGGAAAACGGGTTGGAGACGACGGGTATTTTCTTGAGCCGACGGTGATTGCCGATGTCGATCCGAAGGCGACGATCGCACAGGAAGAAATTTTTGGTCCTGTCCTTGCCATCATTAAGGCGAGGAATTTCGATCACGCATTGGAGATCGCGAACAATACGGAATTTGGTCTGACCGGCGGCGTGTGGACGAAGAACAAGAAGAAGCAGGAAAAAGCAAAGAATGAATTCCACGCCGGCAATTTCTATATTAACCGCAAGATCACCGGTGCGCTCGTCGGCGTTCATCCCTTCGGCGGATTTAATATGAGCGGCACTGATTCAAAAGCGGGCGGACGGGATTATCTGTTACTCTTTACGCAAGCGAAATTGATTTCACATAAAGTAAAATAATGTTCTGGGGTATACACTGACCGTTTCCCATAAGGAGGTGCAATGAAAAACCAATTATTACAACGAATATCAATTGATCCAAATATTTGTTTCGGTAAACCATGTATTCGCGGAACACGGATTTGGGTTTCATTAGTTTTGGATTTTCTTGCAACCGGAATGACCGGTGCAGAAATTATTAAGGAATATCCGCAATTGACGGAAGAAGATATTCGTGCGGCAATCGCTTATGGTTCTGAAATGTCTCGTTCAAGATATGTTGACATACCTGTTGAACACAGTTGATGAAACTCAAATTAGATGAAAATTTTAGCGTCAGTGTGAAACATCAAATTATTGATGCGGGATTTGAAGTTGATACTGTGGTTGAGGAACGGCTAAGTGGTTCTTCCGATGAGATTATTTTCGATGTTTGTAAAAAAGAACAACGTTGTTTAATGACATTTGATCTCGATTTTACCGACGTGATCAGGTTTTCGCCGAAAGAAACGAACGGTGTAATAGTGTTTCGATTTCGGGATGTTATTACCATAACAAAGTTGCAGAGAATGTTGAACTTTGTTTTGAATCATTTGAAAACAGAAAACCCGGAAGGAAAACTTTGGGTAGTTGAAGTAGATCGAATGAGGATTTATGATCCAAAATTGTGGCACAACGAATAACAGCAAACTTAAGAATTTTAATTTTAATGTAAGGAGTTCCGATGAAAATTCACGAGTATCAAGGCAAAGACATTCTTCGGAAATACGGTGTTCCCGTTCCGCGCGGTGAAGTTGCATTCTCTGTCAATGAGGCGGTGAATGCTGCACGACGGCTCGGCGGTAGTGTATGGGTTGTAAAGGCACAAATCCACGCCGGCGGCCGTGGAAAAGGCGGCGGTGTGAAAATCGCGAAGAGTATTGATGAAGTGAAAACGTACGCATCACAAATTTTGGGAATGACTCTCGTAACGCACCAGACCGGACCGGAAGGACGTTTGGTGAAACGTTTGCTTATCGAAGAAGGGGCGAACATCGATAAAGAAATGTACGTGGGCATCACACTCGACCGCACTCAATCAAAAAATGTCGTGATGGTCTCCACCGAAGGGGGAATGGAGATCGAAAAAGTTGCGGAAGAACATCCCGAAAGAATTATCAAAGAACATATCGATCCTGCTGTCGGATTTCGGCAGTTTCAGGCTCGGAAACTTGCTTTTGCTCTTGGGCTCAGCGGAGATGCATTCAAAAACGCAGTAAAATTTTTGATGTCGCTTTATCGCGCGTATGAAGCAACAGACGCATCACTGTTTGAGATCAATCCGCTCGTGATCACCAAAGAAGGAAATGTGATCGCACTTGATGCAAAAGTAAACTTCGACGACAACGCGCTGTATCGTCATCCCGAATATGCGGAACTCCGCGACCTTGACGAAGAAGAACCGCTCGAGATCGAAGCATCCAAATCCAATCTCAACTATATCAAGCTTGATGGTAACGTTGGCTGCATGGTGAACGGTGCGGGCTTGGCGATGGCAACAATGGATATCATCAAGCTTGCCGGCGGCGCGCCTGCAAACTTTTTGGATGTCGGGGGAGGCGCTAATGCGCAAACCGTAGAAAACGGGTTTAAAATTATCCTTGCAGACCATCATGTCAAGGCAATCCTCATTAACATTTTCGGCGGAATCGTTCGCTGCGACCGAGTTGCAAACGGTGTTGTTGAAGCAGCAAAGAATGTCCACGTTAATATTCCGATCGTCATTCGCCTTGCAGGAACCAATGCCGACATCGCGGCGGACATTTTGATAAATTCCGGAATGAGTTTTCTCGTCGCGGAAAATTTGAAAGACGCTGCTGAAAAAGTTACGAGTGCGTTGGCGGTGTAAAAAAAAATATGAATCTACAAGAAATTGAACAATACTGGCTTGAATCATCTGATGATGATTTTGATACAGCTGAAAAACTGTATCAGAACAAAAAATATGTTCAATCAATGTTCTTCCTTCATCTTTCAGTCAAAAAATTATTGAAGACGGTGTTTGTTAGGAAGAACCAATCCGAAGCACCATACGGACACAATCTACAATACCTTGCAGTAAAGATTGAAAAAATTCAGTGCCAGTCAGATCAATTGGGTTTGTTATCTGAAATAACTGCGTTTAATATTTCTGACCGTTATGATGATTACAAAAGAAATTTTTTCGTAACTACTCAGTCATGCCATGAGTTTGTCTAAGGTTTTTTCGAATGTTGTATGTTTTATGACGTCAAAAAGTAACTCATGGCATGACTTTAACGGCAAGAGAATGGTTCAAATCCCAAATACAATAGTTGATGTAATTAAAGCGGTTCGTGTACGAATTGAAAATGAACTTGATATAAAAAAGATGCTTCTTTTCGGCTCGTATGCAAAAGGAAATTTTTCAGAAAACAGTGATATTGATCTCTGTATTGTTGCGGCAAATGTTGAAAATGAGTTTTTGGAGGCATTGAAAATTGCACCGAAGATAGTTGATATTGATACGCGAATCGAACCGATTGTTGTATCAGAAAAAGAATACTATGAACAAAATGTTTTTGGCATTCTAAAAGAAATTAAATTGTATGGTGTTGAAATTGTATAGAAAGTTTTTTGTAACAGAATATTCGGAAAGTGCAGCGGAAAAAGTAACGAGAATGTTGGCAGCGTAACGCAAAATTTGCAGGAGAGTTTATGAAAGGAATTCAATACGTTATTGACGAGCGTGGGAAGAAGAAAGCAGTAGTTGTTGATTTGAAAGTTCACGGCGATGCGTGGGAGGATTTTTACGATTCACTTATTGCTAAAATGAGAGTAAATGAGCCGCGTGAATCATATTCTTCTGTCAAAGCAAAATTGAAAGCCAAAGGAAAAATTCGTGGCTAAGTTTACCATTCTCTTCGCACGGTCTGCACGTAAAGAGTTGGAAAACTTACCCGATACAGTAGTTGAAAGAGTTCTTTCTTCAATTGATAAACTCTTCTCTGAGCCGTTCCCGCACGGATGTAAGAAACTCAAAGGTGAGAAAAACCTTTGGCGAATTCGAGTAGGAGAATATCGGATTATTTATTCTGTATTTTCTGATTCGCTTGTTGTTGATATTGTGAGAATTCGTCATCGAAAAGAAGTTTATAATTGATGTTACGCAATAAGGAACAAGACAAAAGAAATTAAAAAGTATGGTGTTGAGATTGTATAAAAAGTTTCTTGTTGCAGAAAATCTGAAAGATGCCGCGGAAAAAGTTACGAGAACATTAGCCGCGTAAATTTTTGTTTATGCGGAGCATGCATACGCATAGAAAAGGAAATGAAATTATGGAAACAGCAAATCAGAAATTGACCAATCTTCAATTAGAATTGATGAAGATGTTTAGCTACCAGTTAGATGAACATCAACTTGTTGAAGTGAAATCTATTTTGTCAGCATATTTTGCAGATAAAGCAACTATAGAAATGGATAAATTGTGGAATGAGAAAAAATGGACGAAATTTACAATGAAGCGGTGGTCGAAAGAACATCTTCGGAAGAAAAGTAAATGAAAGTTGTTCTTGATACCAATGTGCTTTTGGTTTCTATTCCAAAGAAATCTCAATACAGATCGATTTTTGATACCATGATTTCTGGAAAATTATCTGTATTGATCTCCAACGAGATACTTGTTGAATATGAAGAAGTCATTGGGAATAAAACAAATCAAACCGTTGCAAAAAATATTATTGAATTGCTTATTACGTTGCAGAGTGTTCAAAAGGTCGAACCATTCTATAAATGGAACTTGATTGCAGAAGATGAGAGTGACAACAAATTTGTTGATTGTGCCATTGCCGGCAATGCAGATTATATTGTAACGAATGATAAACTTTTTGAAAGATTGAAGAAGATTTCTTTTCCCAAAGTAAACTTTATCACGATTGATAAATTTTTAAAACTCATCTGAATCAATACACGAAAAATACGAAGCTGTTATCGGTCTTGAAGTTCACGCGCAATTATTGACGAGGTTGAAAACATCATGCCACAAAAGGAGATGACAAATGAAAACAAGTATTTTAATTGATTCTGAACTTGTGAAAGAAGTTGTGAAGGTTTACCGCACGCGAGCAAAAAACAGCGCCATCGAGAAAGCATTGCGTGATCAGATTGCAACAAAGAAACGCAAGTCCATAATAAAACATTTTGGCAAGGTTGAGTTTTACGATGGATATGATTACAAATCAATGCGACAGCGATAATGGGTATTATTGTTGATACATCTGTTTGGTCTCTTGCGTTTCGCAGAGATTCTACTGTTGTTCAAAGAGAAGTAGAATTATTAAAACAGTTGATTGATGATGCTGCGGGAATTTTTCTCTTGGGAATTATTGCGACTGAATTGTTGCAAGGAATACGTCGAAAGGAAATGTTCGAAGTTCTACGTGATCAATTACTTGCGTATCCTTTTATTGAACCCGAGCAACAGGATTATATTTTCGCCGCTGAACTCGTGAATCAATGTCTGGCAAGAGGCATTCAAATTAAAACAATTGATGCTCTTATCGCTTCAGTTACAATGCGAAGAGAGTATTCGCTGCTGACCGCCGACAAAGATTTCTCATACATTGCAAAACATTTTCCTTTGAAACTTTTATAGTATGTCAGCGCACGAAAAATACGAAGCCGTTATCGGTCTTGAAGTCCACGCGCAATTATTGACGAAGTCGAAAATCTTTTGCGGATGTTCGACGAAGTTTGGCAACTCGCCGAATTCCAATGTCTGTCCTGTTTGTCTGGGAATGCCGGGGGTTCTTCCTGTATTGAATAAACAGGTTGTGGATTATACTATCCGCATGGGGCTGGCAACGCATTGCACTATCGCGCCGAAATCTATCTTTGCCCGCAAGAATTATTTTTATCCCGATTTGCCGAAAGGTTACCAGATCTCCCAGTACGAAGAACCAATCTGCCGGAACGGCAATGTTGATATCGAACTGAAAGATGGAACAACACAACGCATCGGTATTACCCGCATTCACATGGAAGAAGATGCCGGCAAATCCATTCACGACATGGATACCGACACACTTGTGGATGTGAATCGCTGCGGCGTGCCGTTGATGGAGATCGTGAGCGAACCGGAGATCCGTTCAGCGCATGAAGCGTATCAATATTTGTACGCGATCTGGCAGATCGTGAGATATCTCGGCGTGTGCGACGGCAACATGGAAGAAGGAAGTCTGCGCTGCGATGCGAATATTTCGGTCCGGCTGAAGGGAGAAACGAAATTCGGAACAAAGACCGAAGTGAAGAACATGAATTCCTTCCGTAATGTTGAACGTGCGATCGAATACGAGATCGACCGTCAGATCAAACTGATCGAGGACGGAGAGCGGATCGTGCAGCAGACACTCTTATGGGATGCGGCGAAGAATATCATTATGCCGATGCGCAGTAAAGAAGAAGCGCACGATTACCGTTACTTCCCCGATCCCGACCTTGTTCCGGTCGTTGTAGAAAAGGAGTGGATCAATGAGATAGAACGTTCTCTGCCTGAATTACCGGCGCAGCGCCGCACCCGTTTTACCGAACAATTCGGTTTGCCCAAATACGATGCGGAGATCCTCACACAAGAACGTCCTCTTGCGGACTTTTTTGAAGAAACGGTCGGCGAACTTGCCAAAAAAGATCCGGAGAATTATAAAACGATCAGCAACTGGATGATGACCGATGTGCTTCGCGTCGTCAATGATGAAAAAATTACATTAACGGATTTCCCCGTTACACCGTCTCATCTTGCCGCCATGGTGAACTTGATCGCCGACGGAACGATCAGCGGAAAGATTGCCAAAGAAGTGTTCGAAGAGATGCTCACAACAAAAGAGCATCCGAAAATGATCGTTGAAAAGAAAGGTCTTTCGCAGATATCCGATACAGGAGCGATTGAAAGGGAGATCGAAGCCATTTTAAATAAATTCCAGTCGGAGGTCACTCGCTTCCGATCGGGTGAAATAAAACTCATGGGCTTTTTTGTCGGAGAAACGATGAAAGTGATGAAGGGGAAAGCGAACCCGAAGGTAGTGAATGAGATTTTGAAGAAGAAATTAGAAGCGTAGTCGTGAAGTTGTTGAGTAATGAAGTCGTGGAGTCATTATGCACAAATTTCAAGATTTAATTGTCTATCAGAAATCTCTCGATTTTACCGTAATAGTGCGAGAGGTCTGTCAAAAATTTCCTAAAGATGAATTGTATGTTTTGAGTTCTCAATTCAAAAGAGCGTGTGATTCTATTGTTCTTAATATATCCGAAGGTGCAGGAGATTCTTCAGACAAAGAGTTTGTCCGATTTTTAGGTTACTCACTACGTTCTGCTTTTGAATGTATTGGTTGTTCGGATGTTGCATTGAAAAATAAATATATTGATGAAAAAACGTACAAAAATTTGTTCGCTAAAAGTAATGAAATAATTGCGATGCTTTATAGTTTGCAAAAGACTTACAGATAACGATACTTCAATACTTAACGACTTCACTACTAAAATACCATGAGAAAAAAAATAATAGCCGGAAACTGGAAAATGAACAACGACGTTTTCCAAACTGCTGATCTGATCAATGGAATCAAATCTGCGCTTCAATCTGCGCTCTCATCTGCGCAATCATCTGCGAAATCAGTGCAATCATCAACTGTTATTGTGTGTCCGCCTTATACATCATTGGTGATTGCGCAGCAATTACTGAAAGATTCATTTGTGAAACTTGGAGCGCAGGATGTTTCGCTCTACGATAGCGGCGCATATACAGGCGAAGTATCGCTTTCGATGTTAAAATCTGTCGGCTGCGAATATGTTATTGTCGGTCACTCTGAACGACGACAATATTATGGTGAGACCAACGAGATCATTAATCAAAAAGCGAAAAAAGTTTTAGCAGGCGGACTTATTCCGATCATTTGCATTGGTGAAACACTTATTGAGCGCGAAAAAAATATTACTGATCAAGTCCTGACGACACAAACCAAAGGCGTTCTTGCCGGATTATCATCTGCTGATGTGGAAAAATCTATCATTGCATACGAACCTGTGTGGGCAATCGGTACCGGGAAAACGGCATCACCGCAGCAGGCGGAAGACGCGCACAAGTTCATCCGCAAAGTGATCTCGCAATTGTATTCATGGGCAACGGCGGAAAAAGTTGTTATCCAATACGGCGGAAGTGTGAAAGCTGACAACGCAAAAGAACTCCTTTCACAGCCAAACATCGACGGCGCACTTGTTGGCGGCGCGTGTTTAAAGGCAGATTCGTTTGCGGCGATCGTGAATGCGGTGTAAGTAATTTTTTAGAAGTCTCTATTTAGTGAGCACTGAAAAACTCGTTAGATAGTCATTGCGAGGCGTTTTTTGCCGAAGCAATCTTATAAATTTGAACAAAAGATTGCTTCGCTCGT
>Ga0209516_1000063_pt1 | contig 36748 bp, 33 predicted proteins | sample Napbiome12C3dose_FD_187716 | JGI IMG/M metagenome (GOLD analysis project Ga0209516, IMG submission 187716) | Groundwater microbial communities from S. Glens Falls, New York, USA - Naphthalene biodegradation metagenome 12C3dose (SPAdes) (version 2) ... | reverse complement strand
CTTACACAAAATACAAAGCATATTTTAAAAGTACAAGTCTTAAGTTGTTATATTTAAATCACTTAACTCTCTGTCGCTAATGCACGCTGAGTAGTTACAACGAAACGTTCTAATGCCGCAGACTCACAGATTAGTTTTTAACACCGAATTTTGTACCTTATGGTATAGAATCTCTGATTTACAGAAGATTTTCCAAGTCTTTAAGACTTGGAAAATCTAAAAATCTAATAGGAATAGTGTAAAGAGACTTCTGAAAAATTCAACAAGATGTCAGACATCTTGTTAATAAAGTCCGAGAGACTTTAAAATTTATCAAATTTCAAAGGGAAGATGTCTGACATCTTCCTTCGCTAACAATATTTCAGATGTTTCGTAAATATAGTACTCAAGTTGACCGTTCTCTTATTGTATTCTGGATTTTGAGTTGTTTTAGGAAGTCAACTAAGAGCAAGAAATTACGTAACACCGAACAAAGTCAAGAGAACGGTCAACTCAAGTATAGTAAATACGATTCAGACCTTTTAATTAGTTGAACCTTAAAAAGTCAAAAGTTTAGAAGATGTCAGACATCTTCCAATTAGAATTTACCAAAACCGAAATATTTTCACGCTCTGAATAAACAAGATGTCAGACATCTTTACTTTTTCGGGGACAACTAAGTAGGCAATTATGTTTATAGATTCCGCGAAAATTTATGTTAAATCCGGTAAGGGCGGCAACGGCATCATTCATTGGCGCCGTGAGAAGTTCATTCCCAAAGGAGGACCCGACGGCGGTAACGGCGGCGTTGGAGGCAACGTTATCATCCGCGCAGATAAACAACTGAATACATTACTCGATTTCCGGTATTCAAAAAGATTCATCGCAAAGAATGGAAACCCCGGTGAAGGATCAAATAAAGAAGGACGCTCCGCTAAATCTGTCGTTATCAAAGTTCCTGTGGGTACCATCCTTCGTTATGCCGAGACCGGCGAATTTGTTGCGGATCTTGTTGAACATGGTGAGGAACTTGTTGTTGCCAAAGGTGGAAAAGAAGGAAAGGGTAACTGGGTTTTCCGATCTCCTACAAATCAGGCGCCGCGCATATGCACCCCCGGCGAAGCAGGGCAGGAATTCTGGCTCGAACTTGAATTGAAACTCCTCGCCGATATCGGTCTGGTCGGATTTCCGAACGCCGGTAAGTCGACGCTCATATCCAAAATTTCCGCTGCCAAACCAAAGATCGCCGCTTATCCTTTTACCACACTCACTCCGAGTTTGGGTATGGTCTATTATCAGGAAGAAAAAAGTTTTGTCGTAGCGGATATTCCCGGGTTAATCCAAGGAGCCCATGACGGAAAAGGACTCGGCATTCAATTCTTGAAACACATTGAACGCACCAAAGCACTTCTCTATTTAATTGATTGTATGAGCGACGACATTAAAAAAGATTACAAAGTGTTGGCAAACGAGCTGAAAGAATTCAATGAAGACCTGCCGAAGAAGAAGAGTATCATTGCGATCACGAAATTGGATATTGCAGACGATGGTAAACGCAAAGAATTGAAGAAGTTGAAATTCCCGAAAGGCATTCCCGTGCATTATATTTCTGCCGCTACGGGGGAAGGAATTGAACAATTGGTTGCGGCGATGTGGAAACTGGTTGAGAAGAATTGACAATTAAAAATGGACAATGGAAAATATTTCCCCCGATGTATCCTTTGTGGTTAAAATATTTTGACGATGAAGCAAAAGCGCGCCTCTGAAACAACCGGCACCGACCAGATCATTGCCGAAAAAGAATTCGAGAATACTCTCCGTCCTTCGGCGTTCGACGAATTTTCCGGTCAGCAAAAGATCGTTGACAATCTGAAAATATTCATCGCCGCAGCGAAGAAACGCGGTGAATCGCTCGATCACCTACTGCTTACCGGTCCTCCGGGACTCGGCAAAACCACGCTCGCATTCATCGTTGCACACGAGATGGGAACCGACATCAAAGTCACGTCAGGTCCTGTGATGGACAAACCCGCCGATCTCGCAGGGATTCTTACAAACTTGAATGAGGGTGACGTATTATTCATTGATGAAATTCATCGTGTAAATGCGGTGGTGGAAGAATATCTCTATTCCGCAATGGAGGATTTCCGGTTGGATATTATGATCGATTCGGGACCAAGTGCGCGAAGCATTCAACTGTCACTTCCAAAATTCACACTTGTTGGCGCGACAACCCGTGCCGGACTTCTTACCGCTCCCCTTCGTGCCCGTTTTGGCATCACCAATCGTTTGGATTATTACACACCGGATATCCTTTTTACGATCATTGTCCGTTCGGCAACGATCCTCGGCATTGAAATCGATAAAGAAGGCGCCTTGGAAATTGCCAAACGATCCCGCGGAACGCCACGCATCTCGAACAGATTATTAAAACGCTGCCGTGATTTTGCCGAAGCTGACACAAAACTCACTCATCACAAAGGCATCATCACCAAAGAAGTTGCGCAATACGCGTTGAAAGCCCTTGAAGTTGACGAACATGGTCTTGATGACATGGACAAGCGCATTCTTCACGCAATAATAGACAAATATAATGGCGGTCCTGTTGGCGTAAGCACACTGGCAGTTGCCGTTGGTGAAGAACCGGGAACAATTGAAGAAGTGTATGAACCATATTTGATTTTAGAAGGATTCATCAAACGTACACCGCGCGGACGTGAAGCGACCAAACTGGCGTACGAACATTTTGGATTGAAGAAATCTCAAACAAATCAGGAAAAATTGTTTTAGATTTTGTATACTTGCGTATGAACGAAAGTAATTCAGGGCTTACGTTTGCCAACGATGATCATCAAGTTTTACCCCTCATTATAATGTCAAAAAAATAATCATGGATAAAGACCTTCAATCCATCCAGGAAGCGCGCGAGTTGGTAGAAAAAGCCAAAGAAGCACAACTCGCCTTCCGAAATTATTCGCAGGAACAAGTTGATACCATCGTCAAAGCGATGGTCGACGCCGGGTTCAATGATGCAGAACGCCTCGGACGAATGGCGCACGAAGAGACCGGTTTCGGCAAAGCGGAAGACAAGAAAAAGAAGAACGAGTTCGCCACCAAACGGGTGTGGGAATCAATCAAAGACCTGCGAACTGTCGGTGTGATCCGCGAAGATAAAGAGAAAAAGATCATCGAGATCGGCGAGCCGATGGGAGTGGTTTGTGCACTTGTTCCTTCCACCAATCCCACATCGACCGCGATGTTCAAAGCGATCATCTCCGTCAAAGGGCGGAACGGATTCGTCGCCTGTCCGCATCCCCGTGCCGCAAAAAGTACGTTGGAAGCTACTCGCATTGTTGCCGATGCTGCAATGAAAGCAGGAGCTCCTCAAGGATTGATCGCCTGCCTTGCCACTCCGAGCATTGAAGGTACCAACGAAGTGATGAAACACAAACAAACAGCGATTATTCTCGCAACCGGAAGCAATCCGATGGTACGTGCGGCGTACAGTTCCGGTAAGCCGGCGTACGGCGTCGGTTCGGGAAATGTTCCGGCGTTCATCGAGCGAACGGCAAATGTTCAAAAAGCTGTTGCCGATGTAGTTTCGGGAAAACAATTTGATTACGGCGTGCTCTGTTCAACAGAATCTGGAGTTATCGTCGATACACCGATAAAAGATCAAGTCATCGCTGAGTTTAAAAAACTGAAAGCATACTTCGTCAACACGGAAGAAAAAGAAAAACTCAGCCGCACGATGTTCGATCCGAAAGGTGCGATCAATCCCGATATCGTCGGGAAATCACCGGCATTTATCGCACAAAAAGCTGGATTCGCCGTTCCCGCCGATACAACGGTCCTAGTTGCGGAACTTCCCGAAGTCGGTAAAGCATATCCACTTTCGCGAGAGAAACTTTCTCCCGTTCTGTCGTTCTTTGTTGCAGACGGATGGCGGGAAGGTTGCCATTTATGCTGGGAGATGCTCGAATTCGGCGGACTCGGACACACGATGGTCATTCACTCCACCGATGAAGACATCATCTTAAAATTCGGATTGGAAAAACCCGCATGCAGAATTTTGGTGAACACACAATCCGCTCTTGGAGCAGTCGGATACACAAATGAACTTCTCCCTTCGATGACACTCGGTCCGGGAACATTCGGTCGGTCGATTATTTCGGATAACGTTTCGGCAAAACATCTCATCAACATAAAGAGATTGGTGTTTGAAACGCGTCCTTTAAACCACGCTCAGCATTCAGAAGACAGAATTCAGAAGACAGAAAAGCAAGAGGTAAACATTACTCGACAATCAGCTCTGAAAAAAATTGAAGAACCTAAATCCCAAAACCTAAAACCAAATACCTCGCAACAGAGTTGGATTGATGAGATCGAGGAGAGAATTCGGTTGAAAGCAGGAAACAGACCTGTGGAATTTAAAAATGAAAAGTTAAAAATGAAAAACGAGAAAACGGAAGAACAAAAATTCGGCGAGGGTATTTCTCAGGATAAGATTGACGAATTAATGCGAAAGTTTAGTAAAGCGTAGAGCATTGAATAGCCAATAGTCAGACCGATGGGAACCATGCTTCGCATAGACTGACTACTAATTTCTGATTGCTGAATACTGTTCTATGAATAAACTCCCCCGCTCCTTCTACACCCGCCCAACAATCACTGTTGCAAAAGAATTGTTAGGAAAGATATTCGTTCGTAAAATCGGAAAGAAAATCCTTTCCGGAAGGATCGTCGAAGTCGAAGCATACCTTCGTAACGATCCGGCCTGCCACGCATTTCGCGGAATGACTGAGCGGAATAGAGTGATGTTCAATGAAGGAGGCTATTTGTACGTGTATTTCACCTACGGAATGCACTACTGCGCCAACATTGTCACCTATAAAGAAGGCATTGGCGAAGCGGTATTGATTCGTGCAGTTGAACCGGTTGATGGAATTGAAGTGATGATAAAAAATCGTGGTTTTGATAAATCGTCATTGCGATCCCGACTTGTCGGGAGAAGTGCCGCTGTACGGTTCCGCCTTATGAATCCCGCTTCTTGCGGAATTTCCCGTTTTTTGGATTCCGCACTAACGGGATTCCAAACTGCGGAACAAAAAGCGGGACATCCCGTACAGCGGGGCAATCTCCAAAATCTCACCAACGGTCCAGCCAATTTCGCGCAAGCGTTCGGACTAACAAAAGTCCATTCAGGGATTGACTTACTTGACGATGATATATATTTGCTTGATGCGGAACCGGTTTTGCGTTCACATATTGTTTCAACAACTCGAATCGGGATAAATGCTGCAAAAGAAAAGAAGTGGAGATTTTATATCAAGGGGAATGAATGGGTAAGTAAAAAATAATGGTAACTACTCACCTGCTTTGTTTTCTCCCGCAGATTACGCAGATATTCGCAGAAAAAACAATTAAAGAAATTAAAATCTGCGGAAATCCGCGAAATCTGCGGGAAATTTGCACACCTGCTGAGCAGTTACAAATAATGTTATGAAAATTTTCTTAAGTAAATATCCAGTTTTTCTCTAACATCACTTCGTTCAATTTCACGAAATGCATTAGCCTGTTTTTGCAAATATTGGTAGTCAAGCTTTTTACCGTGAAGTTGAAAGAGATACTCAACATCTTCCTTGTCTCGCGCCCTGTCGGCAATAATTTTGTAGATAATCAAATCTTCCATCGAAGCCACATTTACTTCAACGCCTTCCACATTTTTTCTCTTTGAACGACGAATGACATCATTATCAAAGCCGCTCACTCCTGCAGAAATATCAATAAGCGTTTGAGAGTCAATGTGAGTAACGGGCAACACAAAATATTGTTCAAAAAAAGAAAGGGGATCTTCCTTGCGAGGTTGGAAGTATTGCAACAAAATTTCACCTGTGCGGCGAATATCTTGAAATTCTACAAGCATCGTTACATCAACATCCCGAGTTGCTCGTTGACCACCGTACAACATTAATGCAAAGCCGCCAATAACGGCATATTGGAGATTGTGTTTTCTACATACTGCATCAAAAGCGATTAGCGCTTTTTGTTGAGAGGTCATTTTTGTGTTTGCCTAACTTCGATAGCAACTGTTGACGTTGGACTCGTTCCTGCAGTTTGAGTTCTACTATTGTTCCATACTCAGGCAGTTTCTCTTGAACAGATTTGACAAACTCATTAAACTCAAGCATATATGCAATATGTTCAGATTCAGAACGCTGTGGAACCTCCTCTTCTAACTGCCCCATCATTTCGTATTTGCGTTTGAAGGCGTGGTATTCGGCGATATTTTCAAAGAGTTTCATGATTGCATGTAATATACACAACGGTGCGGTAAGTGGCAAAAATAAAAACGGCGCCGGAAGGCACCGTTACAATAGAGGCGCGGATGACAACCCGCGCATCAGGAACGGATTGTGATCCGTTCTTGTAGAGTAGAACAATAGCGTATTAATGTACAGGAGAATAGTCCTACGGGCATCAGACTTGTTCTTTGCGAAGCATGGTTCCCATCTTTTGTTTGTTTTGCTCGATTGTCTCGTCTGTGAATGTATTCTCCCTCCTGTTTCGATGCTTCCGGCTTTGCTCTGTCCCGATTCTTATCCAATCCATCAGTGTTTCCAAGTTTATGAATAATGCAGGCTAAAGTTATTTCGTAATTTTACGCGTGAAACAAATGTGCTTGTTTTATTTTTACAATGTTCCTCGTATCCACAACCGGAATTCCAATCTTTTCAAAATCAACCGAACGATACTCATCATGCGCTGTTGCGATCAACATCAAATCATACTTTCCGGTGATCTCAACAGACTTTCTTCCCGCAAACTGCGAATGTTCACGTGTCATTTTAATTACAGGAATATACGGATCATTATATTCAACCGTTGCACCTTTTGCTTCTAACTTTTCCATCAACACATAACTTGGCGATTCACGGTCATCATCCACATTGGCTTTATACGCTAACCCTAAGATCAAAATCTTTGATCCCTTGAGAGGTTTCCCGAATTCATTCAATACCTCCATTGCCCGCTGCACAACAAAGTCTGGCATCGCCGTATTGATCTCGCCGGCAAGTTCGATGAACCGGGTGTTCACTCCAAATTCGCGCGCTTTCCACGTCAGATAAAACGGATCGATCGGGATGCAGTGACCTCCTAAACCGGGACCCGGATAAAAAGCCATATAGCCGAACGGTTTCGTCTTCGCCGCTTCTATCACTTCCCAGATATCGATACCCATTTTCATGAATGTCACTTTCAGTTCGTTGACCAACGCGATATTGACGGCGCGGAAAATATTTTCCATTAGTTTTGTCGCTTCGGCAACCTGTGTTGACGATACCGGAACGGTCCGGACAACAATTTGTTTATAGACTGCGTCGGCTGCTTCTAATCCGTCCGGTGATGTTGCGCCGATAACTTTCGGGATCGTTTCCGTCGTATAATTTGGATTGTGCGGATCTTCCCGCTCGGGAGAAAATGCTGCATAAAAATCTTTATCAACTTTTAGACCGCTCTTTTCAAGGATCGGTACGACAATTTCCACCGTGGTACCGGGATAGGTTGTCGATTCCAACACCACTAATTGTCCTTTTTGCAAATGCGGATAGATCGCCTCGCACGTCTTGACGATATACTCCATCTCCGGTTCGCGGTTCTTATTCAACGGTGTCGGGACGGCAATAAGAATGGCGTCACATTCTTTCAGACGGGAAAAATCGGTCGTTGCTTCAAATAATGTTGTGGCAAGAGCTTTTTGAATCCGTTCCGAAACAATATGTTTGATGTATGATTTGCCCGATTGCAACGACTCTACTTTTGCGGCATCAATATCAAAACCGATCGATCGGAATCCTTTTTCGACAAAACAGAGATTGAGCGGAAGACCGACATATCCAAGACCGATCACACCGATAACGGCTTTTTTTTCTTGTAATTTTTTTAGGAATTGTTCTTTCATCATTTCTATCGGGTTCTGATCAAAATAAATTGAGAAAAAGTCACAAAGTGATCCCTTTGGGACTTTGCCAGTAGATTTCACAAATTAAAATTTAAAAGATTTATCTCTCAAAAATCTGTGAATCTCCGCCGGTGGCGGACAGGTGTGGCTTAAATTTTTTGGTGCGTAGTTACGATATTTTTAATCGATTATTTCTTTGCTCCTTTGCATCTTGGCGAGAAATAACACTTTTTCAGTGAGAACTCATAAGCAAGATTAGACATCTGATCCTAATAATCCACGCGGATTTTCATCCGCGGCTACATTCGTTTCACTTCATCTGCGTCATCATCTGTGACATCTGCGAAATCATCCGCGACATCTGCGAAATCATTTTATACTTTCCACTTTTTCACTTTTCACTTTTCCCTTAAAATATTCAATCGTCTTTTTCAATCCCTCGTTCCTCTTCACCTTCGGTTCCCATTGCAATAGTGTTCGTGCTTTGGTGATATCGGGCTGACGGATCTTCGGATCATCCACAGGAAGTTCTGTGAAGATGATCTTGCTCTTGCTATTGGTCAGTTCAATGATCTCTTTTGCAAGATCGAGCATCGTTAACTCTTCCGGATTCCCGATATTCACCGGCATTACATAATCGGACATCATCAGCCGGTAAATACCATCGATCAGATCGGAGACATAACACACGCTCCGCGTCTGCGAACCGTCGCCAAAAACCGTCACATCTTCACCGCGTAAAGCCTGAGAAACAAATGTAGGAATCGCTCTTCCATCGTGAATCCTCATCCGCTCACCGTATGTATTAAAAATTCGCACGATCCTTGTTTCGACTCCATGAAACCGGTGATATGCCATCGTCATTGCTTCGGCAAAGCGTTTCGCTTCGTCGTACACACCGCGCGGTCCCACGGGATTCACGTTACCCCAATACTCTTCCACCTGCGGATGCACTTCGGGATCGCCATAACATTCGGATGTCGAGGCAAGAAGAAATCGGGCATTCTTTGCCTTCGTAAAACCGAGCGCTTTGTGGGTTCCGAGCGAACCCACTTTCAGCGTTTGGATCGGCAGTTTGAGATAATCTATCGGACTTGCCGGCGATGCGAAATGCCACACATACTGCACATCACCCGGAACGTGGATGAAATTGGTAACATCATAATGGATGAATGAAAAATTTTTGTTCGTGAACAGATGCTGAATATTATCAATTGAGCCCGTTAACAGATTATCTAAACAGACAACCCGGTGATCTTCGCGAAGCAATTGTTCACATAAGTGTGATCCGAGAAATCCGGCGCCGCCGGTGACAACAGAAGTTTTTACATTGCTCATCACTCTTGTCTAAAATATGAATAAAAAAAATTGCTTTTAGAATATGTTACTTTCTTTGCTTGTCTAAAGTCCGAAGGATCCCTTCGGGAAAAGTAACCAAAGTCCCGCTGTACGGGATGCCGCGCTATTAAATTGATGGTTGCGGCAAAAAAGACACCGAAATCGAACCCACGTGATGGCTCCCACCGCTACTTTCCGCCGATTTCAACTCCTTTACACGCTTTCCATCGCTTCCGTTGAAATCCCCGCCTGCCTACGGCACAAGCTTGAGCGATGGCGGGCAGGGGAACACACACCATCACTTCCTCCCCCGCATCCGTCGCGATTTCGGCTCCCCTCTGCACAAATTTCAATTTGAACAGAATTGATTGCTCAAAATTTTTGTATTTAAGAGATGACCGTCACCTCAAAGGTGGCAGATATCCCTTTTCTGATAATTAGTTGACCCTTAAAAAGTAAGAAACCTTGTCAAGGTTTATTAATCAACAACGAAACAACGTCCAAATTTTACAAATCTAATTACATAACCTTGACAAGGTTGCGCTGATGAAGACTTTTTAAGGATCAACTAATTACTTCTTTGTGTCTTTGTGACTTACCTGCCCGCTCAACGATCAGCCTTTGGCTGAGAGTCTTCGACCTTCTTTTTGCGGGGTGGTAAAACCTTTTCTTTGCGCCTTAGCGTCTTCGCGTAAGATTCATTGTTTATTCCCCTGCCCGCCTTCTTTCTGGCGGGACTGCCCGACATATCTCGACCCGAAGGGTTCCTTCGGAAAGGGACTCCTTTGGAGCAATGACAATTATTAGTGAAAGTAGCTTTTCATCCGCGTTTAAACATTTTCAATTATCCATTATCCATTGTTAATTGTTCACCGGTTTTCTGCCGATTCCAAAATACGTGAAGCGTAATTCTTTCATCTTCTCCGGATCGAAGATATTTCTTCCGTCAAAAATGACAGGTTGTTTCAGCTTCGATTTTACGATATCAAAATCGGGGTTACGGAATTCACTCCATTCCGTACAAATAATCAGCGCATCGGAATTATCCGTCGCCTCAAATAGATTACTGCAATATTTGATCGAGTCGCCTAAATAGTATTTAGCGTTATCATTCGCTGCGGGATCGTATGCGGAAACCGTTGCCCCGTGGTCAAGCAATGAACGGATAATATCTATTGAAGGTGCATCACGCATGTCATCGGTGTTCGGTTTAAAAGCTAATCCCCATACCCCGAAATGTTTTCCAGCAATAGCATCGGAAAAATGTTTGAGAATTTTGTCGACGAGAATTTTCTTTTGAGCTTTATTTACTTTATCAACAATTGATAATATTTTAATTTCTGAGCCGACCTCCACCGAAGTATTAATGAAAGAATTCACATCTTTGGGAAAGCAAGAGCCACCATAACCGATACCGGGAAATAAAAATTTTTTTCCGATCCTTGTATCCGTTCCCATTCCTTTGCGGATAAGATCCACATCTGCACCGACCTTTTCGCAAAAATTTGCGAGTTCATTCATGTACGTAATCCTCATTGCCAGGTAGGAATTAGCCGCATATTTTGTTACTTCAGCGCTGGCAATGTCCATTTCGATAATTCGTTTATCGATACGAAAGAATGGATCATACAATGCCTTCATCCGCTCCATTGCATATTTCGTTTTTGTGCCGACAACAATACGATCCGGCTTCATAAAATCTTCAACGGCAAATCCTTCACGCAAAAATTCGGGATTTGATACAACATCAAAATTCTTTATACCGTGCTTTTTTATCGTTTCGAAAACTTTTTTGGAAGTACCAACCGGTACGGTGCTTTTGTTGATGATGATCTTTTGTCCGGCATCTCCTCCGGCTTCCGCCAATATCTTCCCGATATCATCTGCTACCCCCAGGATATACTTCAGATCGGCAGAACCGTTCTCCCCTTGCGGAGTCGGAAGACAGAGAAAAACAAATTCAGAAGAGAGGACTCCAAATTTCAGGTCACCGGTGAACTCGAGGCGTTTCTGCTGGATATTCCGTTGGAAGATGACCTCAAGTCCCGGTTCATAAATGGTCACTTCTTTATTCTGGAGTTTGGCGAGTTTTTCCGGATTGTTATCAACACAGATAACGTGATTTCCGGTTTCAGCGAAACAGGTTCCGGTGACTAATCCAACGTATCCTGTTCCAATGATGGCAATTTTCAATCAATATCCCCTGTAGTAATTTTAAAAAACTGTATGCAGGACGCATAGTCCGACAAACATCTTCCCTTGTGGGCCCTGCCGGACTTGAACCAGCGACCCGCTGATTATGAGTCAGCTGCTCTAACCAACTGAGCTAAGGGCCCATCGTAACGCCTTGAATATAACAAAATTACAGACTTATCACAAGAAATGAGGGTGCAAAGGAACGAGATTGGTTACCTGTGTTACAAAACATTTTTAAGAAATGTTCCGGTATATGATTGCGGTTGTTTTGCCAGCTCTTCAGGCGTTCCCATCGCAACTATTTTCCCGCCATTGTCTCCGCCGCCTGGTCCCATGTCGATGATATGATCGGCACATTTGATGACGTCGAGATTGTGTTCAATAACCAGCAATGAATTTCCCGTAGTCAACAATGCATTGAAGCAGGTGAGAAGTTTTGCAATATCATCGAAATGTAAACCGGTGGTCGGTTCGTCAAAGATAAAGAGTGTGTGCCCTTCACGTTTCTCTACTAAATGTGCTGCTAATTTAATTCGCTGTGCTTCTCCGCCCGAAAGCGTCGTTGCCGCCTGTCCGAGACGCAAATATCCTAAACCGACTTCATCCAATACCCGAAGTTTCTGAGCAACTTTTTGCCCGCCGGCATGTCTGGCAAAGAATTCGATCGCTTCCTCGACGGTCAAACCAAGAATGTCATCAACATTTTTTCCGTTCCAACGGACCTCGAGAGCTTCTTTTTTATATCTTTTCCCTTTACAGGATTCACACGTCAGATAGAGATCCGCCATGAACTGCATTTCTACCTGCTGCAAACCGTCCCCCTCGCACACATCGCATCGTCCCCCCGGAACATTGAACGAAAAAAATCCCGGCTGGTAACCGTGTATTTTTGCCGTCGGCGTTTTCGAGAGCAGTTCGCGAATCCCGTCGAACACACCGAGATATGTAACAGGATTTGAGCGCGGAGAACGACCGATCGGCGATTGATCCACTATTTCAATATGTTGGATTTTTCCCCACCCTTCAATGTCGTGCACACCACTCAACCGACCGATATGCCCGTTCAATCGTTTCTTCAATCCTTCGCCGATGATGTCGTGAACAAGCGTACTCTTTCCCGAACCGCTGACACCGGTTACGCATGCGAACATCTGCAGCGGAATTTCCACATCAAGATTTTGGAGGTTGTGCTGGAAGGCATTCAATATCCTGATCGAATATTTTGTCTTTTTTCTTCTGGTCTTCGGCGTGGGTATGGAAAGTTTCCCCGAAAGATATTTTCCAGTCAGAGATCGTTCGGATGTCATCGCTTCGTCATAGGTACCCTGAAAAATCACTTCACCGCCCCGCTCACCCGCTTTCGGTCCCATATCAATGATCTGATCCGCAGAGCGCATCATTTCAGGATCGTGCTCGACAACAAGCACCGTATTGCCGATATCACGGAGCCGTTTCAAAATATTGATGAGACGATTATTATCGAGAGGATGCAAGCCGATGCTCGGTTCGTCCAACACATAGATCGACCCGACAAGCGACGAGCCGATGGACGTGGCAAGGTTGATACGCTGGGATTCTCCTCCGGAAAGAGAATTCGAAAGCCGGTCGAGTGTTAAATATCCGACACCGACATCGACCAGATAGCGCAGGCGTTTCCGGATCTCTTCAAGAATTCTTTTGGCGATGCTCAGTTCGAAATCGGACAAGGAAAGATTCTGGAAGAATTCGTCCGCCTTTTCGATGTTCATCGACACAACGTCGCCGAGATGTTTTCCGCCGACGTTCACATGCAATGCCGCTTTCCGTAAACGGCTTCCGCCGCACTCGCCACACGTCGTATAGCCGCGATACCGGCTGAGCAGAACGCGGTACTGGATCTTGTATGCCTTCCGCTCCACCATCTTGAAAAATCCGTTGATACCGTCGAACTCTTTTCCATATCCGTTCATCACGATGTTCAATTGTTCATCGGTCAGTTTTCTGAACGGAACATTCATCGGAACGCCGGCATCGTACGCAATACGGGCAAGGTCGCGCAGGTTTTCCTGAAATTTCGGTGTCGTCCACGGATGGATCGCTCCCTCTTTTAAAGTCTTCTCTTGATCAGGAACAATAATATCCATATCAATACCGACCGACCGACCGAAGCCTTGACATTTCGGACATGCACCGATGGGAGAGTTGAACGCGAATAGATGCGGCTCGGGCTCTTCAAATTTTATCTTGTCGGTGGAACACTCGAAGTGCTGGCTGAAGGTCAATGTTTCCTTCTTATCGAGATGATACATTGACGCGTAACCATCCCCTTCAACAAAGGCAGTTTGAATGGAATCCGCCAAACGATTCTGGCTTTGCCGTTCGCTCTTGCGCAGGATATAACGGTCAACAAGGACAAAAATTCCTTTTTTGGACGATGCCGCTTCGGCTCGTTCCGCAGTCATCTCCAAAGGAGTCCTTTGTGACCTGAGCGAACGGCGCGGTTTTTTCGTGCCGCGGGTCGAAGAATCTCCCTGCCGTGACTTGTGTTCACCGTGGCTGTCGTTGAATAATCTTTGTGCAAAATCCTGTTCGTTCAGGTCGATCATTTCCCCGTCACCAACCAAACGGAAAAAACCGCGTTTCTTTAGATTGTCAAGTTCCTGGGCAAGCGTCTTCCCTTCATGGTCATGCATCGGAAAAGAGATGAAAAACTTTGCCCCCTCAGCTTCCTCATTGATCCGATCGACCACCGATTGTACGGAATCTTTTTTGATCTCTTTCCCGCACTTCGGACAGATCGTCTTCCCAACACGCGCGTACAAAAGACGCAGGTAATCGTAAATTTCCGTCGTCGTGGCGACGGTCGAACGCGGATTGCGCGAATTTGTTTTTTGCTCGATCGCGATCGCCGGACTCATTCCCTGAATTACATCCACATCAGGTTTGTCCATTCGCTCTAAGAACTGGCGGGCGTATGCGGAAAGCGACTCGACATATCGCCGCTGCCCTTCGGCATAGATTGTATCGAATGCAAGAGAAGATTTTCCCGAACCGCTGACGCCGGTGATAACCACAAGTTTGTTGCGGGGAATTTCAACCGAAATGTTCTTCAGATTATGAACCCGCGCCCCTTTGATGATGAGGGGCAATTTCCCGCCAAACAGCGGACGGGCAGGGATGGAGTTGAGTGTTGAAGATGGGATCGCAACGGATTTTGTCTTTGCCATAAGTAATGTTGTGGTATACCAAAGCAAAAGTATCGAAAATTCACACGGAAAACAATTCACGCCTTTGGCGTGATGGCGCCGAAGGCGCTCATTTGTGCAATGATAAAAGTAAGGGTGGAGTTTATCTCTCATTTTTCATATTTTAATGCAGACCTGTGCGGTCGTATGACCTCACAGGTCTCAACGTTTAGACATGCAGACAAACAAAACAAATCTTAATGGGCTTCCGCTTCCTGAGTTGGAGCGGTTTGTCGTTTCATTGGATGAACCGAAATACCGTGCCGGTCAGATCTATCAATGGCTCTATAAATACCGGGTAAACTCGTTCGATGAAATGACAAATCTGCCGCAATCTTTCCGCGAAAAACTGAATGATGTTGCGTTCATCGAACAATTCACCCTTGCAACTTCCCAAACATCAGCAGTCGATAGAACGATCAAGTTTTTGTTTGAATTATCGGACGGAAAAAAGATTGAAACGGTCCTCATCCCTCCTCGACAAACGGCAGTCGATGCGGCCGAACGAATGACCCTCTGTGTGTCCACTCAGGTCGGCTGTCCGCTGGATTGCAAGTTCTGCGCGACGGCGAGCATGGGCTTTCTGCGTAATCTTACGGCGGGTGAAATACTGAATCAGTACATCACCACGCAGGCAATGAGTGAAAAACCGATCACCAACATCGTCTTCATGGGAATGGGAGAACCGATGTTGAATTACGACAACGTGATGACGGCGGTCGACATCATCACCGATCAAAACGGGATCGGCATTAGTCCACGAAGAATCACCGTTTCGACAGCCGGATACGCAAATCAGATCCGCAGAATGGCAGATGAAGACCGGAAGATGAAACTCGCATTGTCGCTGCATTCGCTTCACAACGACGTGCGCACGGAACTGATGCCAATCAATAAAAAATTCAATGTGGAAGAATTATTGTCGGCATTGGAATACTACCAAAAGAAAACGAAAAAAAGCGTGATGCTGGAATATATCGTCTTCGAGGGTGTGAATGACACCGACGCCGATATTCAGGCGATCGTCAAAGCCGCAAAACGGTTTGAATGCCGCGTGAATCTGATCCCTTTCCATTCGATCGAGTTCACACATCCGAAGGGATTCTCGGCGAGTTTGCGCGGTGCATCGGAAGAAGGATTAAAAAAATTCTGGCAGCGGCTCAGAGCATTTGATGTTACAACATTCATTCGCCACAGTGCCGGTGTTGATATTGATGCGGCATGCGGTCAGTTGGCGGTGAAGGAAGAATTAGCTTTGATATAACCACAAAGACACTAATCCACTAAATTCTTGGTGAGTTATGAATGAGAAAATTTTCGAACCAATTGATGATTATACCGAAAAGTTAATAACTATCATTAGGGTATCTCTAAAAACCTATTCTGCGAACATCTGCGTAATCTGCGGGAGAATATTTCCCGCTGATTTCGCTGATTACCGCAGATAAAAAAGAAATCACTTTCAGTTTTTAGAGGTGCCCATTATTGATTGTGCATTCAAAGTATATACAACGTTAGGTCCGGGACTTTTAGAGTCGGTGTATGAAACGTGTTTGTGTCATGAATTATCAAAACGTGGAATTGAATTTGTAAGACAATTTTGCATACCGATTGTATATGACGGAATAAAACTTTCTGAAGGATTGAGAATTGATCTTCTTATTGAAGATAGAATAGTTGTAGAATTAAAAGCAGTTGAAGAAATGATTCCGGTTTTTCAAACTCAACTGCTCACGTATCTTAAACTCACAAATAAAAGAATCGGTTTATTAATTAATTTCAATGTTCCTAACTTCAAAGGCGCTGTAAAACGAATTATTTTATAATTTCGTGTTTTTGCGCCTTTGTGGTTAGATATTTTCTTAATTATGCACATAATTCTCCTCGGTCCGCCCGGTGTCGGTAAAGGCACACAAGCAAAGCTCCTATCGGAGAAATATCACATCCCTCACATCTCAACGGGGGACATTTTGCGTGAAGAGATCAGACAACAAACTCCGATCGGGGTAAAAGCAAAAATACTGATGGATGCCGGAAATCTTGTTCCCGATGATGTGATGATCGAATTGATCAAAAACATCGTAACATCGGAACGATGCAAGAACGGGATCATCCTCGACGGGTTTCCCCGCACCGTTGCACAAGCAGAAGCGCTGAAAAATTTGTTCGCCGATTTAAAGATCGTCCTGAATGGTGTGATATCCATTGAAGTGGCGGAAGAACTCACGATCGAGCGTCTGGTGAAACGCGCTCAGGAGTTGAACCGAACGGACGACACACCGGAAGTCATTAAAAACCGTCTGCGTGTCTATAAACAAAGAACCGCTCCGGTAAAAGATTATTATCAAAAGACCGGCATTCTTCATTCGGTGGATGGTGAAGGTACGGTTGAGGAAGTTTCTAAAAGAATGGCTGACGCGCTAAAATAATTTTTCCTTTTATATCACACGTATTTCATCATAACACAAAATCAGAATTGCTTCATTGCATCATCGTTTCATTGTTTCAATGGTTCGATGAAAAAATGATGCAATCATGTAATGAGCTCACACAAACCACTGATCATCGCTCATCGCGGATTTTCGGATGAGGCGCCGGAAAATACCATGGCGGCATTTCACAAAGCCATTGAAGCGAAGAGCGATATGATCGAACTCGATGTCCGCCTTTCCGCCGACAATGTGCCGGTGGTGTTTCATGACCGGCGGTTGCAGCGAACATCCAATGCCAGCGGTGCGATCAACCAAAAGATTGCCCGGCAACTGACGATGATCGATAACGGTTCGTGGTTCTCCCCAAAATTTCACCGCGAACGCATACCGCAACTGAGCGATGTTCTGCATCTGACCAAAAAAGGAGTGCCGCTGAACATCGAGATCAAGCCTGATGTTGTCAGCACAAACGGAATCTCCGCAGTTGAACTGGTGGTGAATGAAGCCCGCAAAGCAAAAGCGCTTTCCAAAACGATCTTTACCTCTTTCAACCATAAAATGGTTAAAGAAATAAAAGAGATCGATGGAAATTTAACAACAGGAGTGATCTATAATCCTATCACTCATTTCAGAAAATCTCCTTCAACACTTATCAAAAATGTCCGCGCAGAAATTTTTGTGTGCAGTAAATATCAAGTTAATCGAGATGTGGTTGCAGATACGCTTGACGCTGGTTATCTTATCTATGTGTACGGCGTTCAAACGGGACGCGACGTTCAGCGCATGCTCGATCTGGAGATTGACGGCATCATCTGCAACAATCCAAAATTTGTGCGTGAAACGATTGAACTGCTGTTGAAATAATTTACCCATTGAACCATTGAATCATTTGCTCATTGTTCGATGATTCAATGAACAGATGATACAATGAATAAATATGCGGAGCATACTTCGTATCTTCTCGTTATAGTATCTTTTTTTTGTACTCTCACTGCTCAAGATACAATCTCGTATCCGTGGCCTGTTACTCCGTTCAATTCCACACAGACGATCACCGGAACATTTTGCGAATATCGCAATACGCTCAGCAGCAATCATTTTCACAACGGAACAGATATTCCAAAAACTGATGGTTCGCCTGTTTATCCTGTGTTCAACGGTACGATCACTGCAATTTCTCCTTCGAGTGTTTCGGGGACAAGTGCATATGTGCGTGTTGAAGGAACGGTGAACGGCGTGTTCAAATCGATGGCATACGTACATATCGAACCGAATCCCGCTCTCAGTGTCGGACAAAGTGTAACTGCAAGTGTTACAGTACTGGGAAATATTCTGAGCGGACAAGGTCACACACATTTGGTTGACGGACGATTCAACGCCGAAACCAACGCGCTTCGATTTGCCGGCGGACTGGAACCATATGTTGATACGTACTCGCCTAAAATCATCAACGTAAAATTTTATCAGGACAACTCCAACGTGGAATTTACAACCGGAAGAGTGTACGGTCTTGTTGATTTCGTTTCGCACATGGTCGAACGCAACGGTCCCGGAAATCCGAACAGTAGTTCTATTACAAACAACGGCATCTATCAGACAGGATACAAAATTTATTCTGCGGACAAATCTGCTGTTGTGTATACGCCGCCGTTAAACGGAGTGCGATTTAAATTTGACCGCAAACCAAATGATGCAAACGCCAATGTGGTGTACACAACAACATCAACAACCTCGCAGCATATTTATTATCTCACCAACGGAAGCGGAAATATCGGCACAGCAACGCTGCAATCTGTCGGAAATAATTATTTCAATTCAACAACGCTTCCTGCCGGATTTTATCAATTGATGGTCTTTGCAATCGACACGAGAGATAATGCAGATACGGTGTATACGCCGTTTGAGATTTCTTCGCAAGATGTTGTCCCTCCCGCTCCGCCGTTTCTTAAATCTGTACTTAATGATTCCACAAACCGAATAACAATTTCATGGTACCCAAACTCAGATCCCGATCTCAAAGGTTACAGGTTGTACTCCAGCATCAATGGAACGACATGGACTTTGCAAAAAAATGAAACTGTTCTGAACGGAACTGCAACAAAATATTCGTTCACCGGAATTTCCTCAACAACGCCGGTTTATTTTAAACTCACCGCTGTTGATTCCGCCGCAATCACCAATGAAAGCGGATTCAGCGATGTGTACGGACTGCGTCCGAATATTCCCGGACAAAAAATTCTTGTGATTGATGCGTTTGATAGAATATCCGGTAGTTACAAACTCCTCTCGCATCCCTTTGCAATGACGGCGGGACAATCGATCTCTGCACGATATGAAACTGCGCACAACAAAGCCGTTGTTGATGGAAGTGTTGCGCTTGCCAATTACAATGCGGTCGTATGGCTGTTCGGTGATGAATCAACGTCCGATGAAACATTTGGCGCGCAAGAGCAGACAAAAGCAATTGCGTATCTTAATGCCAGTGGGAAAATCTTTGCAAGCGGCTCCGAAATTGAATGGGATTTGGATCGGGCATCGGGACCGTTGCAATCAGATAGAGATTTTCTACACACCTATTTCAGCGCGGCTTATGCGGGAGATGATGCGGATAATTATACCATCAATGGTTCACCCGCTGGTTTCTTAAATGGTCTATCATTCACCTACGGAGACACTTTGCAAGGTTCGCCATACGTAGAAGATTACCCTGATTATCTTTTGCCAATGACCGGCATATCTTTCCCAGCCGCACACTATGGAAATGGGTTAGTTGCAGCAGTTGCCAGAGATAATACTCTCTTGTTGGGAATCCCTTTTGAAACAATTCACGCCAAAACAAACCGCGACGCGCTGATGACAAAAGTGTTGAATTATTTCGGGATTACCACATCGGTCGCGGAACGCCAAGAGGGAAATATTCCTTCTGAATTTGCGCTGGAACAGAATTATCCCAATCCGTTTAATCCGACAACGACGATCAGTTTCACGCTTCAGGTTTCACGTTTCACGTCATTGAAAGTATTTGACGTGCTGGGAAAAGAAGTGGCAATATTGGTGAACGAACGAAAAGAAGCGGGAGAGTATGCTGTGCAATTTTCCGCGGGAAACTTACCGAGCGGTATCTATTTTTATCGTCTTGATGTCGGAACGTTTTCCGAAACAAAAAAACTTGTGCTGATGAAATAAGGAATCAATGTTATTCTGATGCGTATGCATTCGCCGCGGCGAACGCATCCGCCGAAGGCGGAGACTCGTTGAGCGGAGAAGAATCTCAAATCTAAAAGTGATCACTATGAAAAACACAATTTCAATATTGCTTCTTGTAACATCTCTCTCCTATTCACAATATTCACTCACTGTTGAACGCATTGGCGGAGCAAAACACGCGGGAGAAGAAAACACATTTCGCGCAGCGCTCACGAAGAACGGAAAAACAATTCACATGATCGAACGGAAACTTCCGTTCGATGTTCCGTATCCCGCTTCGTACGTGAATGAGACAACAGGGATGGTAGTTCTCTCTTTTCCGTTCGATGGATTTGTGGAAGTATATGATACAAAAGGAACTAAAATGTGGGAAAAGAATTTCTTTAAGGAGATGGAACCGAATTACGAGCGGACTATCACTGTTGCATTAGGAAAATCAACAATCGCATTTCTCACTTCAGATGTAACTTTGCCGAACGCAAAAGTTCACAAATTCACACTTGACGGCGCAAAGGAATGGGAAACAGAACTGCCTCATTCAATGGGCTACGAAATTGCATTGTCCTCCGATGAGAAAACAATTATTGCCGGAAGTTATTTTGTGCTGGAAGATGAAGTTCGCCAATCTGCCGCGTTGATCAATGCAAAAGGCACGATCGAAGGAAATGCTGATATTCTTTTCCGCAAAGCCGCATTTTCGGATGACAACAAATTCATCGCGCTGACCTCGGAACGGGAAATCGTTATTGTGTCAAATGAAACGAAAAAAGAATTAAGCAGAGCGGGCAAACAGACTGATGGAATCATCACCGATGTTATTTGGAATGGAAATAATCTTGTTGTGCAGGAATCGGAAGTGAAAACGACTGCCGATTATAAATTTTATTATGCAAATCCTACGTTTGTTTCGTACTCAAAAGAATTGAAAGAGATTTCAAAACAGAAAATTGACAATATCTCGTTCAAATCTTCCACGCTTACCAAAAAAGGAAATACCATCGAGCTGAATGCAGATGACAGATTGTTAAAGGTGATTTTAAAGTAATCTGTGAATCACCGTTCAACGATCCGCCGGCGGAGAGTCGTCGACCTGTGGCGAACAAGTGTGGCTAACTAGTTGTCCCTTAAAAAGTCTTCATCGGCACAACCTTGTCAAGGTTATGTCATTAGATTTGTAAAATTTTAAAGTTGTTTTGTTGCTGATCAAGAAACCTTGACAAGGCTTCTTACTTTTTAAGGTTCGACTAACTACGTTTTTCGATCACTACAAACGCAATCACTGTCGTATCGGCATGGGACATTGAAAGAAATACCGAATGTTCTTTGAGCGCCTTGGCAGTGTGCCCGTAAAAGACAAAATCGGGTTTACCGGCAGTACTGTTCACGATTTCCACATTCTTCCATTCAAACTCGCCCGCCCAGCCGGTTGCAATGGCTTTGCTTAATGCTTCTTTGGCGGCAAACCGTGCGGCAAAATGCTGCGCGGGAAATTTTTTCGAACGGCAATACCGGATCTCGTTTTCCGTAAAGAGTTTCGAAAGAAACCGATCTCCGTATTCATCAATCGATTGCTGAATGCGTTCTATTTCAATGATATCTATGCCGATGCCGGTAATCAAGGTCAAATCCGGATTTTATTTTCGTTCTTCACGATCTCGAGCAACTCCGCGATGTCGTTCACCTCATAATCCGCGTTGGATTCAACGGTACCGAATGTATCGCCGTACCGGGCAAAGACCGTTTTCATCCCCACTTTTGCCGCTCCGACCATATCCCGTTCCGCCCAATCGCCGATCATCAATGCGGACGACGGCTCGACGCGAAGCAGTTCCAATATTTTTTTGAACGGTGCCGGATCCGGTTTGCGCATTCCGGTATCTTCGAACGTTACAATATGATCGAAGATATGATGCAGATTGAGATACGCCAAGCGCAGCCACGCTTCCTTCGCCGGTGCGTCGGAAACAACGCCGAGTTTCAACCCCATCTTGATCAATTCTATGAGTGTCGTATACACATGCGGATACGGCACGAGCGCCGCTTCACGCGCACGGCGGTATGCGATCACACCCGCCGACAATATTTTATGATCCACTTTTTGGAATTCATCATACAAGAGTTGATCGAACACACTTTGAAATTCCATTCCGCGCTCTTGATAGATCGTATCGATACGGATTTGAATTTCGTCGCGGGTCAGTTGTAATCCGGCATCGATCATCGCATTGATAGCGGCATTGATCGCCTGGCGTTTCATCGCCATAAAATCGACCAGCGTATTATCCAGATCGAACACAATAGCTTTGATCATTGTAAGAGATGGCAGGTCGGCATTAATGCCGACCTGCCGGTAAAATTAATTATTTTTTGATTGTAGACTTTTGTGATTGAGAAGCATTTCAACGGCAAGCGCGTATCCGGTTGAGCCGAATCCGGAAAGCTGCGCCGCGCAGACCTGCGCCGTGACCGAATGGCGGCGGAATTGTTCGCGCAGGTGAATATTGGAAATATGCACTTCGATCGCGGGAATCATCAGCATCGCGAGCGTATCGCGTATCGCATACGAATAATGGGTGAATGCTCCGCCGTTGATGACAATGCCGTCAAAATTCTTTCCGATCGTCGATTGCAGGGCATCCACAATGGCGCCTTCGTGGTTGGATTGAAAGAAAGTGAATGTCACTTCCGGGTATTTCGCGATCAATTCGTTCTGGATATCGCTGAGCGTTTGCGAACCGTAAATGTGCGGTTCGCGCATGCCGAGAAGATTTAGATTGGGACCGTTGACGACGAGAATGTTCATAATAAAGCGAGAGATGGCAGGTCGGCATTAATGCCGACCTGCCGGTAAAATTAATTATTTTTTGATTGTGGACTTTTGTGGTTGTTGCTCTTCACCGGCATTGTCACCGTCATTCACTTTAGGGTGGTTCCAAAAACTCACTTTTGAGTTTACAAATATGCGTTTATCTTAGAAATATTGGAATGACAACTAACAAAAATTGTGCGTATGCATGCTTCGCATAGTTTTTGGAACTACCCTTTAATGATATTTTTTGTCGTGGCGCTTCGGCGCCATCGTTGCACGGACGATCTCATCCTCCACATACATCCTCACGACCGGTTTCATATAAACATCGTCAATGCCGTAATCTCCAAGCGCCTGAGCGATCACCGAACATTTTTTCTGGGAAGATAATTTTTTGTTCACAACAATAATTTTTTCTTCGCGCAGGATACAATAACCGCCGTCAAAATCCCCTTTTTCATAACGGATACGCACGCCCATGTCCAGCGCGGTCTGTTCTATTTCAAGCAAGAGTTCTTCTTCTGTCATAGTATTGGTTCAGGTTTCTTTTTCATCGGCTGCCATACAACCAGTATAATGATCGTATAATACGAAAGTGTTGCAATAAACGGAAGTCCGGAGAACGCAGTGAGACGCACAAGAAATGCCTTGCGAAACTCTTCAATGGGCCAGTCGCCCCAGTAGTTTAATCCGATAAGTTTCCAATCGAGATACATCCCATACACTTCGACCGGAACGAAGATAAAGAGCAACAGTGCGCTCATCAAAAGCCATCCGTGCTGACGGAATGTGCGGCGGGTGGTTGCAAGGTATCCGGCGGCGGAACATATCACCAAAGGATACATCGCCATTGTGATGATCGAATATTCTGCAATGGTGTTATAGAGCGATCGTTCAACCGATAATTCAATGTTGTGCTTGAACTCGATCGTGCCGAACTGAATCAGCTTCCCTCCCGATGTCGTGCGTACTGTTGCAGCGCCAAGCCAGACACAAAAAGACAATAGGAAAAGAATGAGAAAAAATTTTGCTGTCGGTTTTTCCATTGGAACAAGGTATGATTTTTTTGAAAGGTGGTCAAGAAACCAGGTTCTCTTTATCGAACGATCACTTTCCTCACCCGCAGTTTCGGCTTTATTCTGTCTTTTCCGCTTACGATCGTTGCCAGCGCAAGATGTTCCGCCCGGAGTTCGGTGATTTGGATCTCTCCGACCTTATCGTCTTTAGTTCCGAGCAGAGCATTTGTTTTCGGATCGCGGATTTCGTCGCCTTGATCGAATACCGGCAGAACATCGCCGACGCGAATTCCATCGGCGATCCCCAGATTGATAAACACTTCATCGTTATCCACCAGCACAATCTCCCCGTTGATAAATTGCCGTTTCAAAATGATCGATGAATCGGTTTGTATCGAATCCAGCACTACCGACGAAGACAGTACGACCGATTTGCTGACGAGCGACGGAATTGCCCGTTCAAGTTTCGTTGAAAGGTCCTCCGCGCATTTCAGCATTGCTTCACCGATAATTGTTTTCCCGAACTGTTCGCTGCCGAACGCAATCTCGTCCAGCGACCAATATTGATTGGTGCGGTCTGTCTGCTTTCCGAACAATGTAATGCCAAGTCCTTTGTCTTTCACAATGCCTTCCGCTTCCCCCTCGTACACAATCGCCTGGTCGAAGACTCGATCCAAAGGATCCTTGCGAAGCATCCTTCGGATCGGACTCGTTGAGCGGGATGCGCCGAACTGAGCCGCATCGAACAATGTCAACTTGATCTTTACTTCAGCGGCAAATGCTTCATACCCGGCAAGCTGCACTTCTGACACCATGAATCTCGTAATGGAAAATTCCTCGATTGTACCGGTGATGATGTACCGTGTTTTGAAGTGAGCTGCAAGCTCTTGAAGGTAAGAAAGATTGCTCAGTGTTGTCGTATCTTTTCCTGCGGCTTTTGCAATGGAAAGAACGGAAGCCGGTGAAACCGTTCCAACCCGAAATCTCTCTCTGCCGTACACGGAAAAATATCTCGGCACGTCGACCGAAATATTCCACTTCCCCTTAAAACTGGAATTATCCTTGAACGGAATAAACAGTAACAGAGAATCTGAGGAAAATAACGACTGCATCGGTTGTGCAGAAAGAAATGAAACGCACAACAACACCGACAATCCAATGGCACGAATTCTATTCATACAGCAAATATTTTTTTCGTTGTGCAAGAAATGATCCTATTTCACCTTTCCACTGTGCGATGATCTCATCGGCACTTTTTCCTTCCATCAGTTGAATGCGCACAGCATCCGTTCCCATCACTTTATCAAACATCCCGATCCGGTTCTCGCTCGCAAGTCCGAACGGGTTTTGTGCAAGATATAATCTGATCAACGTTTCGATAACATGAATTTGAATGTTCGTTAAGTTGACTTTGGATTTATCCAAAAGATGGATCTGAACACCGTAGAGTTGTTTCCCCTGCTGACCGCCGTAATACGGTTTATAACTTACGGCGCGAAAGTGCACGCCGGGAAGTTTTTTGTTGTTCAATGCTTCTGCCAGTTGGCGCGCATTGATCCACTCCGCACCGACAAGCTGAAACGGCATCGTATAACCAACCCCGATATTCACTGTTTCGAGTTCGCCCAACATTCCAATTGCAGAATAGAACAACGCCGTTTGCGAATTTGGAATATGCGGCGATGTCGGCACCCACTGCAATTGAGTATCCTCCCAATGCATTGAGCGTTTCCAGTTTTTCATCATTACCACGGTCAGTTTGCATTTTTCCCCACCTTCGAGCCACCCTTCGTCATTCAGCATCGTTGCAAATTCTCCGCACGTCATTCCGTACACGTACGGAATCGGATACTGCCCGACAAACGACCTGAACTTCATATCGAGAACATTTCCCTCCACTCGGTTGCCGGATAACGGATTCGGACGATCGAGTACGATAAATTCAATATTATGTTCCGCCGCCGCTTCCATTGCCAGCGCCATTGTGTTGATATACGTATACGACCGCGAACCGATATCCTGAATATCATAGACAAGAACATCGATATCTTTTAACATTTCAGGAGTCGGTTTACGGGTTTTTCCGTACAGCGAATAGACAGGAAGCCCTGTTGCGGAATCGGTGAACGTTTCAATTTTTGCACCCGCAGTTACATCACCCCGCACACCATGTTCCGGTCCGTAGAGTGCAACGAGCCGCACCTCTTTGGAATTCGCCAGCGCATCAACTGTCGACACCAGCTTTGATGTTACTCCGGTCGGATTTGTAATAAGTCCGACACGTTTTCCTTTGAGTTGAGCAAAGCCGGATTCGGCGAGAACATCAATTCCGGGTTTGGTTTGACTGTAAAGAAACGCAGTTGTTAGTATGGCAAACAATAAAAACGAAGGAAGTTTTTTCATAAGTTAAAGAAGATGTCAGACATCTTCCAATTAGAATTTATCAAAACCGTGGCGCCAGGGCGCCATCAGTCTCTGAATAAACAAGATGTCTGACATCTTGTTCGTTTTTCAGGAGTAATTCCGTTGGATGTAACAAGGTAGGAAAAATTGAGAAGCAGAAAAAGGGAAATTATTGAAAGAAATTATGTAGCTACTCATCCAAAAAAATTAAGCCACAGATTCACAGATTTTTGACAGGAATTTTTTTAAAGTTTAATCAGTGAAATCTGTGCTTGCGCACCGAAGTGCTACATTTCACGAAACTTCACTACACGGAACGTTTCGTGAAGTGTAGCGTTCTGTGTAGTGAAGCTTCAGCACACAGGTGTGGCAATGCTTTTTCTTTATGTTTTTATAGGAAATTATACGAAGTATGCTTCGCATTTGAAACATTTATGCGTATGCATTCGCCGCGGCGAATCGTATTACGCTGAGCAGTTACTAGGAAGATTAAAAAGTAATTTTGCATTCGCAGTCGTTTGGCGCGCAACTTCTTCAACTGAAATGTTCAATGTTTCAGCGATCGTTTGTGCAATAAGCGGAATGTACGACGGTTCGTTTCGTTTGCCACGATGCGGGGCGGGAGTGAGAAACGGAGAGTCTGTTTCAAGCATGAGGTGTGATACACCGATCTCTTTTACTGTGTCGAGCACCGTCGTTTTTTTGAATGTCACGGTTCCCGGGTACGACACGAGAAATCCGTTCTCAAATAATTTTCGTGCAGTTGCAGCATCACCGGTAAAACAATGAAACACGCCTCGCTTTCCGTTCGCCTTCCAATTCGGATGTTGTTGTGCATAACGAATGGCAATTTCTACTGCATCCTCAACCGAATCGCGCGTATGCACAATAATTGGCAGGTCTTTTCCGATGGCAAACTCGATCTGTGTGCGATAAATCTCTTTTTGACGATCGCGCGGCGATGTATCATAAAAATAATCAATTCCAATTTCGCCGACTGCAACCACTTTGGGGTGAGAGATCAATGCTTCAACGATCTTGAAATTCTCTTTGCTGTAATGATGAAGATCAAGGGGGTGAAAACCGACAGCAGCATACACGGAGGGGAATTGTTCCGCAAGTTGAATTGCCTGTCGCGCCGTTTCGTGGTTCGTCGCGGGAACAACAAATGTATCCACTCCAACATCGTGCGCCCGTGCGATCACGTCGGCAATATCCGATGCAAAATCTTCGTAAAAGAGATGACAATGCGTGTCAATAAACATTTTTATACCAATAATACCATCCGGAAGTTTTTTTCCAAAATGAAAATTGAGAAGCTCCGCTAAAAATTTGAATACGGCGGATCTTCAATGGATCCGACCAAAAATTCCTTCTGCCTTCATCGATCGTCACCGCAAAGAGAAATCCCGCTTCTTTTACAACATCTTTGATCCTTTCGGTCACATAACCGAAGGGAAAGGCAAACGAAATAATTTCCGACGAGGATTGTCGTTTCAATGAAGAAATTGATCCATGAACTTCACTGAATATTTCCTCTTCAGAGAGAAGATTAAATTTTCGTCCTGTCGCCGAAGCCGATCCGATCTCAATATGCTGTGCGCATAACTCTCGTATCTGATCGACGGATAACGTCGGAGAATTCGCGGTACGTTCTGTTCGAATATAAAACACTGCGGTCATTCCGAATCTTTTTAGCAGAGGGAAAGCACACCGATAGTTTTCTTCATATCCGTCAAAAGTCAACACGATCGGTTTCTTCGGCAGATGTTTTTTCAATGTAACTATTTCCCGGAGATCAAAGAAATTGAGCGGGGTAAATCCTTTCCGTTGCAAATAGTGAAGCTGCTGTTCAAACTCCCGCACATTGATCGTCCGCTCATTTCCGGGACCGTCAATGATCTTGTGATACAGCAGCACGGGAATTTCGTGGATTTCTTTTTTGGTCGCAATTGCTTCCGCAAAGACCAGATTCATTTGCGCTGACACCTTTTTGATCTCAAAATTTTCTTCGATGAATTTCCTTCCCCACTCTGCCGAAATCTGATCCGGATGTTGCAATGCCTGCACAATCGAATTCACTGATGCATCGACCTCGATCGGGCGTCGGGCATCGAGATCGCCGAAATTGGTCACGAGTGCTTCATTCTTCGTTTGTTCGGAGATGATCCCGACGTAGTTCGATTCGCCTATGGAAATAACAGGACTACCGCATGCCAGCGCTTCCATTGCCACACGCCCCGATCCGATGATCAGGTCTGCAGTGCGGTACACCTCTTCGACATTTTTGTGAAATCCCTTTGGAATGATAAAATTCACGCCGACTTTTTTGTTCGTCTCTTCGATTGCCGGCAGAATTTTGCTTTGTTCATTCATTCCGCCAATGATGTGGAATTCGACATTCTTATATTTTTCGAAGACCAGCGGAAATATTTTCTCCACAATAACGAGCAGAGAATCACCTTTGAATCCCGACAGGCGGCCGACAAACGCCGCAATTTTCTTTTCCCGTTTCGGGGGTGAATGGTGTTGAAATTTCCATTTCGTGAGATCGATCCCGTTATGGACGAGCGCAAGCGTATCGAGAGGATATTTCAGATCATGATTAAGGTGGTTATAAATGGATCGGCAGACCGCAACTCGTTTCTCGCCGTAGATGGAAAACATTTTTGACGAAAAATGCAAATGCTGGCGTCCGTGAATTGATGAGACAAGAGGAACATTTCCCCTGCGCGTTGCAAAGTACGAAACCCAACTCGCCGCGCGGGAATGTGCGTGAACAACATCAATGGTACGCTCTTTGACGAGTTTGTTCAAGAATCGGATATTTTTAAAACGCTGTGCAATATCCCTTTTGCCGATGGGATGCAAGATCACTTCGGCGTCGGTCGGAGTGTGGAATGTGTCGGAAACAATGATGACGTTATGTCCCGATGCGATCTGTTCGTTGGCGAGTGTTGCGGCGAACGTTTCAGCACCGGTCACTTCAAATTGGGAGAGCACCTGGAGGATGTTCATCAAAACAAACCTTCAACACTGAGTACAAAATGGCGAAGCGGGGCGACGTTGCCGATCAGTTCAACATAATTGTATCCAAGCAGATTGTTCACATTAAAACCAACTCTCATCGGAATTCCCAATGTGAATAAATTTACGTTGACGCGGGCATCGAGCAGATAGATCGGCACGCGTACTTCGCCGTCATGAATGGGCGCAAGTCGCACGAGGTTCTCGTCGATACGCTCGATCCTGCTGACGTAGCGAAAATCTGTGCCAAATGTTACGAAGGAATATTCGCAGCTCAGGTTCACGCTGCCGAGATGCCGGGACCGAAAGCGCAGCACTTCCTTCTCCCCTTCATCAAACGGATCAAGATACATATAGTGAAAACCGAGGCTCAGCGCTCGATCGAAGAAAAAAAACTGTGAGCTGATCTCTCCCCCCACGACACGCGCGCGTGTAATATTTTGGAAGGAAATTGCAAACGTCGTATCGAACGACGCTTCGATCAGGTCGTGGAAGTTACTGCGAAACAGCGCTATATCGAGCGATCCTGCCGGACCGAACGAGTATCCCATACCGATTTCGTACGTCCAGCTCTGTTCCGGTTTGATCGCGGCATTGGGGACGATACGGATACCGCTGGCACTGGTCGAAACGAAAAATTCTCCGATCGACGGTGCTCGAAATCCGCGACCGATCGATCCCCTTAGTGTCATCGCCTCATCAAGGCGATACAGGCACGCTAATTTCGGATTGAGTTGTTGGCTTAACGGCAGCGTATCGACTTTTTGAAGATCGAACCGAATGCCCAGCGTTGTCGTGAATCTCGGACCAAGAATGATTTCATCCTGAACATAGGCGGCGGCGCCAAAACCGACATGGCGACCGAAAAGATTCGACGCCACCTGATCACCGTTGCCGCTCAGTCCGACGGTGAGTTGGTGTGTTTCGCTTGCCGTATAATTGAACTGGGTTTCAAGTTGTACGACATTAGAACGGCTGCTGTTGACATCCGGCCGGAAGGTGCTGTCTCTCTTCCAGTCGCCGAGAAAATGTGTTCCCCGTACTTCGTAGAAAAGATCATTGTTGACGAATTGCTTGAAGAAGACGGAGCTATTTGCACGCACAGAGGTGACGCTGTAACCACGCTGATTGTCATCGGCGCTCAGAGCGTCCTTCACATTCTTCCACCAAACAAAATCTCCCCGCTTCTGATACATGACGTTCGAAGCAACCGTGAGCGTGCGAAATGCGGAGAGTATGTATTTCGCTTTCACATATCCGATCATTCTCTTTATCCAGTCATTTTCCCGATAGCCGTCATCGGTCATATGCGATGCCGCCATGATGAGACCCAGATCGCCAAACTGCTGTGTATGACTAAACATCTCACCCGTCATGAAGCGAGTCTTCTTGCTCCAGCGCCATGCTTCGAACGCCGGTTTATCATAGATACCGCCATAAATCCGCCATCGCGTTTCGGTACGGTCGGAGATCGGTCGTGTGAGGACATTGACCACGCCGCCAAGCGCACTGGAGCCGTAGAGTGCGCTTCCGGCTCCTTTCACAATTTCGATGCGTTCAACCTGAAAGGCGGGGATCGCCTCGAAGATCGTCTCGCGCGTATCGCCGGCAAGCAGCGGCATACCGTCAACCAACAGAAGCACCCGACTTCCGACCCCGCGACTATACCCGCTCGATCCGCGGATGTTGATCTGCGTCTGTATCATGTTCACTCCCGGTACGTAGCGCAAAGCGTGATCGATCGTGATCGTTGCTCGTTGTTCGAGCATCTTCGCATCTACAATACTCATGCTGACCGGCACTTCCTCGAGTGATTGTTCCCGCTTGCTCGCCGTTACGACGACCGCCTCGGCTTGAACGAGCGAAGGTATAAGACCGATCGAGAGGAATGTCGTATCCCCATCGCGAATTTCCACTTTTTCCAAAACTTTCTTGTGAAAGCCGATCATGGAAATGACCACTGTGTATGTTCCGACGGGAATTCTCCGAATGATGAAACGACCCTCATGATCGGTTGCGGCTCCTAATGTCGTTCGTTGGAGCACAACTGTCGCCCCGATCAAGACGGAGTTTTCCTCAGCAGAAAAAATTTTTCCCTGCAAAAGTCCCGTTTGAGCCGGTACATGGATGGCAAAAAAGAACATCATCAATATGGAAATGACGGGCAACTTCATTTTAAGGCTTGAATGGTTGTGGAGGGAGATTATTAAAGTCGACCGTAAAATCAATTCCGGTGATGAATTGAAACGGTTGTACCGTCACCTGTTTTGGCGTCGGATGTTCTGCCGTATAGCCGTATATGCTGATCACTCTCCAATCGGTATAATAGTTCTGTCCATAGCGTTGGACAATTGCGACGTACTCATAATTTCCGGGATCAAGAAAAAACGTATATTGCTGCACCGATCCAGAATCGCCGATGACCGAAAGCGGATCGCTGGACTTAATCACGCCGTTCAGAAACTTGCCGATAAGCTCGCTGACAGTGGAATCGACAGGATAGTACGGCACAGCCACAATACGCATCTCAAGCACATTGGAAGGCCAGGAACTCACAAACGCCACAGAACCAGCGAAGCCCGGTTTCCGATCGACAAGACTGTCATTCGGCGAAATCCCTTTATCGCAGCCGAGAAGAAAAACCACGCACAGAAGAATGAACAAAGAGTTTTTCATGTGGCAATAAAATTGGCAAACGATACCGCGAATATCAACACAAACTTCCGTTTCTCTCTCGGGATTATCGATTTCATAAATTTTGTGAACAATTACACTGTTTGTTTTTCTTGAATCTGTCATTGGAAGATTACTTGGCGAGCCATACGGCGCTGCTTCAGATAAGCGTATATTATAAGGAACGTTATTGCCACAACTCCCCCCTCTTGCTGCTCAAACATAACAGGTGGAGAGATTATTAGCAAGGATTTTTTTACAGATTTTTCAACAAAATCACGAAAAAATTTGTATATTTTGAAAAGTCATTAACCCACAACTTTGGAGCATAGCAATGAATTATAAAACGCGTTTATTCTGTTTTCTGTTGCTGTTCTCGTCCCTCAATGCCCAAACTATTTTGGACAAGTACAACCCGAACCAACCGTTAACTCCCGAACAAGGCTACGATCTTATTAAGAATGTTTGGGATGGTTTGAAAAAACTCTCCGAAGAGTACGAATCTCACGTCGCGGTCAAAAGCGAATTTGAATCCACCGCCGAATTCAATGACCGTGTGCGCAAGAGCAAAGACCAATACATCAACAAAATCAGAAAATTCTCTACCGATAACAAATTCGATGAAAAAATATATGCTGTGTGGATGAAGGCAGATCTGGTGAAATATGATGCCGATAATCAAATTTACAGCGTCAAATCGCCTACCCAGTTTCTCATCCAACCAAAGAAAAAAGATATCGTTGTCACATGTCCGGGCAATAAATATGTTGTAGCCACAGAAAAAAATGAAGGGGGCTACCGCCGGGCGTATATCCACCTGAATACGAATCCGGATTTTTCGTGGTTTGTCAATAAAGTCACTGCACAAGCCGCAAAAAATAAAGAGCATCAGATATTCTTTAAGTTTTCGTTTTCAATCGAAATTTCCATGAATGAAATGGAAGATCAGATTGTTCTTCAAATTGTACCACGCAAACTTGCTTTATTGGATCAAATCGAAAATTTTACCTATTGGAGCGAGGAATTTCGTTGAGGATGCGCAATGAAAGAATTTAAGAAAAGTATTATCGACCTTATTGTCGATACTTCGACCAATCTCCCCCCCGATGTTCGCAAGGCGATCAAAACTGCGCAACAAATGGAAGCGACAGGAACCCGTTCCGCATTTGCTCTCGATACCATTGCCACAAATATCGATATGGCGTGTGAAAATGTCGGACCGATCTGTCAGGATACGGGAATGCCGACATTTTTTATTCACACTCCCGTCGGAACCAATCAAATTGAAATGAAGAAGTGGATCAAAGAGGCGATCGCTGAAACAACAACGATCGGAAAACTTCGCCCCAATTCCGTCGATTCGATGACAGGAAAGAACAGCGGCGATAATCTCGGCACAGGGACTCCGATTATGCATTGGGAGCAATGGGAAAACAACGATGAGATTGAAGTGAAATTGATTTTAAAGGGAGGCGGCTGCGAAAATAAAAACATTCAATATTCACTTCCGGCAGAACTTGACCATTTGGGAAAAGCAGGGAGAAATCTCGACGGTATTCGTAAATGTATTCTGCATGCGGTATGGCAGGCGCAGGGACAGGGATGCGCCATCGGAGCTATCGGCGTGTGTGTCGGCGGAGACAGAACATCGGGATATGAACATGCCAAAATGCAGTTATTCAGACCATTGGATGATGTCAACCCGGATCTGAAATTGGCGGAGCTGGAAAATTATATTCTCGAGAATTCCAATAAACTGCAGATCGGCACAATGGGCTTCGGAGGAAACGCGACATTGATCGGTTGTAAAATCACTGCCGTGAATCGTTTACCGGCAAGTTATTTTGTTTCCGTTGCGTACGATTGCTGGGCATTTCGGCGTCAGGGTGTTGTGTTGGATGCAACAACGGGTGTGATTAAACGATGGTTGTACAAAGAAGAAGCGCCAGTCATCATAATGGGCGATGACGGCGGTCTTACCTTGACCGGAAAAGAGATTGTATTGAACACTCCAATCAGTGAAGAACAAATCCGTTCGCTGAAAATAGGAGAGGTTGTGCTGATCACCGGCAAAATGTTCACCGGCAGAGATGCCATCCATGCCCACCTGATGAACAACAATTCCCCTGTCGATCTGAAAGGTCAGATACTGTATCATTGCGGGCCTGTTGCATTAAAAGAGGGAGACAAATGGAAGATCACTGCCGCCGGTCCGACGACCAGCAGTCGTGAAGAACCGTATCAAGCGACCATCATTAAGAAATTCGGAATTCGTGCCGTTATTGGAAAGGGGGGAATGGGAAAACAGACCCTTGCCGCCTTACAAGAGAACGGAGCGGTTTATCTCAATGCCATCGGCGGCGCGGCGCAATATTATGCACAATGTATCGAAGAAGTTGAAGGGGTCGATCTGTTGGAATTTGGAGTACCTGAAGCAATGTGGCATTTGCGTGTGAAAAATTTCCCTGCCATCGTAACAATGGATGCGCATGGAAACAGTTTACACGCCGATGTTGAAAAAATATCTGGCAATGAACTTTCTAAATTTTCACAATCTGTCTATTAACTTGTAATTCCGGAGAACTGAATGACTCAAGAAACCATCACCATTATCGACAACCGCACGGGGAAATCATACGATATCCCTATCGAAAACGGAACGATCCATGCGACCGATCTGCGCAAAATAAAATTGAACGATGACGATTTCGGGATGATGACGTACGATCCCGCATTCATGAATACGGCGTCGTGTAAAAGCACGATCACGTTCATTGACGGCGATAAAGGTATTCTGCGTTACCGCGGATACCCGATCGAACAACTTGCCGAAGAGAGCACCTATCTTGAAGTTGCCTATCTGCTCCTGCACGGAGACCTGCCGAATCGTACGGAGCTTGCAGAATGGGAAACAAACATAAAGCTTCACACGTACATACACGAGAACGTCAAAAAATTGATGGAGGAGTTCCGGTACGATGCGCACCCGATGGGAATGTTCATCAGCACGGTCGCCGCCCTATCTACCTTTTACCCTGAAGCGAACAAAATCTTCGATCCCGACATCCGGCGAAAACAGATCTTACGGCTGATCGGGAAAATGCCGACGATTGCCGCATTCTCCTACCGCCATATCAAAGGAATGCCGTATGTATATCCAAATAACGATCTGAGCTTTATCGGAAATTTTTTGAACATGATGTACAGCATCGGTTCACAGAACTACAAACAACATCCCGTTTTTGAACGCGCTTTGAACATCCTGTTCATTCTGCATGCCGATCATGAACAAAACTGCAGCACCAGCGCCATGCGCAATGTCGGCAGTTCGCATGTGGATCCTTATTCATCAACAGCAGCGGCGGCAGCGGCATTATACGGGCCATTACACGGCGGCGCAAACGAAGCAGTGCTGCGCATGCTCGATGCCATCGGCGATATCAAAAAAGTCCCGGAATTTATCGCTAAAGTGAAGAATGGCGAAGGACGATTGATGGGTTTTGGTCACCGCGTCTATAAAAACTATGACCCTCGTGCGAAAGTGATCAAACAACTTGCGTACGACGTGTTTGATTTGACCGGCAAAAATCCAAAATTAGAGATAGCGCTCGAACTGGAACGTATTGCATTGGAAGACGATTATTTCGTGAAACGGAAATTGTATCCCAATGTCGATTTTTATTCAGGACTCATTTATCAGGCAATGGGATTCCCGATGGAATTCTTTCCCGTGCTGTTTGCCATCCCCAGAACTTCGGGCTGGATATCACACTGGCAGGAAATGCTGCTCGACCCGGATCAAAAGATCGCTCGTCCGCGGCAGATTTATTTGGGACACGATACGCGAGATTACGTGCCGATTGAAAAACGTAAATAGCATTAGGGCACCTCTAAAAACTGAAAGTGATTTCTTTTTTATCTGCGGTAATCAGCGAAATCAGCGGGAAATATTCTCCCGCAGATTACGCAGATGTTCGCAGAATAGGTTTTTAGAGATACCCATTATTTGATAGTTTTTGGAACCACCCTAAATGACAATGTAGGCGTGGATGTAACTCCTCGCAATAATTGGGAACGGGCGGGCAACTTATTCCTACAAATAAAGAAGGATGCCGAAGGCATTATACGTTTATAGAAATGATATTTTTAAGAGCGTTCGATGCCAACGGCATCGTTACCAGTACCTATAATCAATTTGGAACCACTAAATGACAATGTGGGCGTGGATGCAAATCCCCGCAATAATTGGGAACGGGCGGGCAATTTATTCCTACAAATAAAGAAGGATGCCGAAGGCATCATACGTTTATAGAAATGATATTTTTAAGAGCGTTCGATGCCAACGGCATCGTACCAGTACCTATAATCAATTTGGAACCACCCTAAATGACAATGTGGGCGTGGATGCAAATCCCCGCAATAATTGGGAACGGGCGGGCAATTTATTCCTACAAATAAAGAAGGATGCCGAAGGCATCATA
>Ga0209516_1000062_pt1 | contig 36962 bp, 33 predicted proteins | sample Napbiome12C3dose_FD_187716 | JGI IMG/M metagenome (GOLD analysis project Ga0209516, IMG submission 187716) | Groundwater microbial communities from S. Glens Falls, New York, USA - Naphthalene biodegradation metagenome 12C3dose (SPAdes) (version 2) ... | reverse complement strand
CATTTCCAACTGAAACCGTGTACGGTCTCGGCGCAAATGCGTTTGAGAGCAATGCTGTGAAAAAAATTTTCATTGCGAAAGATCGTCCATCAGATAATCCGCTCATCGTTCATATTGCGGAGATGGGACAGTTGCCGTCGGTCGTTGCATCCATGCCGCGTTATGCAGATAAATTAATGGAAGAATTTTTTCCGGGACCGCTGACACTTGTGCTTCCGAAGAATAAAAAAATTTCATCACTCGTTACCGCCGGACTTTCAACTGTCGGCGTGAGAATTCCCAAACATTCCATAGCGCAGAAATTTTTAAAAGAGTGCGGCGTTCCCATTGCCGCGCCGTCGGCAAATCGTTCCGGCACGCCAAGCCCCACAACGTGGCAAGCAGTGAAACACGATCTGAATGGAAAAATCTCTTGTATCTTAAAAGGAAATCCTTCGCGCATTGGCGTTGAATCAACTGTTGTTGATTGTACGGGAAGTTCTCCCGTGATCCTCCGTGCGGGAGGAGTGACGTTGGAAGATCTGCGGGAAATCATTCCTTCGACACGATTGGTAAAACAACGAATGCACGATCATCTCAGAAGTCCCGGAATAAAATACCGGCACTATTCACCGATGGCGTACGTGTTCATCGTCAGCGGAGTTGAAGAGACCGTGCCGATGAACAGTTCCGCCTATATTGGCATGAAGAACGTGGGACGCCATCGTTTTGGATTTAAAAAGATCTGCAGAAATGAAACGGAATATGCGCGGTCCCTCTTTCATTTCTTCCGCGAGTGCGATGACAAAGGGATCGAGACAATCTATTGCGAAAGCGTGAGCGAAGACGGCATCGGTCTTGCGCTGATGGATAGAATTCGGAAAGCGGCTTTTCAATAATTTTTTGCACTGCAAAGGCGCCCGCCTGCCAAAGTCCCGATGGAATCGGGACGGCGGGCAGGCGAAGAAGTTTTAAGGGGATTGTGTGTAAGAGAAGGGGTAAGTGGAATGTTAATAAGTTCTCGCTGAAAAAATAGAAAACCTTCCGAAGGTTTTCTTATGAGTATGTGAAAATCTTTCGAATAATATCATTTCTTAAAGATAACATTCGAAAGGTTGCGTGCAATGAATATTTATTCAGCGAGAACTAAATAATAGCGTAAAAAATATTACATCATACAGTGTTGAAAAAATAAAATATGAGAAAACAGTAAACAAAAAAGTGCGATGGGTCGAAATCGTCGGCGGACTGAGCGAATTGGGGAATAATCAATCGAAGGGTTTCAATTTCGATGCAGATGCAGAATATTTCAGTATTTCATCATCTCTTGACGCATCGTAATTGATGGACTTGCGCGACTCGGAGATTGATTCGCGCATTACGATTTCGAAAGATTTTGCCGCCACCAGAAAATATTAATGAGCGGCATCCCGTACAGCGGGACTTTTGCTTCTTTTCTTTCTCGGAAAGAAAAGAAGAATACATTGAAATATTGTTTCATTATTATGTTCTTTCAGTAGTGTCCGGTTAAACCTCGTTTCAACATTCGTGCCATTTCAATATTTCTGAGAAAAATGAAGAGTTGCAACGTATCAATCCATTAAATGAATTTGAAATCGATAAACGTATTTTTTTCTTTTTAGATTAAGTAGGCAAACAACTTACAGCAGTTTAATGACTGCTTAACGGGACAGTAGTGATGTTCTTTAATGACAAATTTGGATTTATCGTAACATAATTACCCATTAAAACATACGACCCCGACTGGGTCGCATGTCATAGTTATATCCCAATTGCTATTAACAGTCGATCCCTTCGGGATCGTTGTGAGACATTTTCAGTGAGAACTAATAAAGTTATTCAACATTGTGTAAATGAATTACCTAATACTCTGATGTTCATTCAAGAAAATATAAGACTTGCCGATTATACAACGCTTCGCCTTGGCGGTGTAGCAAAGTATTTTTGTTCCTGTTCATCCATGGAAGAGTTGAAAGAATCATTACAATTCGCGAAGGGAAAAAACCTCCGCGCACATATTCTTGGCGGAGGAAGTAATACGATCTTTGCCGATAAAGGATTTGACGGATTAGTTGTTAAGATCGATCTGAGAGGCGTTTCGTTTGTTGATAATGGAAATGACATTCTTGTTACCGCAAAAGCAGGGGAAGATTGGGAATCATTTGTGAAGATGTGTGTAGAAAAAGGATTTGCGGGCATTGAATGTCTTTCTGGAATTCCGGGAAGTGTTGGCGCGACGCCGATTCAGAATGTTGGCGCGTACGGACAGGAAGTGAAAGACACGATCGAATCTGTCATTGTTTTGAACAGATCAACGTTAGAGATGCGATCATTGCGGAATGCGGAATGTGGATTCGGATACAGGCAAAGCAGATTCAAACAGCAGGATAAAGACACATTTATTGTTACCGAAGTGACATTTCGTCTCAACAAGAACAGCCGTCCGACCATCAACTATCCGGAAGTGAAAAAGATTGTTGAGGCATCGGTTCCCATTGCATCCCTTGCCGACGGGAAAGAATCGCTGGAGGCAGTACGCAATATTGTTCTGTCACTGCGGAAGAAGAAATCGATGGTGATCGACGCGAACGATCCGAACACGCGCTCGGTCGGTTCCTTCTTTTTGAATCCGATTGTGAGTAATGAACAATTGACAATGGTCAATGAACAATGGAGAAAAATCGGCGGCACCGCTGAAGTACCCACATTTCCATTTGAGAACAAAAAGAAGATTCCCGCGGCATGGCTGATCGAGAGATCGGGATTTAAAAAAGGATACGCGAAGAACGGTGTCGGTATTTCAAACAATCATCCGCTGGCACTCGTGAATTACAACGGAACGACAAAGGCATTGCTGGCGCTCGCAGAGGAGATTCGCGACGGCGTTGAAAAAATGTTCGGCATCAGGCTGGAATTGGAAGCGAATGTTATCCGATAAAATGCCCAACAGATATCATGAATAAAATTTTCCTCGTCTTCATCCTGCTGCCGTTTTCTCTTTCCGCGCAAACATTGTATGACTCGCTCTACCTGAAAAGTCCTGTCTATAAACATCTGACGGCAATGTATGAACTTTCAAAGGCGACATCAGCCGATATTGTCATGCTCGGCAACTCGATCACGTTCGGAGGCAATTGGACAGAACTTCTGGGAAGAGAACGGATCGTGAACCGCGGCGTCGGGGGAGATAATCTTCCCGCAGTAGTGTCCGGTTAAACCTTGTTTCAACATTCGTGCCATTGCAATATTGCTGAGAAAAACGAAGATTCGCGATGTGTCAATCCATTAATGTAATTTCAAATCGATTTCCAGTCTTTCAATGGTATCTCTCTGTGTTTAAATAACTTATAGCCGTTTACTATTTTTGAACGGGACAGTAGTGATCTTCCCGGTATGCTTCATCGGATGCGCTCCGTGTATCGATTGAAGCCGAATGAGCGCCTTGTCGCGCCATCACGCCAAAGGCGTGAATTGTGCTTCATTATGGCGGGCATTAACGATATCTATGCCGATGCACCGGTAGATACAATATTCAGGAAATACACGCAGCTCATCGACACACTCCGAGAGCACAAGATCGTTCCGATCATTCAATCGACATTGCATGTGAATCCGAAATGGAAACGGACGGAAGAAAAAAATCCCGACGTCACAAGACTGAATGCATTACTGAGGGAATACGCCCGCAGCAATTCCATTGAATTCATTGATCTCAATACCCGGCTTTCCACTAATGCTGTGCTTCGCGATGAATACACCACCGATGGTGTGCCTGCACACCGAAGTGTTTCGGCACGCAGGTGTGCATCTGACCGCTGCTGCGTATGCGGTCTGGAGAGAAATGCTGGAACCGGTGGTGTCGCGTCACGGATTCTAATCTTTTTCATTTTTCACGATTCATTTTTGTATATTCTACACGTTCATTTCATTAACCAGAATCCTTGAGGAGAACTATGCGTAAAGCTGTTCTTATCGTTATGCTGTTGATCGCAGTCGTTATTTCAGGCCAGGCACAGGAATCAAAACCGGCAACAAAAACCCCGTCGAAAACCCAAACCAAACCACAACCGAAAAAATCGGACGGACTTTCCACACCGAAGGAAAAGATGAGTTACGTTGTCGGGTACGATATCGGACTGAAGCTGGTCGCCGATATCCAGAATAAAAATCTTAATTTGAATGTTGATGCGCTGCTGCGCGGTATGCAGGATGCGTTCAAAAAGAAAGAAGCAGCCCTGCCACCTGAAGAGGTTCAATCCGCGATGGAGGAATTTCAACGTCAACTGAAGGGACAACAGGTTGAAAATGAGCGCAAACTCCGTGAGCTTGTCGAAAAATATAAAAAGGAAGGGGAAGAATTTCTCGCCGTCAATGCAACAAAGGACAGCGTGAAAGTGACGGCAAGCGGTTTGCAATACAAGATCGTACGGGAAGGGACGGGAAAATCGCCCGCCGATTCAAGCACTGTAACCGTGCACTACCGCGGAAGACTTCTCAGTGGTGTGGTGTTTGATGAATCGTACGCGCGCGGAGAACCGGCGACGTTTCGTCTGGATCAAGTGATTAAAGGATGGACGGAAGGCGTTCAATTGATGAAGGAAGGCGCGAAGTTTGAATTCTATATTCCGAACAATCTGGCATACGGCGAACGTCCCGCAGGACAGTTGATTCCTCCGGGTTCTGCATTGATCTTTGAAGTGGAATTGTTGGAAGTGAAATAATGTGCGGCTTGTTATTTATAAAGCATAATTTTTTTACACAAACCTGTCAAGTCTTAAACGACCTGACAGGTTTTTTATTTTGTATGGTTGTTCTAATATGGTTTTTTGGTAACTACTCAGCGTTAGCCTAAGTTCATCAATTGCATTATTTATGGAATCAAAATGAAATAATGTAGAACCCCTACGGGGTTCTGAACGGTTTTGGTTTTACAGAACTATAAACATACAATCCCTACGGGATTGATACGGAGTATGCTTCTCTACGAGACCGTAGGTCGCGTAAAATGAATGCGTTGTTCTGAAAGACTCCGTAGGAGTCTCATGTTTGTAACAAGAACAGAAAAATAGAATGCAGAACTCCGTTAGGAGTTCAACGACATCACCAGCATTCATCCAATTATTCAATGACTCTATTCATGAGTACACTGAGTAGCGCGTTCAGTACGCCTTCGGCGAATTTTTCTCAAAAAGAGTAACTCACAATGTGAGTTACTTATTCCTTACACTGACAGAATTGCCGAAGAACTCCTCAGAAACGACAAGGCTAATTTATTTCCGTTTCTTATCATTCCCATTTTCCCATATCCATCTTTCTATTTGACATTAATCATTGCCAATATTATCTTGCGTGCATCCAATGTTACACTCCACACTTACCGATTAATCTATTTTGAGGGTTTATGAAAAATATTTTTATATTCCTCGCTATTATACTTTTCTCTACCTCTCTTTTTGCGGGAACAACCGGAAAAATTAAAGGCAAAATCACAGATAAAGAAAATAAAGAGACATTGCCGGGTGCAACAATAATCCTTTCCGGAACACAACTTGGTGCAACATCCGATCCGAATGGTGAATACTATATCATTAATGTTCCGCAAGGTATTTATACCGTAAAAATAACATACCTTGGATTTTCACCTGTTTCCGTAAACAATGTCCATGTTGCGCCGGATCTGACCAAAGAAATTAATGTGGAGCTGACACCAAGTTCCTTAGAAATAAGTGAAGTTATTGTAGAAGCAAAAAGAGATCTGATACAAAAAGACGCGACATCAACACTGAGTGTAATCGAATCGAAAGAAATTCAGGCATTGCCTGTCCAAAATTTTTCTCAAGCAATGGTTTTAAACACGGGGTTTGTTGACGCGAAAAATCGTGGAGGAGAAGACGGAGGCATACATCTTCGCGGCGGACGCACAGGAGAAATCGGATACATTGTCGATGGAGTAAAGGTCGACAACCCCCTTACCGGAGGAATAGCAACCGATGTTTCGAGACTTGGTATTTCTTCGCTGACGGTGATGAGCGGAACATTCAATGCTGAATATGGACACGCACAATCAGGTATCGTGAACATTACCACACAAGAAGGCAGTTCAAATTATGCGGGAACTGTTCGGTTCCAGACTGATGATTTTGGAAATGGAATTTTGGATAACAATAAATGGTTCACCTATCGAAAAGAATTATCGTTAAGCGGACCGCTTTTCCCCGGATATGATGGAATGAAATTTTTTGCGTCGTACGATGATTCACGATCCGAAAGCTATTTAAACAGAATTACCGGTCCAAAATACGAAGCAACTTTTGATTTTGATGGTGATGGAAAAAAAGATACCAGCACAATACAAAATAATTTCAATTTTGGACTCTATGATACTAAATACCGGGCAACCGGAAAAATAACAATGCAGGTGTTTGAACAGGCAAAACTTCAACTCAGTACGGTTATCTCGTCGAGAAAATTTCGTGAGTATGATCATTATTTCAAAGAACTCCCTCTTTCCAATGGCAACGATGTTCAAGAAAGCGAGCTGTATTCAGGATTTTTCACACATGCGCCCGATAACAATATGTTCTACGAAATTCGTTATTCGCATTTTGAAACCAAAAACCAACATTTCCTCTTTAATGAAGAATTGAATGGCGATTTCAGTAGAATTTTCACACCGGTCAGCGTGAATAACGCATTTAGCGGCACATCCAATTATGAATTTGCCGGATATTACGGATTCGCAGTGCCGGTTGACTATGCCATAACAAATCAAATGATTTTATGGGAAGATCTTAAATCATCCACGGGAAAAATTCTTTTCCCTAAAGGCACGTTGGTGACGCAAGAAGTAAAACAAAAATTAGCAGATACTTCATTTACAAAAGAGGAAAAACCTATTGACAAAGTGACTGTCAAAACTACGTCGAGTGATGATTATGTGCGAAATGCAAAAACGATCACACAAACGTTATCAGGCACTTTGTCACTTCAAATAAATAAATCCAACTTACTGAAATTTGGATTTGAATATAAACGTCATCGTATTGGTGATTCGTGGATCGACGGAATTAATGATAAATGGAACTATATCGAAAACCCATCTGATCCGAACTATATAAAACCGGATGATCGGCATTTTGAAGTTGTAACATATTACTTTACACCGATCCAAATGGCGGTATTTGCCCAGGATAAAATCGAAATCAGCGATTTCATTATTAATGTTGGTCTGCGGTTTGATTATTTAGACGTACGATCACCGGATGTGTATCAGGCATTTCGTCAGCCCGGAATATCAAGCACTGATCTCAAGAATAAAAAAGTGGAACCCAAGAAAAATTTCAGTCCGCGTCTTGGTTTGTCATTTCCTATTGCAGAAAATGCAAAAGTCCACGCTGCGTATGGGCAGTTTTATCAGTACCCTGATTTCGAATTTTTATATCGTCGGTTCAATCAAAATAATCCGAATTATCCTCTACCCGATCTTGGAAAAGGAACACCGCGTGTTGGAAATCCGAATTTAAATCCGGAAACAAGCAATGCGTATGAAATCGGCGGAGAATGGATTTTAACCGAAGATGTGGTCGGAAGTATCACGATGTTTTACCGTGATACGTATGATTATATTGCCACAGTTCAACGCCGCCTTGGTGCACAAATTTATTTCGAATTCCAGAATTTAGATTATGCAAATTCCCGCGGACTGGAAATTTCCATCAAAAAACGTTTAAGTGAACATTTTGCATACTCGATCAGTTACACCTACTCGCGCGCGGAAGGAAATGCCGATAACACCTCAACGCATTTTAATGAATACTATAACGAATCCGTTCTCGGCACGGTTGTTCCTAAACGCACTGTCACTCTCTCGTGGGATCAACCGCATACATTGGCATTCATTTCATTATTGTCCTACGAATCATGGTCCATAAGTGTTATTGGTCAGTACGGCAGCGGACTTCCGTATACCCCCACCGATGCTCGGGGTCGAGCAGTCGGCGAAACCAACAGTGACAGACAGCCATTCACCGGAACGGTTGATATGCGGGCACAAAAATCTTTTCGGTTCGAACCATTCACACTTACATTCTTTACAGACATCACCAATGTCTTTGATCGCAGAAATATCTATCGCGTCTTTACCAGTACGGGAAGCCCGGAATTTTCTTTGAATCCTAACGCCTCACAAGAAAATTTTCATCGTCCAAATTATTTCGGACCGAAGCGGCATATTGAACTCGGTATTGAATTAGGGTATTAACGGATGGTGCGCAAAAACTCACAAATGTTTACATAGAGCAATTCCCGATGTATCGGGACACGTCGTAACATCAGATACTAAAAATTTTATTCGGAGAAAAAATCTATGAAGGTAATCGTCCGCTGTGTAACATTTCTCTTTTCAGTTTTTTGTACTTCATCATTGCTCCTTGCGCAGGATCCTGCAGCGCGAGGGTTAACGAAGATAGAATATTACAACAACATCCTTGCTCCTCGGTACGGATTGAAACTTCTTTCAAAAACATCCGGAGAAGCCGACAGAAAACTTTCTACGTTGAACGTAGGAAATGTGTGGGCTAAAATATCAAATGCCGCAACTCTTGGATACGATCGATGGGGAACCTGCTGGGAATTTCCTGCACGAAGCGGAATTACATATCGTTGGACAATGGCACCAATGATCGGGGCATTAAAGAAAGACAGTGCCGGAAATTATCAAAAACGTGTTGCCATTGGAACACGAGGTGCGGCGCGAAAAAGTGAAGAAGAATTTCAACCGTTGCCTGGATATGATTCTGGAACAAACGACGAAGTACGAAATATCGGTATTGCTTTTTCTGACGTGAAAGCATCGTGGCCCGCGTCGTGGCCGACACTTGCCGATTTACGAAACCCAAATACGTTGAACGTTCCGTATGCTGCAAAAGTTGATTACCCGCTGCCAAAAATCGACAGTGCTTTTGGTTTTCCGGGAGTTTCAGATGGAAAAGTTTCCGCACCGCGCGAAGTCTATTTTGCAGTAACCGACAACGATCCAAAATCAGGAAATTTACCATTGCCGCTTGATGTACGAGTTGATGTGTGGGGATTACAATATGACGATCAATTGAACAAAAATTTTATCATCTTTCGTCTACAATTTACCAATGTAGGAACCGATACTTTAAAAAATGTGTACATTGGAATTCATGACGATCCTGATGCCCCGGAACAAGGCGCCGCTGAATGGACCGATGATTACGCTGCGTTCATTCAATCGGGTACAACGGGAATTCCCGGTTATACTCCATACGAAGATACACTACTTTGGAATTTTACTTATTTGTGGGATGGAGACGATAAGGTTGAAGGATTGATTGCGAAAAATGTTGGCTGGGTCGGACTAAAATTTTTGGAAACGCCGCAAAATCCTCTTACCAATAAACCTACGGGAGTAACTTCATTACAAGTATTTGAATATAGCGCTGTTCCACAAGGTGATGATAAGGAATACGATCAAATGGCTGCGGGAATTATGGCTCCGCAAAACGTTACACCAAATCCGAAGGATTACACACAAACACCCAATTCTTACGGTCCGGATATAACGTATGTTGTGGCAAGCGGTCCGTTTACACTTGCCCCCGGAAAATCATTACCGTTTGCTTTTGCATCAATTCATGGTTCAAATAAAAAAGATCTTTTCAACAGTGCTATTCTTTGTCAACTATTATACAATGCAAATTTCAATTCGGCGGAACCGCCGCCGGAACCAATTGTAACTGCGGTAGGCGGCAATAAAAATGTAACACTGTATTGGGATGACAATGCTGAAACAGGACGGTATCGTAAATCCGATGGGACGATTGATCATGTGTTTGACCGGCTCACACACACAAATGCGTTTGAAGGATATCGAATTTATAAAAGCTCAGACAGAGGTATTACATGGGGTAATCCTATCATAGATTTTCAAGGCGTGAATAGAGGAACAATTCCTCTTGCCCAATACGATTTAAAAAACAATATCACCGGAGAAAGCACACATCCTCTTGGACGTTATTTTTATCTTGGCGAGGATACAGGATTGCGCCATACATTCGTCGATAATAATGTGAATAACGGATACGAATATTGGTATGCAGTGTGCGCGTATGATCGTGATGACGGTGTTATTCCTCCGCTGCAAAATTCAATAAAAGCAGATCCTAATAAGAATGGAGATAATACGGTCGCAGTTACACCTCTTGCACCTCCAAAAGGAACAACAGCAGCAAGTGTTTCATCCGGTGCACAACGGATATCGGGGCGAGCTACTATTTCTTCCATCCCAATCAGTATCGTCAATCCGTCGATTGTGCCTGAGGATAGTTTTCAGATATCCTTCAATGTAATTTCCAGTTTGAATAAATCGTTCTCAATTAAAAATATTCGAACAGGTTCTTATGTTCGTACTATAGCCGGCGACACGGTAAAAAATTGGCCATTCTACAATTCATTATCCGATAACAAACCAATCTTTAACGGGTTAACACTTTCTGTTCGGGATACAATAAACGGGGTAGCAAAAGCTCAGCAGGTAAGTCCTGCCAATGCAACGAATCTTAAATTTAAATCAGTGAAATTTTATAATGTTAATAATAAAGGAGCAGAGGATGATTATGCCATTGAATTTACCGATTCCTCACAGATGTTTTGGACGGCTCTTTCCGGAGGTGGAAATAACCATAAACAAATTTTTAAGGTTCCGCTGAAGGTGACAAATCTTTCCACAAATACACCGTCAATCTTCGTTATTGATAAAGCAGGAGCAATTGCAAAATCGTATATCATGCAAAAGGGAGACCATATATTAATTATGGATGCACCTTACAAAGCAGGAATTTTTGCAAATGATTCCACAGTCACTATAGATACAACGGCAGCTTTTTCGACCCGTGGTGTAAAACCCGATATATCGAAATATGCGTTACAGATACAATTTGATACTGTTTCAACATTTGCAAAAGGTGATGTCTATACGATAGAAACAATAAAAACGTTCTCCAATGCCGATATGTATACATTTATTCCTGTTGCAACGACGGAACGATCGATAAAAGAAGAGGATCTTTCCGGCATCACCGTTGTACCCAATCCGTTTATCGTTTCCTCTCCGTATGAAACTGGAAAATACGGTTTGCAGAAACAAATTCAATTCCAACGATTACCGAATCGGTGCACGATACGCATTTATAATATTGCAGGTGATCTTGTTCGAACATTGGAACATGATGGCGGCTCGGTTGAAACGTGGAATTTACAGACATATAACGGTCAAGAAGTTTCGTTCGGTATTTACATTTTCCATGTCGATGCGCCCGGTATCGGGAAACATATTAACAAATTCGCCATTATTAAGTAACGGAGAAAACCATGAAAAATCTATTCGCTGTTATTCTTCTTTTCGTATTCATGTTTTTCTCTGAGGCATTCTCCCAATTTGATAATATTGGAACATCCGCCGCAAATTTTTTGAAAATCCCTGTTGGCAGTCGTGGAGAATCGCTTGGTGGTGCATTTATTGCGCAAGTTGATGATCCGACTGCATTGTACTGGAATGTTGCAGGATTATCATTTATGCAGCGCAACGAAATCATGTTTTCTCAAAATGATTGGGTGCTTGATATATCGCATTCGTTTCTCGGCGTCGGAATCCCGATGGGCGACGCGGGAACCCTCGGCGTTCAAGTGAGTTATTTATCCATGGGAGAAATGAAAGAAACAACATTTGAAAAACCGGAAGGAACCGGAGCTACATTTACATCCTACGACGCAGTAATCGGAATAGGATATGCAAGAAAACTCACCGATAAATTTGCGATCGGAATTCAAACAAAATTTGTCCAAGAAGTAATTGCGCAAGCTTCGGCAAACGCTTTAGCATTCGATATTGGAGCAATTTTTTACACCGGTTTTCATGGTTTAAAAATTGGAGTTACCATTTCAAATTTTGGAACCCAAATGAAATTAGACGGAAGAAACTTACGTGTGAAGATAGATCCCTATCCAATTGCAGGATCCAATCCGAATGATGTAGTCGCAAATCTCGATACACAACCGTGGTCACTTCCTCTTTGTTTTCAAATCGGCGCCTCGATTGAAACATTTAGATCAGAACAGCACGCTCTGTTAGCAAATGTTGTTTACAAAGACGAACGGGATTTTCGTCCAATTCTCTCTTATGGTTTTGAATATGCATTTGATAATTTTGTTTTCCTCCGCGGCGGGATGACAGATCGATACCAAGATGTGAAAAAATTTTATTCTGATCCAGCACTTACGTTTGGAGCAGGAATTAAAATGCTTTTACCTGATACTGATTATATTGTAAAATTTGACTACGCATATTCTGATTTGAAGCGTCTCGAGCAAGCACATCGGATTACTGTCGGTTTACAGTTTTAACGAAAAGAAAATCGGAGGAACATTCCACATCCGTTTTATATTGTTACTTCCAAAACAATGACCTATTGTTTTCATTATTGTTCATCTTGGTTCACCTCGCCTCGGTGCGGGTCACACCTGGAGAGCGAAACAATTTTTCGCAACACTCAGGCAATGAACAATAAAAATAAAATTATGCATCACGGCTCTATCATCCACTTCCGCAATTCATCCATCATTTCGTAATTCGTCAGATCGAACTGTATCGGCGTGATGGAGATCTTGTTGTTGAGGATCGCCCGCTGATCGACATCTTCATCCACATCCAACTCAACAAGTTCCCCTTTCAGCCAGAAGTACTGCCTGTTTCCCGGATCGCGGCGCGCTTCAAACTCATCGTTCCAAATAGATTTCCCTTGTTTGGTGATAACAACACCCTGAATTTCTTTTTCGGGAAGATGGGGGACATTCACGTTCAGCAGCGTTCCTTTCGGCAACCCCTTTTCGGCAATGATCGCTGCAAGTTTCCGGGCAAATTTCGCCGCATAGCTGAAATCCACGTTGCTTTCAAAACTTGTCAGGGAGATCGCGAATGAAGGAATGCCGAGGATGGTTCCTTCCGTTGCCGCGGAAACCGTTCCGGAATATATGATGCTGACCGCCGTATTTGATCCGTGATTGATCCCGGAGATCACCAGATCGGGTTTTTGAGGAAGTAAATGACGGATGGCAAGCTTCACGCAATCGGCAGGAGTGCCGTCAACCGCATATCCGAAGAATTGATCTTCCTTTTTCACTTCGCGCACTCTCAGCGGTCGATGCACGGTGATCGCATGTCCCACGGCGCTCTGCTGACTCTCCGGCGCCACGATTGTGACCGTTGCAATCGTTTGCAATTCACGAACAAGGACGGCAATTCCTTCAGAAAGAATTCCGTCATCGTTTGAAACCAGGATCGAAAGTTTTTTTTCTTCTTTTTCCATCAGAAACCTTACCTTGACTTGCGTTGATTATTTGAGTATATTTATTCCACATTCATCGCGGGGTGGAGCAATTGGTAGCTCGTCGGGCTCATAACCCGAAGGTTCTAGGTTCAAGTCCTAGCCCCGCTACTACACAAAGCACTGATATTTATCAGTGCTTTTTTATTTTAAATCCAAAACGTATTGTATTTCACCGCAGAGAACGCACTTAAAAATACAAGATTTGTAACATATGAGCGTAATTAGTTCTCACTGAAATGCTCGTTAGATAGTCATTGCGAGGCGTTTTTTGCCCAAGCAATCTTATAAATTTGAACAAAAGATTGCTTCGCTCGTAAAAAACAGTCGCTCGCAATGACTTTTTCAGCGAGAACTAATTAATGTTTCAAATGATTTCCTATAAAAACACTAAGAAAAAACATAGCCATAGATTCATCCCGACAAGTCGGGATCAAAAATCTGTGAATCTGTGCTTGCGCACCGAAGTGCTGCATCCCGCAGAGCGGGACTTCAGCACACAGGTGTGGCTTAAATTTTTTTGGGTGAGCAGTTACCATGATTTAATAACTGATGTTACGCAAAACGGAAAAGAACAACCGTCATTCCCGCATGTTTTTAGCGGGAATCTATAAAATGGATGCCCGATTAAAGCATTCGGGCATGACGACCTTAATGTTTTAGGCATTTTTCTAACGTGCGTAACATCAGTTAATAATAGAAACGACTATAGGTTCTCAATCAATGAATTCCTTCGTCAGCGGCGAACCCTTCTCTTACGCATCCTCACCCAGTTGTGCCAGACCGACAGACCCGGCAATTATCTTCGCCGCCCCGGCATCTTTTAAAATTCTCGCAACTTCCTGGATCGTCGAGCCTGTCGTAATGATATCATCAACAACCAGCACCGTTTTGTTTTTTATTGTTTCCGGATCGGAAATCACGAACGCATCCGAAACATTTTCTTCCCGTTCCCGGGCATTCAGACGGGTCTGCGTAACGGTGTATTTGATCCGATGGATCACTCGTGTATATACCGGAACATCGAGAGCTTTTGCAACTCCTTTGGCAACGAACTCGCTTTGATTGTATCCCCGTTCCCGCTCTTTTTGTTTGTTGAGAGGAACGGGAATGATCACATCAATATGAATATTTTTACTGCTCAGTTTTTCGCCGAGCTGTATCCCCAGTTCAACACCGAATGATGTTACTTCTTCATACTTCAGTGAATGGGCGAGACTTTGCAACACTTTCCCCTTCTCAAAATAATAGAGTGAAGCAACGTCGTCGATCACTCCGCTGCCGCGAAACCGTTTCCTCAGCACCTGAACGGTATAATCGTCCTCTGCTACTTTTTTCAGCGACTCCAGGCAGCTCCCGCATACCCGGCGTTCGCCGTCTGACAATCTTCCGCCGCAATGAAAGCACGATGAAACGAACAAAAAATCTTTCAACGGCTGAATGAACTGTTGTTGAATGAACCGGACCATCAGTCACCTTGTAATAGTTCAATTTCATCGCGGAGCTGCGCTGCGCGTTCAAACTCCAGGTCCTGCGAAGCGCGGTTCATCTCTACGATCAATTCTTCGATCAGATCTTTCTTCTGATCTGCGGATAAATATTTCGTGATCGCTTCGGCGACCATCGGAAGCCGCTCGCGCTCCTTTTTCATCTCACGATGCGCGGCAACATCGGCAACTGCCGTTGACGCCATGATCTCGTCGTGCGATTTGTAGATGGTCTTCGGTGTGATGCCGTGTTCCGTGTTGTACGCGATCTGTTTTGCACGGCGCCGTTCAGTCTCTTCAATCGTTTTTCGCATCGAATCGGTGACCCTATCCGCATACATGATCACTTTCCCGTTCGCATTCCGCGCCGTTCTGCCCGAGGTTTGGATCAGCGAACGTTCCGAACGCAAAAATCCCTCTTTATCCGCGTCCAGAATCGCCACAAGCGACACTTCCGGAAGATCCAATCCTTCGCGCAGCAGGTTCACCCCGACGATCACATCGCTGTTGCCGAGACGCAGGTTCCGGAGGATCTCCACGCGGTTCAGCGTATCCACTTCCGAGTGGATATATTCCACTTTGATGCCGATGTCGGAGAGATATTCGGTCAGATCTTCCGCCATGCGTTTGGTCAGCGTTGTGACGAGCACGCGTTCTTTGTTCTTCGTCCTCTCCCGGATTTCGGCGATCAGGTCGTCGATCTGGTTCTTTACCGGACGGACTTCGATGACGGGATCGAGCAGTCCCGTGGGGCGGATTACCTGTTCAACGAACACGCCGCGGCATTTTTCCATTTCGTAATTCCCCGGCGTTGCGCTGACAAAGATGACCTGGTTCACCATTTGTTCCCATTCGTCGAACTTCAAAGGTCGGTTATCAAGCGCGGAAGGAAGCCGGAATCCATGTTCCACCAATGTCATCTTCCGGTTCCTGTCTCCGAAATACATTGCGCCGATCTGCGGAACGCTCACGTGCGATTCATCGATCACCAGCAGGAAATCTTTGGGAAAATAATCGAACAAACAGAATGGTCTCGAGCCGGGAGGGCGGCCGGCAAGATGGCGCGAATAATTTTCGATGCCGCTGCAATAGCCGACCTCGCGCATCATTTCAAGATCGAACCGGGACCGCTGTTCAAGACGCTGGGCTTCAACATATTTCCCGAGACCGCGCAATTCGTCAAGCCGCTCTTTCAATTCGATCTCGATCGACTTTATCCCCCGTTCCAGCGATTCCCGCGTCGTCACGAATTGTTTGGCGGGATAGATCACATCGTAATCCGTTTCGCCGAGGATCGTTCCATCCAGAGGATTGATGTAGGATATTTTTTCGATCTCATCGCCGAAAAACTCAATGCGGATCGCTTCGTCGTTCTCGTATGCGGGGATCACCTCCACCACATCGCCCCGCACGCGGACGGTGCCGCGTTTGAATTCGTAATCGTTTCTCGAATAAAAAATATCGAGCAGCTTCCGGAGAAGTTTGTTCCGTTCAATGCGATCCCCTTTTTTTATCACCACCATCTGCTCGACCCACTCGTCCGGCGCGCCGATACCGTAAATGCAGCTCACCGATGCAACGACGATCACATTCCGCTTCCCCGACAGCAGTGCACTCGTTGCACGCAGGCGCAGCCGGTCGATCTCCTCGTTCACCGACGAATCTTTTTGGATGTACGTATCGGTAGTCGGCACGTACGCTTCGGGCTGGTAATAATCGTAGTAGCTGATAAAGAATTCGACGTTATCTTTCGGAAAAAAACTTTTGAACTCGGCATACAACTGCGCCGCCAATGTTTTGTTGTGCGACATCACCAGGACAGGTTTGTCGAAATTTTTAATGACGTTGGAGATGGTGAAGGTCTTTCCGCTTCCCGTTACGCCAAGCAGCGTTTGATACCGGTCCCCGCGTACAACTCCATCGACCAGCTGAATAATCGCTTCCGGCTGATCGCCGCGAGGCTCGTAATCCGACACTAACGTATAACTCATTATTTGTTCTCGTGTAAAAATCGAACGATCTGTGTTGTCAGTTTTCTCGGCGACAACCGAACGGATCTCGATAACAATTTATTCGCTACTCCGGGAATAATGATCGTTTTCCCTTTCATGAAACCTTTATAGCCGATCCTGGCGACAGTTCTTGCGTCCATCATCAGACCGCTTCTTTTCACCAGTGGAGTATTTTCGATCCCCGCCCTGCTTTGGAATCCCGTTGCCGTCGGTCCGGGACACAACACGCTTATTTTTACACCCGTGCCCTGCAGTTCTGCCGCCAATGCTTCGGATAAAAACAGCACGTACGATTTGCTGGCGTAATATACCGCCATCAACGGACCCGGTTGAAACGACGCCGTCGATGCGATGTTCAGGATACCGCCGAATTTGCGTTCGACCATCCCATTCAGGAATAGTTTTGAAAGATGTGTCAGCGTCGTAATGTTCAACTGAATCAATTCCAGTTCCTCCCGCAGATCGATCTCGTGAAATTTTCCGTACGTGCCGTACCCGGCGTTGTTCACAAGATAATCGACCTGGATCTTGTTCCGGTCGAGATAATGATACAACTCGTCCGGCGCATCGGCATTGGTAAGATTAAGCGGAACAATGTGAACCGTGACCTTATATCTGGACAAAAAATCTTCGGAGATTTCTTTCAGGCGATCGGCGTTGCGGGCAACAAGAACAAGAGTGTGCCCGTCCTGTGCAAATAATTTCGCAAGTTCATAGCCAATGCCGCCGGACGCACCGGTGATGAGTGCTGTATGCTTTGACATAATTGCTTCCTTTTTTAAACCACATAGAAACATAGTTCACATAGTGTTCTATTGTGTCTATGTGGTTTATGGTTTCATAACTACGGAATGTAAATCCCCTTTTTATTGGTACCGATCATTCCGGCTTTATATGTCCTCTCGTCAACATTGTTCAACGCGCGCATCTGCGCCGGCGTCATGATCTTTGTAACGGGAATGTCGCTGAGTTTTAATCCGATCTCTTCCATCGGTTCGTCGAAAATTTCCCAATACTTTTTATCGTATCGCAAGAGATTGAGCGGAACGGTGAACTGCCGGAGTGACCGTTCTTTGTTCAGATTAAAGAACGGTTCGAAATAGGACATCACCAACTCGCGCAGATTTTTATACACCGGTTCGCGATACCGCAAGCCCGCAAAATTGGATTTTGCGACGGCACCCAAACATCCATTCTTCTTAAAGATTGCGATCACATGATCGTCATCCCGCACAGCCTGCATATCCACGATCAGCGGCGGATATCCCAAACGGCGAAGCATCGCTGCGGCAAAAACGGCGCCGTCAAAACAATGAGCTGTTCTATCCTTTAATACGCTTCGCGGACAGCGGTAGCGGGATTCGGCGCTGTACGGAATGTTGTCCAAAAACTGCTGGATCTTGATCGGTGCTGTGAGCGTGCGAAGAATTGTTCGTTCCGCGCTTGTCCAAACGAACGGTGCCTTCATTATTTTACAACCAGCAATTTCTTCGTTGCAGAAAAATCATTCGCCTGCAGCCGGTAAAAATAGAGTCCGGTGGAAAGACCGGAAGCATCGAACTCCACTTCATATTCACCGGTTTCCAGTCCGCTGTTCACAAGCGTCGCCACTTCTTTGCCGTGCACATCATAGATCTTCAATGTGACGAAACTATCGGCGGAGATCCCGTATCTGATCGATGTTTTCGGATTGAAGGGGTTCGGAAAATTTTGATAAAGATTGAACGATTTCGGCTTAGAGGAATTCACTTTTTTGACGTTCGTCGGTTTCGCGATTAAGCCGGCGTTCACATAGGCAGTGTACCACAAACTGGCGAGCACGATGGTCGCTTTTTGAATCTGCTTCTTCGAAAAATCCCCCGTTAACCGCCAGAGCGTTTGGTAATACGAATCCGGCGGCGTGCCGCTTCCGTTCCAGCCGGATTCCGTCTTGGCAACCAAGTCGGCAGCCATCACCGAATCAACAAACACATTCGTTTCAAGAAGGTATGCAAACGAAAACTCCAGCACATCGGCAATGTAACGGACGGAATCTTTCGTCACCGAAAGCTGGTTCTGATATTTTTCGATCATCTTCGATTCGATGCGGGAGTGAATTCCCTTTTGATTTGTCAATTGACCGTCGTAATTCGTTGTTGTATGTACGGGTTGGTGCGCATCGCCGACATAATGTCCAAGATCGGCAGCCGTTTGATATGCTTTCGTCCAATCGCCCCGCTGTAGCTGCGCCGCCAGCGAATCCGTCACGTACTTCGTCACCCACGGGATCACACCGTTCTCCTTTACAATTTTATCGCCATATTTTGCCCGCAGAGAATCGAGCGAGCGGGGAATCCAGAGACGATAATCGGGATAATAATCCATATCCAAAAAATGGAGATTATGCTCAGCAAAAAAACTTGTGTCATTGTAATTCCGCCGCGTATCGGGATCGACGGCATGTGTTTCAAGGTATGCCTGCTGGTTGATAAACTGGCTCATCGTCGGAGGAAGGTGCATCACCGCGTGCTTGTTGATATAACGATGAGCGACAAATCCCCACGCGTAAGCCGCGGAGTGAAGAAGAAGAACAGATGCTGCGAGAAAAAACAATTTTTTCATTATACCATCCCAATTGGTTGATGGGCTAATATACCAGAATTCTATCGGAAGGTAAAGGTGAGGAAGGCATTAAGTGTGAGGGACAACAATCACAGTTCGGCGATCCTTCTCTTCATGAATTCGATGCGGTGATGATCGCTGGCGAGATTCGGCGGAAGATGTACTGATTCGGAGAAAATTTTCTTCGCCGGAAGTGATCAGCGTTGCTTCCCCTGGCGCAAAAAATAATCCATTGCCTGATTCTCCTTTGTAATATTGCGCCCAGCCAGGAACAACCCCGCGAACAAGATAATCGTTTTTTGTCGGTGGATTTTCTTGCAGTTATGTTGGCTTCGGAACTTTGATTAATGTCCACACAACGAACGAGCCATCTTTAAATTCTGTATAATGTTCTTCTTCCTTTAAGCCGACAATTTTTTGCGATTCGCCTTTGACGATCCGAAGGATGCTTTGCATTACTTCCGAAGCGATACTTGTGATGTCGTCATAACTAACCGATTGACCGTTCTTCACTGCTTCATTTTGCTGACGTTGAAGCGTTTGATTGACTTGTGCTGTTGTGTTTGCGTTGTGCACGATCGCAGCAATCGCATTACCCAACGCTTTTTCTCTCGCATTGGATTCTGATTTAGCGCTTGCGACAGAGCCGACAAAATAATCGTTCTTGTAGCCCTTTGGCGTTGCGTCAATCCATTTCAGGCGGTCGGCGGAAAATGCTATGGTTATAGAAACAAGGAAAAGTAAAAAAATTTCATTTTTGCATCTTTCTAAAAGTTAAGGTATATTTTTGAAAAAGGAATAAAGAATATGATCAACATACAAATCATAGAAACCATCAAGGAACTTTCGCCATTAGAAAGACTTGCATTGATAGAATTTACGGTTTCGCTTCTGAAAAAAGATATGAACAATTCAAAGAGCGAAACGAAAACCAATGATTATTCTTTTACAACGCTTGCCTCTGAAATTGCCGCAATGGGAGAAGAGGCTGTGGCAAATGGAGCACCCGTGCTGCCAAGCGATTTTGCGTCTCACCACGATACATATCTGTATGGTACAACAAAATAATGAAGAAAATTTTTGCCGATACAGTGTATTGGATTGCTCTTCTTAACCCAAACGACTCGTATCATAACATTGCATTGTCAGTCACTCAACAACAGAACGATACACTTGTTGTAACTACCGATGCTGTTCTTTCAGAATTTCTCAATTAGTTTACTTCGTACGGCACGTTTTGGCGAAACGCCGCGGCAACCGAAATCGAAAACCTTTTGCTCCAAGAATCTGTAACAGTGATACAATCAAGTCGTGAACTTTTTCTTCAAGGACTTATTCTGTACAAATCAAGACTCGATAAACAATACAGCCACGTTGATTGTATGTCTATGGTTGTAATGAAAAACGAAAACATTAACGAAGTCCTTTCCAGCGATCACCATTTTGAACAAGAAGGATTCTCTTTGTTGTTATCTCTCTGATTTTTTTTTCAAACAACGTACTCCGAACTGGACTTACTGTGTGACAAGTTTTAGTTGACCGTCACCTTTAAGGTGACGGTCAACTATTGCAGGAGAAAGAAAAAATGACAACGCACGAAATAGTTATCGTTATTGCTTTTGCAATTATTTTCCCGATGTATATTACATATCTCATTCAAAAGCGAAACGAAGAACAGAGTAACGAGTCAACAATAGAGAAAGTTATTCTTGCACTTAAAGAACTCGGCAAACGCCAGCCGGATTTTGGAGAATATCTGCATAAGATTGGGTTGTTGTAATCATTCAACCCTGCGGATGCTATTCTCGCAGAGTTTTATTGTTTGATACAATAATTTATCGCTCTTTGTACAATGCCTGTACTTCCGCATCGGACAAAACTTTATTGTAAATTCTTACATCGTCTATGAATCCTTGAAACACACCAGTTTGAAAGAATCCAGATAACTATGTCAACGTAAAATTATACTTTTGCTTCCTGTTCCGATTCAAAGTTCTCGATATACGCCGCACAGACAACATCACCCATTACGTTGATCACCGTTCGTCCCATATCTAAAATTCTGTCAACGCCGAGAATGATCGCCAATCCATCCGGCGGAACGCCCACCTGCGCCATCACGATCATTAACAACGGAAGCGACGCGCCGGGAACTCCCGCTACACCGACTGCAGAAATAACACACAGCGCAACGACAAGAATTTGCTGCATAATGGAAAGTTCAATGCCGAACACTTGTGCAATGAACAACACTACCGCTCCTTCAAACAACGCCGTGCCGTTCATATTCATTGTGGCGCCGAGCGGCAGCACAAAGGATGCCACTTGCGGACGAATGCCAAGCACCGTTTCCGAAACGCGGATTGTTGTGGGCAGTGTTCCGTTGCTTGACGACAGAGAAAATGCCGTTACCATAATCGGCGATGCATTGCGAAGAAATTCGATCGGCTTTCGTTTGGTGAGAAGTTTGAGAAGGATCGGATAAAAAATAAACAGCACGATCGCGTAACCAAGCAGAGTCAAAAAAACAAAGATGCCGAGTTTTTGCAGTAGATCAAGACCGAATCGCGCCGTTACGGCAAAGATCAAACAGAAGACGGCAAGCGGGGCGAGTTTCATTGCAAAACCGACAATTGTAATCATCGTTTCCGTCAAGCCATCAAGCCATTTTACCATTACATCACGGCGTTCCATTTGAATCTTCGTCAGCGCCGCGCCGAGCAATAACGAAAAAACGATCAGCGGAATCATCTGCATTTCCGTGATCGCTTTGATGATGTTGCGCGGGATGAACATATCGAGAATCTGATTGACGACGGCAAGCGTTCCGGTCGGCACAACGGTTCCGGTCTTTGCCTGAATCTCCGATGCTTGAGTTGCGTACGATTTCATCAACACTTCGCGTGCCGCAGGATCAAATCCATCGCCGGGACGGACAACTTCGAGCATCGTAATTCCAAGCGTCGCCGCAAACGTAGAGGTGATCAAAAAGAACATCATCGTCCGTCCGCCGATCTTTCCAAGTTTGGAAAGATCACCAAGCCCTGCGACTCCGGAAGCAAGTGAAGCAAACACCAACGGAACAACAACAATGAACAACATCCGCAAAAATATTTGTCCGATAGGATGGGCAACCGAATCGATAATCGTGTTAAGAATTTCTTTTGCGCCGTCGTTTTCTGCAACAGCAATGTTTGTAATAATTCCCGCCGCGGCACCGAGTCCGAGCGCGATCATTATTTTCCAGTGGTTGTCTTTTTTCATAACCCCTTTTTTTGATTTTAGAATTTAGATTTTTGATTTTTGATTGGTCTGCGATTATTGTTTTTACTGGTGATAACAGATGCAGTAAAAATGGCAACTAATTCGTCTGCTTCTTTCATTAAACTTGAAAGTCTTTTTGCTGGAATAATATTTGATTCTGTGATAATTTCAAGCCAAAACAGTGTTTCGTCTGCTTCTTCGAGTACAATTCCTAATTTCGAAATGAAATCAGGAGTTGATCTTGCACGACAAGCAGAGCGATAATTTGCCCCAACCGAAGTTCCTGACCGAAGGATTTGTCTTCCAAGAACATCTCCCTCCCGTGATCTCGGCAATGACGATGATAATTTTATAATTCTCAAAGCAAATTGTTTTGTTCGATTTTTTAATTGATCTTCAGTCATAGCAATCTCCAATCTGAATTCTAAACTCTAAAATCCAAAAATCATTTACGACTGCGTGCTTCCCTGAACAACACCCACATCAATACTCCAAACACTCCAACTGCGAGCAACTCAAAATTCCACAAGAACGGAAGATATTTGTACCCAAACGCCAGCGGCATCGGCAACCCGGTCTCTTCATCGACAAAACCCGGGATAAAATTCAAGAATGCCGCAGCAACGCCGAGCAATGCACCGCCGGCGATCAATCCGGAAGACAACAGAGTACCTTCGCTTTCTTCGGTGGAATCGGGTTCCCGCTTATATTTCCAATCCGCAATTCTTCGCACAACACCGCCCATAAAGATCGGAAGCGTCGTGGAAAGAGGGAGATAAAATCCGACGGAAAATGTCAAGGAATGAAATCCGAGCAGTTCCATAAAAAGCGCAATGCTGGCACCGATCATGATTAGTCCCCACGGCAATTTTTGTTCCAGCAATCCGCTGATGAGGACCGCCATCAGATTCGATTGCGGCGCGGCAAGTTCGCGTCCGCCGATACCGTCTTCACGCTTGTATACCGGTTCTCTCGTTTGAGGATCGACAAGATAATTACCCGGTTCAACACCGTGAATATCCTGCACTTTTACCAACAGGTACGTCCGCCCGTCACGGCCTTCCATTTCTTCTGCCCGCACTAATTGTTGTTCCGCGATGACAAATTTCGTCTGCACGGGAATCTCTTTCGCCTGACTTTCATTCAGAAGCAGCATTGTTATACCGACAACTGCCGCTGATGTCACGACACCGATTAAAATCGCCAACTGTTGTGCACTGGGAGTTGCACCGAGCAAGTGTCCGGTCTTCAGATCCTGTGCCGTCGTTCCGGCATTACTGATCGCGATACAGACGGTGGCGCCGATAACAAGAGCAAGATAGGTGTATTCCTGTCCCGTCCATCCTACCGCAAGAAAGATCAAACATGTTGCCATCAGAACAGCGATCGTCATTCCGGACAAGGGACTGGACGATGAACCGACAATGCCGGTGATGCGTGCAGAAACAACCGAGAATAAAAATCCAAAAATAAAAATGAGCGCGGCGCCGAGAACGTTCACACGGAATGTCGGCACCAGCCAAATAAAAAGAATAATCAGCAGTGAACCGATCCCGACAATAGTGATCGGCGTGTCGCGTTCGGTGCGGGGAATTTCGCCCGACGTGTTGTTTGAATTTCCCCGTTCAACTGCCAATTGTTTGATCGATGCGGTAAGCGAAGACCAGATCGACGGAAACGCACGGATCAATCCGATAACGCCGCCTGTTGCCACGGCGCCGGCTCCCATGTATTTTAAATAATTACGCCAGATATCGGTGGGACTCATTTCTGAGATCGGAATAGTTCCGGGATAAATCGGCTGCGACGCCACCGCGCCGATAAATGCAATGATCGGAGAGATGATGAATGATGCCATCAATCCGCCGCCGACCATAATTAATGACGTATGCCATCCGATGATGTAACCGACACCCATCAGCTCCGGTGCGATATCCAATCCGATAGAAGCGCCTCGATACGCAGGAATCGTATAGTCAATACTTGGTTTCCAGAATCCGAAAAGATTCGACATCCCTTTCCACAACACACCCAATCCGATGCCTTTGAAAATTTTCGCTGCCGATGTTCCGCCGATCTCTCCCGCTTTGATAATTTCCGCGCACGCCGTTCCTTCCGGAAAACGAAGGTTCCCGTGTTCTTTCACGATCAAATACCGGCGGAGCGGTATCATCAGCAGCACACCGAGCACACCGCCGGTGAGTGCAATCAGAAGCGTAATGGATATTTTGAGGGGAAATCCCAAAAAGATCAACGCCGGAATTGTGAAGACCACCGCCGCCGCAACACTTTCACCTGCAGAGCCGACTGTTTGCACGATGTTGTTTTCGAGAACAGTGTTGCCGCGAAGTTTTTTGAGAATGGTTATTGCCATTACGGCGATTGGAATCGAAGCAGAGGTTGTGAGTCCGACGCGAAGACCGAGATAAACAGAAGCCGCACCGAACACGATTCCGAGAATGGCGCCAAGCACAATTCCGCGCAACGACATTTCGAGCGGAGAATCGTTGGGAGAAATGTAGGGGGCGAAGGGTTTGGACATAGAAATTATTAATTAGATTGAATTGTTTATTCTGTAAATTGGGATTGAATTCCGATCTTTAATTCCTCAAATGTCGATGGATGAAGAGACTCAAATTCTTTTTGAGGAACTTTTAAATACTTCCATTGGATACCAGAAAGAATAGAAGCATTTTCACACCATCTTCGAGCGGCTTCATCTTTACGTCGAACTTCTATATCTTCTCTCCCTTTTGTTTCTATAACCCAATGCGTTCCATTCTTTAATTTTGCGATAAAATCAGGATAATAATTTCGAATGTTACTTAACGTATCGGGATATTCAATAGAAAAACCGAATTGTTCAGGTAATTTTGCAAATGCCTCAACATCATCTGCATTTTCAAGAAATCGTGCAAATGCGTATTCTAATTCATTGTCGCACGCGACATAATTAAACACACTTTTTTTCGCTTCTAAAATCTTCTTGGAATATGGAAATGGTGAAGTTGAAGAAAGCATTTTTTTCGGTGTGATTAATTCCGGTGTTCTTTCTTCAACCACAAGGTCACGTAATGCCTTTTCAAATTCCTTCACCACAACATAACTTACAAGATTGGTTCCCATTGCCTTAACAACAAGCGGATCATCCAAACTTACCTCTTTACCAAATGCTTTATACTGAAAAAACTCGCGTAATTTTGGTACCAACGATGCAAATTGAGATGGAAGTTTTACGTCAGATGAGATTTTTCGAGCGTAATATCCTATAACTTCTTGAGCGGTTTGCGCAGGTGGAATGCTATATTCTCGCTCTAACAATACTTCATCTGTAAGAATGTCTCTTCCTTCATAAATAAATGTTTTTGCCTTTTCTTCTTTTTCAGATTTTAACGGCAACGGATTTATTTGAAAGTTCATTACATCTAACGAGGCAATTTCTTCAGCAAGAGACTTTTTACGTACAAGAGATGGCGTTAAATCCGGTATACCTATATCCATTTCTTTTTTTTCTTCTATTGGCTGAATTGTGATAATTTGAAGTTTGTCTTTACCAACTTCAAACGTATCTAAAGTCAAACCTTCTAATTTTTCCAACTCTTCGACAAACTCAAGAAATGCTTTATTGCCGATAACATCAACTCGTTCTGTATAACCCGAAACGTTACCACGAAACATTAAGCGCAAACCTCTACCAATCGTTTGTTCCGGTAAAATATTTGCTTTAGAACTATATGGGCGTAGCCCAACAACCACAGTAACATTTTGAACATCCCATCCCTCGCGTAGCATTAAAACGCTGACAATTGCATTAACTGTAGACGTTTCCTCGTCTACATCTCGCGCGAGTTTCCGCGCAATATCCAAATCCTTTTTTGAAACATCTCCAGAACTATCGGTATGAATAACTAACGTCTTGTTACCGCCAAACTCTGTAGGATATTTTTTTTGAAGCCAATCTCCAATATCATCTGCTTCTTCCGTGTTATTCATCATCAAAAACAATATTGGTTTTTTCTTCAATGGTATTAACTGTTCGCGATACTCCTTCCATCGTTCAACACCAGCAGTAAGAAATCCTGCATATTTAACACTTACAACGTTAGAACGTGCTTCATCAATTTTTGAGATTCCTTTAACAGGACGTTTTACAATATTATCTTGAATCGCTTGCATTAATGGATAATCATAAATCGTCCAAGCAAATAATCCACCTTTTGAATATCGAGGGGTTGCTGAAAAATCCAACTGTGCAGAGAGGGACCTATTCTTATGAAGTTTTCTGATAACATTATTCCATTCGCTGTCTTCATCGTGCGTGTGATGTGCTTCATCGTTCAATACAAGAACTAAACCATCGCGTTTTGCTATGCGATCATCAATGTCGGTAATTTCAAGTTTTTTGGTTTGAGGTTTTCTGCCAAGAAGAGCGGTTAATACTTCCGGTTCATTGTTTGTATTTTTTTGCGGACGTTCATAGAATTGTTGAATATTGGTAAGGAATAATGCACCTTCGCTATGTGCTCGATCTCCGTCATCACGCATATAACATTCAAAATCCCAAAACATTTCATAATGTTTCGGGAACATCGGATCTGCTCTAAATATTCTTGCACCTGAAAAATCGGTTTGCAATCGTTCAAAGACGATAACATTAGGAGCAACAATTAAAAATGTTTTGGCAAATTCTTTATCGTTTTCTCTAATGGCATTAAAATATTGCCAAACGATGGCAAGAGACATTACCTTCGTCTTTCCGCTTCCTGTTGCCATCTTTATACAAAATCGAGAGAAGTCATCGTATGGCGGAAGTCGAAGATTTTTTGTGTTAAACGCAAACTTTTCCAACAACTCTTTTCGCGTTCTTACCTTCTCGACTTCATACACATAAATAAGAGTTTCAATGGCTTCTCGTTGTGCAAGATGGTAACTAAATCTGCCGCCGTTTGAAAGTCTATGGTCGGTACGAAACCAATAATTGAGAAGTTCATACGTAGTTTTTGTAACGCCTTTGTAATCGCTTTCGCGCCACGTTTTTACTGCTTCGCGCAAAGAAGGAACGCATGGTGCGGTTGCAAGATGTTCTTGAATATCGAACATTCCTGATTGTTTAGAAGAAGTTTTCTTTTTTGATTTTGCCAAACAGATTATCCCTATAACTCTTTATAAATCCAGCTAAAAATTCCAATTGCCCTTTTCTCATCAGAGCCGTATATTAATAGTGAACCAGTGAAAGCCCGAATGGGTCGTAGTTGGTGGCTTTTTGAATAATGATTATGCGCTCAACAAATCCTGCCAAAATAGTTGAGCGTTTTTTGTCTTCCTCAATGAAACTAAATAATACATACAGAGAAAAACTCGCACGGGCGATTTTATATTTTACTAAAAATGTAAAAAACCCCTCTAAAGTAAAAATTTTCAAACTTCTTTATTTTTTAGATTTTGAGCACTTCAAACAAACAGGGCGAAGTGTAACAAATCTAGATTATTTTGCTTATGATTTTGGACCTGTCCCTAAGGATTTATATCAGGAAATCTGCGATAATATCGTCCCAAAAGATCTTGCTGAACTTGTAACAATTGTACCTTTCGCATCCGAAGAATCCGGGAAAAAAGGCGGAATGTTCTCAGCAAAACCAAAAGCCAAACTCGATTTATCTGTTTTTACACCACGCGAAAAGAAAATTTTAGAAAATCTTGCTTTTACGTTTAAAGATGTTGACGCAAAACTTATTTCTGATGTTTCTCACTTCAAGAACCATCCTTGGGATCGCACGATCAAAAACAAAGGGAAGTTACAAAAAATTGATTACGATCTTGCAATAGATAGTGATGCAAAAATTTCCCTTGAAGATGCGCTTCGTGCTTCTCAAGAGCGACAGGAAATGATAAAGGCATTCCCTCTCAAAAAACAGTGATCATCTTCTATGGCAAAAGGGTCTGTCTTTTTTCATTCCGATTTCCTATTTCACGATGGAGAGAAAGGGAAAAAACTTTTTGTCATTCTCAATGAACCACAAAACAATGAACCGTATCTGGTAATAAAAACTACCTCCCAATTACATAACAAACAATTTCAAAATGGCTGCAACGAAAGATTTGGTGTTTTTTTTATTCCAGCCGGCACAGATAAAAATTTTCCTCTTTCAACTTTGTTACAACTTATTGAAATTTATGAATTTTCTGCCGAAGAGTTCTTAAAAGGTTCATTGCAGGAAAAGGTAATAACTCCTATTGGCGATCTTGGTGCCCCTTTACTTGCTCAAGTGATTAATTGCATTCGGAAATTAAAAGAAGATATTTCCGAAAAACATTTCAAACTTATCACCCGTTAATTCTACCCAATCTCCACAGTCAACGATTTTGTCGTGTCGTTTCCAAGAATATCAATCACTTTGACAACGATCGTATATTTTCCTTTTTCTTCGTACGAATGTGAAGTTTCCAAATCGATCTTCGGGTCTTTTTTGATACGGTAACTCTGCCATTCGTTGTGAAATGTATCCTCTCTGTAATTCCAATCCACAGCCCAATAATCTATCCATTGAGACCAATGCGTTACCGCTTTCTGTACTTCTTCGGGAACATCGTCCGGCGGGATAACAAAATCTTTTAATTTCAGTTCAACTTTCTTCCCTTTCACCTTTGCCTTTACATCCAATCCCGCAAGTTCAAAAAAGTGGATGTCTCCTTGCTCAACAGCGTGTTTATCCATCGCGTCGCGTGGGATTTTTTTGAACTTCATATCGATATTGTTTGCATTTGCCTGCTGGCTTGCCGTTTCATTGATATCAAATGCAAATTCCCAACCCAACACATCGATACCGTTTACAGTGATGTCTGATTTTTTGCCGACTGATTTCCAAAACTCTTGAATGATTGATTTAACATCACCGATAGACACTGGAGAGTCAATCGCTCCAATGTGAACCATTCGCTTGCTTCGTATCCCGTGCAGCCATGTATAATCTTTAACCGGTGCTGCATGATAGAGATCGAGAATGAATTTTCGGTATGCTTGCTCTTGCATTGCGCGGTCTTGCGGATTTGCAAACTCGGTAGATTGCCATGCTTGTCGCTCATACTTACCAAGATTTTGCACCACAAAAGGTTTAACGTTTGGTATTTCTAAAAATCTTTTCCTTGCAGTGTGAATTGCAAATCTTCCAAGATCACACGTTATCCAACGGCGATTTAGTCTTTCGGCAACAGCGGCTGTTGTCCCACTTCCACAAAAACAATCAAGAATTAAATCTTCTTCATTTGATGATGCCTTAATAATTCGTTCAAGCAATGCCTCTGGTTTTTGCGTTTGATAACCAACCGACTCGCTTCCCATTGAATTAATAACATTAATATCCGTCCAAATATCTGGTACATAAACGCCTTTGGCTTCGTTCAAATAATATTTTAGTCGGGGTAATCCACCTTTTTCAGGCCAATATATTTTACCTTGTTTGTTTAACTCTTCCAATTCAGATGGACTACGAAGCCAATGCATTCCTTTCTTTCCAATTGTATTCGGGTCAATTCCATGCCATTTTTTACCAGTTTCTCCTTTAAGCGTCCTTCCGCTTCCGAGAAGAGGCACGGGTTGGTAAATGCCATTTTCATCAGAATACGAAAAATGATTCTTGGAGGATTCTGAATATTCTCCAAATTGAACATTGAAAGTGCTTTTATTTGATTTACAATACATCAAAATAATGTCGTGACTGTTTCTCCATTGCGTTGCCACGTTTGTTGTAATTGCCGAACGTTTCCAAATAATTTCATTTCTAAAATTTTCATACCCAAACACTTCATCGAGTAAAGTCTTTGCATAATGTCCAATATGCCAATCGAGATGTACATAAATACTTCCATCTTCAGCAAGTAACTCACGTAAATAGACTACGGTCTCATAGAACCATTGCAAATAACTATCAAGCCCTTTTCCCCACGTATCTCTATACGCTTTTTGTTCTAAAATACTTGGTTCTTTGGTAAACGTTGTAGTTTCATCTTCATTAGTATCAGGGTGATCTGGAATTGTTGCGGTAAAAGAAAAATCAGAACCGACATTGAACGGCGGGTCAATGTAAATCAGGTTCACTTTCCCTGCAAACTCCGGAAGCAAACTCGGCAGAACATATTTTTTATCACCCCAAATCAAACGGTTGCGCCATTCGGTCTGCTTGCCTTGTGCAAACATATCCAAAGTGCGCTGCCTGTCTTGTGTGCTTTCATTTACCGTCTCAATCGTTTGAAACGGTAACGCAATGCGTACGGGAGCAGTTTTTTTACCGTCTTTGTATTTACCTTCCCAGATAAGTTCGGTCATTTTTTAACTTTCTTTTTTCCGTTTTCTTCTTCTGTTTGAAATTTATAGTCTTTCGTATTCAATGCTTTAAAATTTATTTCATTTGCTTGCGCATCTAAATCAACACTTTTAACTAAAACATTTAAAACATTATTAAAACCATCTATCATCGACTTCGATATTTCCTGAAGCTCTCCTGACTTGAGGCTTTCACGATAAAGTTCAGAATTTTTGTCTCTATAATAAATCCGAAATTTTCTATACTGTGAATAAGCATTAAAAACTGCTTCTCTTGATTTATTAGTAAGGTAAAGACAGTTTTCATTCCAAAATTTCTTAAAATCTTCTGATGCCTTTATGTTTAAATTTTCATCAAAGGAATCAACAACTTCTAGCAACTTATTACAAATACTATATGCTAATTGATGCGATTCAAGTCGTTTATCTAAAGCTGCAAGTTGATATTTATCTTTTCTATCAAGCGAATGAAGTTCTTTAGTGAAATTCTGCTCGAATTCTTTTAACTTGACGTTAAATTGATGGTTGATCGATTTCTCGACAGTAGACTTTACAACCGTTCGCAAATACAAAACAAGTAATCCAACAGCGACAATAACAATTATAACTATGTAGTCCATAAATTTTGAGATAATTTACCAGAAATCACTCAGTTTTACAAGGATTACTTCATCACAATCATATTAGAACTGCACGTCGCCACCAACTTCCCTTTGCCATTATGTGCTTCTCCAGAAAGATGCATCGCCATTCCACTGCGGGAAACAACGCGCGCTGTAATTGTCAGCGTGTCGCCAATAGTGATTGAACGGATATATTGCGTGTGCAGATCGAGTGTGGCGCAGGGGTTTCTCGCCGCAAGATAACTGAGCGGACCGAATGCATTATCGAACGCCGCGGTAATGAATCCTCCCTGCATGACCCGCAACGGATTGAGCGATTCTTCAAGAACAGGCATTACAACTTTGAGCATCGTTCGCGATTCGTAATCGAGAAATTCCGCTTTCATTGTTGTAAAACAATGCGGCGGTAGTTGTGCGTTAGGAAATTGCTGGTGCAATAAATCCATTTCGGTTTGAAGAATTTGAAGTGATGGATGTTCATTCATAGATTGACCTCAAATTTCAAAAAGCGATCTTCGTTGTTCAATAATTTCGATAAATTTTTGTTTCATCGTTGCGGATAAAAAACTGATTTCAATAGTATTCTTCCAAGATTCGATTGCATTATTAAAATCTGCCAACACATCATCAATCACCTGAGTCCGCAAACCAAGGTGCTGTTGTCCATAGTATTCAAGAAAATTATTTTTCGTAAAATTTCGTTTCTTTCCGGAAAGTGGGAGCGCGAGCTCTTCTAGGGCATTTCCAATCGCTATTGTAGTGTTCAGAAGATCGTACGCAGGCGACAATTCTATTTTCGCATCTCTGGTGATAACAGAAAAATTTTTCAAGTGCATATCTTCATTGCCGATGAGATAACTAAACAGGGTCAACCGAAATAGTTTTACTTTTTCAATCACCGGAAATGTGCAAAATTGTTCGATCAGTTTTGCAACGTTCTCCATACTTGACCTGTATTTTGTGTCCCGCGTATTCCCGGAAAGTTGCGCAAAATCTTCTACGGCACGTTTTTGTTTTTTGCCGATACGATCAAATCGTTTGATAAAATATGTCAACGAATTATCTTTTGAATAGATCAAACCGTGCAGTGGAGTTTCTATATCAACCATTGCTGCTAATCTCATCGAAACATCTTCATTTTGTGGAAGTTCTGCGTAATCAACGCTTTGCGGCTTCATAATAAATTCTCCGCCTTGATCAACAATCTCAAACCCGGAATTTTTAATATTTAATATAGTACTTACTTTTGGCTGAATTCCTTGGATGGACATTTTTCCGGCGCGTTTTATTGCTTCTGTTCTTTGTTCTTCAGCACTGAAAGGAAAATTCTGCAATGAAGTCAGCCGTCGTGAAAGTTTTTTAATTCCTTCTTGCGAATACAATTCATTGTCAGAAATTTCTGTATATGTGATCGGACATATCTTCATTCTACAACCTCTTCCACAGTTACAGAGCCTACCATATCTGCACCCACCGCAACCAATTGACCGAAATAATCGCTCCGATCTAATTTTTTTTGACGCAACAACGCTTCAAGTTGTAATCCTTCCGGCAGAAGACCGTCAAAGAACGGAGGGAACGATTCAAAAATAAATGTTCTTTTCTCCACAGGCATTGTTAATGAAACAGCAAGACCGGAATAGTTTTCAACGTAATAAAATTCGTACTTTTTGCCTTTGTCAATTTCGTGCAACACTCCTGCAGCAATACCGTTGACAAAAACTTTCGCTTTACGCATCGGTCTTATTCACCTCGTAAAATTCTTTCATCAGTTTACTCTCGAACACGATCGAAATATTCAGCACGATAAAAATTTTTGTTATCGTATCCCATTGAGCCGTCTCTTTTCCCTTTTCTATTTCAAGAATGGCTGTCTTTCCTACACCAGCTAATTTTGCAAGTTGCGGTTGTGTTAAGCCACTTTTCTTTCTATGGAATTGAATAACTTTCCCTAAAAGAGATTTTGATTTCATCTTTCACCTTTTTGTTTTACTTAAAATACCGTTTTAACGGTATTTTAGCAAGAATAAAATACAAATATCCATATTTTTGTGATAATTATATGGTTTTATTCATTTAATACCGCTTCAGCGGTAATAATAGTAATATTATAATATTATCAGAGTAGTATATTCTAAAAAAGTGATATTTTTTAGAAAAAATGTTAAGTTACAATAAAAATACCGCCACGGCGGTATTTTTATTGTAACACATTGTAAAAAATTCCCAACTTTTAAGTTTTCAAATTTCACGTTTTGATTCGAGACCAAGTTTTTTCGCAGTCTCCAAAATGTAATCGGAGATCTGCTTTTCGTGTTTTGATGGGCGCGGAATTCCGCTGATCTCAGCAAAATATTTCCACACCAGTTCAGGTTGTAATCCTTTAATTGCTTCTGACATAAGAATTCTATTTTTTCATTGCTACTCTGTAAAGTGTTAATCCCATCACTCCAAAGCAGATCACGCCAAGCAGTTCAAATCCCGTTGTACCGAGCGCGGTAGAAATCGCGTGTTCAAAATTCAACGTTACCATTGAATCTTCAAAAAACACGGTGAGGATTGCCACGATCACGCCGAAGAGAGCGCCGCCGGCAACGAGTCCCGTCGCAAACAGACTACCTTTGCCGAGTTCCGCATTTTCTTCCACTTCGCCTTTGTGTTTGCGGACCATATCGGCAACGCCTTTAATTGCGCCGCCGACAAAGATCGGCAATGTTGTGGATAACGGAAGGTACGCACCGACCGCGAACGAGAGCGATTTTACACCGCACAATTCCATTGTGATCGCGAGAAATACACCGACAAGAACGAACTGCCAGTCAAGGTTGAATGAGAGCAATCCTTTAATGAGCGTTGCCATCAACGTTCCCTGCGGAGCGGGATATTTTTCCGTTCCGATCGCATGCTGAACTCCCTGCAGCACCATATCCGAAGTCGGGGTGTCGAGAATCTGCACTGTCCATCCGATCATGGCGGAAGAAACGATCGCGCCGATAAACAAGGCGATCTGCTGATACCTCGGTGTTGCACCGACGATGTAACCAGTCTTCAGATCCTGCGATGTTGCACCGGCATTTGCCGCGGCGATACAGATCATCCCGCCGACAACCAGCGCCATCGGCTCATAGATCATTCCCGTCCAGCCGACGCTGATGAATACCAGCGAGGTGCCCATCAACGTTGCAATCGTCATTCCTGAGATGGGATTGGATGATGAACCGATGATACCGACGATGCGGCTTGAAACGGTGACAAAGAAAAATCCAAAAATAATAATGAGAAGTCCCAGCAACAATTTGCTCAGGATTGAATCGCCCGGGATCATCGGAAGAAATACGATCAACAGCACAAGTCCGACCGAACCGCCGATCACCGTGAGGAATGACAGATCCTTTTCTGTACGGGCAATGGATGCAGCGGCTTGTTTATTTTTCAGTGAAGCAATGCTTCCTTTGAACGAGCTGACGATCGTCGGAAAGGATTTTAACAACGTAATAAATCCGCCAGCAGCAACAGCACCAGCGCCGATCTGACGAATATAGGCAAAGTACACCGCCGTGGCAGTATTGGAAAATGTCTGCGTCGCAGGATCCCATCCGCCTTTACCACCGGCAATGGCAACGTCTTTCAAATATCCGAGAGTGACGAGCTGTTCTGCGATTGCGGAAGCAGGAACAAGTGACGCAAGAAGCGGGATCAATCCTAACCACGCCATGACACCACCGGCAACAAGAACGCCGGCAATTTTCGGACCGATAATGTAGCCGACACCCAAATATTCCGGGGTGATCTCGCCATTTACCGTTGCCGACGGAAAATATTTGTTTGTCTGCTGTGTGACCCACGCCGGGGTTTCTGCGATCACATGAAAAACCCTTTGGAGGATCGCATATCCAACGGCAAATCCTAAACCTTGATATGCAGTTTTAGAAAAGTCTCCGCCTTTTTCACCTGCAATTAAAACAGAAGCGCATGCTGTTCCCTCGGGATACGGCAGTGTTCCGTGTTCCTGCACAATAAGCGAACGGCGAAGCGGAATCATCATCAGCGTGCCGAGGATACCGCCGAACATTGCCAGCGTAAAGATCGTCCAGTAATTAAAATAACTGGCACCGCCGCTTTCCATCGACAGGAATAAAAATCCCGGAAGCGTAAAGACAACACCCGCCGCAATCGATTCGCCTGCAGAACCTGTTGTTTGAATGATGTTGTTTTCAAGAATGGTGGTCTTAAGCCATTTCTTGCCGAGCGAAATTGCTATAACAGCAATTGGAATTGATGCTGAAACGGTAAGACCTGCTTTTAATGCAAGATACACCGTTGAAGCGCCGAAAATTACTCCGAACAGTGCACCAAGCAGAATGGATTTTACGGTGAATTCAGGAACTAATTGCGAGTCCGCAATGAACGGCTCGAATTTTCCCGTGGATTGATTTATTGAGGACATTACACTTCTCCGCTAGTTAATGAATAGTGAGATTTGATTGATGTATATTTTTTTGCTGAAGCACAACAATAATTCTTATGCGTACAATAATCTGCCTTTAGGTTGAGGAATTGTTCGACCAAGTTCTTTTGCAGTTTCAATCCATTCACTTATGACAACTTGAATGTTTTGCAACGCTTCACCGTAGGTTTTCCCATCAGCCATACAGCCGGGAAGTTCGGGTACTTCAGCGATGAAGAATTCATCTTCTTTGCTCCAAAAAATAATTATTTCATATCTAGGCTGTTCCGTCATCGTCAATTACTCCAAGTTTATATTTTATGATAATATTGCGCACCTGTTTTACTTGATATGATTTCGCTTTGTTATCATTTGGCTGCAGATTAATAATCTCTTCAATTCCTTCTTTAGAAAAATGTGATGACTTCCTTTAATACGAAGTTCAAATTGAAGATGCAATAAAATATTTTTAAGATCATCAAATGCAATATTTCCGACGTGCCCAGCAATATTTGCACTATAATTTTGTCGTACTTACTCATCTTTGTTATTAACCACAGATTCACAGATTATTACTTTAAAGAATTATTCTTTTGAATTTTAAAGATGACTCACCAAAGTTTACAATTAAACCTACTTTACATTTTGAAATCAGTAAATAACTGATGTTACGCAAAAAAGGATTTTTAACCACAAAGTCACTAAGACACTAAACCATAAAGAACTCTTTTCCATAATTTTTGAAGAATTTTGAAGGTTATTTCTTTAAAATCTTTTGTGCCTTTGTGTCTTTGTGGTATTC
>Ga0209516_1000060_pt1 | contig 37114 bp, 37 predicted proteins | sample Napbiome12C3dose_FD_187716 | JGI IMG/M metagenome (GOLD analysis project Ga0209516, IMG submission 187716) | Groundwater microbial communities from S. Glens Falls, New York, USA - Naphthalene biodegradation metagenome 12C3dose (SPAdes) (version 2) ... | reverse complement strand
CAATAATAGTCCCGTAGGGACGATATATTGGTAGAAAAACCATAGTTCTAGTTTTTCAAGCCCCAGAGGGGCAACATATAAATTATTTGGGCAGTCGTAATCCTTAAGTTGACAGCATTGCTATAAGGGGAGGGGTCGTTTATTTCGGCATTCTTTTGGTCAGAGAGTTGGCAAGACTTTCCAAGTCTTTAAGACTTGGAAAGTCTTTCGTCCGAAGCAATTCAAATCCCGCTTGGAGCAGCAGCGTTTCTCCTTCCTTTGCGGTGAAACGCTGTAATTTACCCAACACTCACCTCAATAGAAGTCATTACAATGTCTTTGCTGAGCTGCGCTTTGCGTTCTTCGTCCGTCAGTGTTTCTAAATATAATTCCATCGCTTCTTTAATATTGGTCATTGCCTCTTCAAACGTATCGCCCTGCGATTGGCATCCGGTAAGATCGGGACAATACGCATAATAGCCGTAATCATCACGTTCCACAACGATGCTTGCTTTGTATGTCATAGTAACAATCCTTTCAAAAAGAGACAGTAGCCGAAGCTACGCGATAAATTATTTAAGGGCATCTCTAAAATCTCAAATATCAAGCACCAAATAACAAATAATGTTCAATAACCAAAATACAAAATATCAATAACAACAAGCGTTTCGGTTATTTGAATTTTTGAGTTTGGAATTTGTTTGAAATTTGTTTTTTGTGATTTGGAGTTTTTAGAGGTTCCCATAAGATTTTTTTCCATTACGTGCGAGAATTATATTTTCCTATTCATCTTAAAGAAATTTCAACATAAAAGCAAAAGCGCGTACTTCCGTCCGCGCCTACAATCATTTCTCTGTGCCCTCTGTGGCAAAAAATCTACCCCATCGCCACGTTGACATCATACTTCTTCTTTTTCAACGGAAGAATATTTCCTTTCAAATTGGACAAGTTTGCAACGAAGTTACCTGTTTATACAAGATATAAGCCCATCAGATATTCAAAAGTTCTCTTCTTATGGCTCTAAAACTTGATCAGGATATCCACATACTCCATTTCATTTCTCCCTTCTTTCTTGTATTTTGTAATCAATCGAACCTTAAATGTATTGTAAGCGGTACGATGTCCGACATCTTCTGACTTTTTCATGGACGACTAACTATTATGAAGTGACAATCAGTCTGGACGCCATCCCGTAAAATATTTCTGATAATTCTGTGGTTAAACTATGACCTTTGGTATTGAACTTATTTTTATAATAATCCTGATTATTATCAATGGACTTTTTGCTCTCTCTGAAATTGCCATTGTTTCCTCCCGAAAAGCACGGCTGCAGCATTTAGCGAATAAAGGCAGCCTCCCGGCAAAAGTGGCGTTAGAACTCGCCAATCAACCGGAACATTTTCTTTCGACAGTGCAGGCAGGCATAACACTCGTCGGAATTCTCGCCGGTGCATTTGGCGGGGCAATTCTATCGGATCCGATCGCCGGATGGCTGCAGCAGTATCCGCTGTTTGCAGAATATGCCAAACCGCTCGCCCTCGGACTGGTCGTCATTTCGATCACGTATTTCTCGATCATCATCGGTGAACTGATTCCCAAGCGACTTGCACTCAAAAATCCCGAACGTGTGGCAATGCTCGTGGCAATCCCGATGCGGACACTGTCGATGGTGTTGTATCCTATTGTCCGATTGTTAAGCTTTTCAACGACCATCGTCATCCGGACATTCGGCATCAAGGATTCGTCAAATCCGGCAGTGACCGAAGAAGAGATTAAAGTGATGATGGAAGAAGGGACGAAAGCCGGTACATTCAACGAGATGGAACAGGAGATGGTCGAGCGTGTCTTTCGGCTGGGCGATAAACGGGTCAATGCGCTGATGACACCGCGAACGGATATCGTCTGGTTAGATGTTGAAGATCCGATCGAAGAAAATATCAAACGGATCAAAGAGAGTTCTCATTCCTTCTTTCCCGTGTGCAAAGGCGGCATTGATAATGTTCTTGGCGTGGTTCATGTAAAAGATCTTCTATCACGAATTATGGCTGGCGAAAAGATCGCATTCGAACAATGCCTGCGCCAGCCTCTCTACATAGTGGAAAGTATGCCGGCCGTTCAACTGATCGAACAATTCAAAAAATCCGGAGTGCACTTTGCGTTCCTGGTCGATGAATACGGCGGCATCCAGGGATTGCTCACTCTCACCGATATCTTAAAAGCGGTGGTCGGACAAGAAATTGACAAAGAAGAAAAAACAAATTCGTATGTGGTGCAACGAGCAGATGGGTCGTACTTAATCGACGGCGCGCTGCTGCTGGATGAATTCAAGGAATTGTTCAATATCAACTCAATGTCCGAAGAAGAGACCGGAAACTACCAAACTATCGCCGGATTCGTCATCAATCAAATGGGAAAAATTCCCTCGGCAGGTCAATTCTTTGTCTGGCGCGATCTGCGTATCGAGATTATGGACATGGACGGCAATCGGGTTGATAAACTTCTCATCAGCAAACAATCTAAAAAAGTCCAGGCATGAACAAAGAGCGACGAAACGATTTTCTGATCCCTCTGCTGACCGTGCTGTCCGACGTTGCCGCGCTTGAGGCGGCGTTTCTTCTTTCCTACTGGCTGCGGTTCTTTTCTCCCTTGACGGATCAATTTGAAGTAACGCTTGGTATTCCTCCGTTGGAAAGTTATATCTTTGCCTCATTCATTTTTATCCCGGTCTGGATGCTGGTGTTCCGTTCACGGAAAATGTACGGCACACGGCGCAACATCCACATCAGCGATGAATTTTTTGCCATCGTCCGTCTCGTCACAATCAGCATGCTGATCATGATGAGCGCGACATTCTTTTACAGAGAATTTTCGTTTTCCCGCGGCGTTTTTATCCTGTTGTGGCTGACATCTATTGCCACGGTCACGACAGGCAGGTTTTTCGTGATCGAATTCGAAAAACGGCTGTACAGAATCGGCAAAGAATTAAAATCGGTCGTGATCATCGGAAAGAACTCCACGGCGGAAAACATCTACACACTTTTCACCTTCAACAAGGCACTCGGATATGAGGTGCTCGGTTATTACGCGGATTCCCCCGCAGCAGATTCTTCGCCTCTTTCACAATGCAAATATCTCGGCGGGATCAACCGACTGACAACCGATATTTCCCCGCTCCGCATTCAAAGCGCATTGATCGCCCTGTCGCACACCGAACAGGAACAGCTCATTGAATTATTGCGCGACACGGAAGGAAAGAATATCGAGTTTATGATGGTGCCGGATCTTCTTGAACTGATGACAAGCCGCGTCCGTATTCAGGAGATCGAAGGCATTCCGTTCATCAAACTAAAAGACATTCCGATGACGACGTGGAACAGGATCTTGAAGCGAACGTTCGACATCGTATTTTCCGGAACGGTGCTGGTGATCGCTCTTCCGCTGATGATCGTGATCGCGGCGATTATCAAGCTCACCTCTTCGGGAACGGTCTTTTATATTCAGGAACGTATTGGGTTGGACGGCATTTCGTTTCCGTTGATCAAGTTCCGGTCGATGCGTGTCGATGCGGAACAACAAACCGGTCCGAAACGCGCAACGAAGAACGACAACCGTACGACAATGATCGGGAAAATTCTTCGCCGCACAAGCATGGATGAACTTCCCCAATTTTGGAACGTGCTGGTCGGCGATATGAGCGTTGTCGGTCCGCGTCCCGAACGGCAGTATTTTGTTGAACAGTTCAAATACAAAATTCCACGCTACCTGGAACGCCATCGCGTAAAAACGGGAATGACCGGATGGGCGCAAGTCAACGGATTGCGCGGGGACGCACCGATCGAGGAACGAACGAAGTTCGATATCTACTATGTCGAAAACTGGTCGCTGGTGTTCGATGTGAAAATTATTTTGAAAACCATCCGTGCCGTAATCTTTGGCGAGGGTGCGTATTAAGTATAGGAGTAGTTGAGTCGTTAAGTATTCGAGTATCTTTTATTACGAACTTTCTCAACTACTCCACAACTCATTTACTTAGTGAGCACTGAAAAAAGTGAACCCTTCAAGCGTTCTCGCATCGATATCTACAATCTGCAGAGTTTTTACCTCATCGATAGAAAAACGCTTGAAGGGTTGTATGATTCAAGACTTTTTGCGTAGGCATGCTTCGCATCAGCGAGCACTACTTAACGACTTAGAGTTATGATCCCCTTAATCATTTTCTACATCCACATCATCGGTTTTACCGCCGCATTCACAAGTGAATATCAAAAAGAGGGGATCGGCGCCGGATTTCTGACGTTGGGATTTATGGTGTTGATCTTTTCGGTTGGCTGGTCTATCAGTACGTTTGTACTGCGGTATCTGATGAGCGAAGCGGGATTCGGTATTTGGTTGAATCGCGATGCGGTCTCCCTGTTGCTGCTGTCGATCGGAGAAGCGATTTTCTATTACCGCTATTTTCGTGAGAAAAAAGCTCCGGAAACTGCGAAGAAGTAACCATCGGACGGATCAATTCGGAAGCGCGATAACGATGCATTCGCCGCGGCGAATGCATCGTTTACTGAAAGATGTAGTGTTGAACATACGAAGTATGCACAATTGTTCATCGTAGGATGAGAAGTTGCAACAAACCCGTGTTCTATTAATTTGTTGTTTTGAGCGTCAACTCTTACGACACGAAGTGTCCTTCGGACAAGTGCAGGTTCAACGTTCTCCGTCATACTTAGAGACGTGAACGAAAAGTCGATCTACCCCGTGAGATAGAATGCATTCATCATTCGTTTCTCTGCCAAACATATACTATCTCACGGGGTGAAGTTTTAGTTTCTAAAAGAAAAATATCGACTCTGATCTCTTGTGGCAAAAGCAATGGAACGAGCACCATAATCCTTTTCAACAAAGGGGAGCGCCTGCCCCGCTGTTGTTTAGCGGGGTCGGTGTTTGCCGTGTTAGTTGCAGTTGCCCGCCTGCGGGCCGAAACGCTGCCCTTCGGCGTGCCAGCCCGACAGATGGCTGACGGGGTTACTCGCCCAATTAACGTGGTCTGGCGGGCAGGCCCGTTACCTAAGCAAAATGAGTTTCTTTGTTTCAGTAAACGATTCCGCTTGCAACCGATAGAAATACACACCGCTGGGCAATGCTGCCGCATTCCATTGCCGTGCGTACGTGCCCGCAGGCAACTCGTCTGCGACCAGAATCGACATTTCTTTTCCCAACGCATCAAATACTTTTAGAGATACAAACGATTTAAATGGAAGACTAAATGAAATAGTCGTCGCTGGATTAAACGGGTTCGGATAGTTTTGCTCAAGCATGAATGCCGCCGGAAGTTCACCCGGTAAGAGACGCACAGAGGTAATCATCTCCGACAACGGTCGTCTCCAGACGCCGCCGTGATAAGTCCCTGCAAAGAGATTCGTGCCGCTGACAGCAAACACCTCGACATACGTATTGGTTAAGCCTGTATTGACCGCAGTCCAGCTTGTGCCGTTGTTGGTGGAAAGAAAGACACCGCCCCCAGTCCCGGCAAAGAGATTCGTGCCCGAGACCGCAAGGGCAAGGACATAAGTATTCGTCAAGCCGGTATTGACCGCTGTCCAGCTTGTGCCGTTGTTGGTGGAAAGAAAGACCCCGTCGCCATTAGTCCCGGCAAAGAGATTTCCCGCCGGGGCGGGAGAAACGGCAAGAGACAGGACAGAAGTGTTTGTCAATCCAGAATTGACTGCTGTCCAGCTTGTGCCGTTGTTGGTCGAAAGAAAGACGCCGCCATCAGTCCCGGCAAAGAGATTCGTGCCCAAGACCGCAAGAGCATCGACATAAGTGTTCGTCAAGCCGGTATTGACCACAGTCCAGCTTGTGCCGTTGTTGATCGATAGAAAGACGACGCCGCCGTGTTCAAGTCGAGGCGATAACGTATTCCATATGCCGTTGCTTGCACCACATCTCAGCCGCCTTGCGTTTGCGCTTCACGTCGTCTGAGTCAATGCGGCTTGGGTCTTTTACTTCAATGAGAGCTTTGCGGCCGTCGGTGTACTCAACGAAAAAGTCGGGGACGTAACGCCGTTGATGCTTCTGACCGTCAATCCAAGGGATGGTGATTCCGTGACGTTTCATCCAGCGTCTCACAACCGGATCGGCTTCCAAGCGTTCCATCATCCGCCGCTCCATATCGCTTTGGTAGCGTTCAAAGTTGAACGGGCTTTTCTTCGGGACGTCGAACTGCCCGTGTTTGCTAATTGCCATAATCAATTATCCCTCCAATGAGGCCCGGAATTCCTTGAATGTGCTTTCGGACTGAGGGCAACATCTTCCAGGCGAACACTAGCATCGTTCGTTCCGCAAGTCCCAAGGACTCGCCTCCAAGGAACTTGTCACGAATGTGCCGCATCAACACGCTGTAGACCTGACTCTTGAACGTCGCTGCGTATCCTGCCTCGATGGTGAACTCCTCAGCCATCTGAAGCACACTGTCTTTGATTGCTTCTCGGATTGTGTCGTCGGTTATCTCAACCGGCGTCTGCTCTGAAAGTTCGGGAAGATCAGGTGCGCTATGCAGCGTTTTCCACCTCTCGCCGACAAGCTCTTTTCCGATTACTCCTAAAATCTCGACCTTCGTTATCTCTACGACGGTGGTGTCATATTGAAGACCGGCAAGCACTTCTTTCCAATTCTTGAGTGGTTCGGGTGGCCCTTCGATGGGACCTAACTCGAACTGTCCATCATCGACAAGCGATGGGTCTCGCTCGGGTAAATCAATGACATTTCCCGGGTTGACCAATTCTTGCTTTGGTGGCGGTGGTGGGAGATCTTCACTCTCATCAAACATCTCGTCAATTTGAACATTCCCACGGATTCTGATCTTACCAAATATGTCCCACAACCACTGATGCTCCAACTTTGGATGATCGACGGCAGCACAAATCTGTGGCTCGTTCTGATCCACACCTCTTGTGCGAACTCGGCGCAAACCTCTTCCAATTACCTGCTGACCGTACACCTTGCTGCTGAACTTTCTCAGAAGAAGTATGATGCCAACCTCTGGAACATCCCATCCTTCACGAAGCATTAGCACGCTCACGACAGCTTTGTAGGGCTTCCCGGTCTTTTGTTCTTTGCCAAGTTCACGTGCCTTCTGGCGGTCAGCTTCATCGCTATCCTCTGTGACCAACAATGTTTTCACCTTGAAAAACTTGTTGAGTGTGTTGGCTGCCTTCTCAGCATCGAGTTTGCATACAGCAATGACAAATAAGATTGGTTGGTAGCGGCGTTTAGCACGACTTTCTTGTTCTTCAAGTCTGCGAAGTGCTATAGCCATCTGTTGACGCATTGGCTCATCGTCTGTTACCCATTGCGTTGCACTGAGACCAAGTCGATCAACTTCTGCCCAGTCGATTTCCTCAACTCGTCTTCGCTCGCCTGTTTTAGCATCTGTATAGGTGAGCTGTACTGTCTTGATGTCGGGTTGATAAACGACCGGCGTTTTAATAATTCCATCAGCGAGCGCATCGCTTACACTATACTCGTAGATCATATCGCTGTCCGGGGTCTGACCGTCTGCGCGATCAGGCGTTGCCGTTGTATCGACTCGAAGCGTGATCTTCTCTTGCATGCGCTGAAGGGTGGCGTAATACTCATCCGCAGGAGAGTTGTGAGCTTCATCGTTGAACAGAACAAAATCGGGCCCGTTCATTAGTCCAGACAAGTTGCTCTGACCGCTCTTGTTGCTTTGATAAAACTGGTGAATGTTGCCAAGGACCACATCCGCACTTAAGAGGCTTGACCAACCACCGTCTTTGCCGGAGCCGAGAGTAGTGAGCGGAAAATCCTGTGGCCGATAGTTTGACCAACTTGGAAGCAAGTCACGGTCTTTGAACACCTTGCCACCTTCAAAGTCATCCTCCAGTCGGTCACGGACAATCAGGTTAGGACAAAGGAGAACAAACTTCTGGACGGCGTGAGCAATCCTAAGCCACGCTACTAGTGCGGCAATCGCAGCAGTCTTACCGCCGCCTGTAACGATGTTGAGCAGGAGTCCGTTGGCGCCGATCTCCGTTTTGCCGAGTATCTCGTATGAGTAGACAACACGGAGAAATGCTTCCCACTGATGAAGCCAGAGCGTACCGGGGCGTGCAAGCTGATCGTCTGATGGGTCGGAAAGAAAATCAATGTACTTGTATGTCTCTGCCTTCAAGCCTGGATAACCGTCACGCCGCCAATCGGCAAAAACTTGTTCATATCGTGCAAACTCGTTGAACATAGGTTAGCTGACCTCGACCTCTCCCGACCAGATACCTTCTCCACCCATATCGTCTTGCACTTTGCAGGCGATGCGGAACTTGCCTGTGCGTGGGAATTCATATTGTAGCTGCAGAACAGGTTCTTTCTTTGTGCCACGTATGAACGAATAACCGGGAGTGCTGCTGAATCGCTTTCCGTAATCGAAGTCCCACTGGACGTTGATGATGCTTGCACCGGGATTGAGAACGATTGTTTCTGACACATCAAACTTGTATGTACGAGAGGCAATCTGTTTCCAGCCGACTTCAACTTTAGGCGGCTGGACGAATGTCAAGAAGTTTGCATAGTCGGCGTGGTCGGTGGAGAGTGCAACAACGTGTTCACGGAAACGGGGTGAGTCTATTCTTACTTGTTCCAAACGGATGAAGTTCAGTTCCGTTTGCTCCATCTCTCGCAGACGCTCGGCTGCTTTCACGGCGTCGGGTCGAAATGCCCAGGCGAGCATTATGCCGTCACGCAGATTGTCTTGCTGATAGCGGATGGTTCGCCTGACAGCATTGGCGAAATCCTCGACATCCTTTGCAGAGACTTGCGAGCGCTGACTTGGCTCGCCAACCCAAACGGGGATTGCTCCTTTCATTCCGTGTATGTTCGGGCTTGTGCTATCTGGGACAGCACCGAACGCGCGGATAACGAAAGCACGAAACTGATCTGTGGGCATCTTGGATAGCCGCTCAACTTCATAGATGCCCCAATGTTCAACCGTAAAGTCTGGGACTTGAAAAAGACTGCCTACTTCTTTTTCAACGAGTTGACTTATGCGGTCCGACGTGATAGCTACTGCAACACGGGACTGGTCACAGGTTATCCAGTTACGTTTGAGTCGTTGTGCAACTGTTGCCGTTGTGCCTCCACCGCAAAAGAAATCAGCCACGACGTCGGTTTCAGTTGAACTTGCATTGATAATCCTTTCGAGCAACTCTTCTGGCTTTTGTGTCGGATAACCTATCCGTTCTCTTGAATTCCGAAATAGAGGTTGAATTTCCCAAACATCACGCATAATTGACATTTTGTACCATTGCCCTTTCAAACCGCAATTCTCGCAACCTTCATCATCTATTTTCGCACCTAACTCCTCCTTGGCAAAGGTTCTGTTTGCTAGTGTTGGTATATAAGTCTTTTCTTTTGGTTGATTAAATGTTTTCTTATCCCCTTTCGAATACCACAACACTATATCATGTTTTTTTGAAAAATGGTTTTTGCTCGTGCCGCCAGTTCTATAGGCCCATATTATTTCATTTAAGAAGCTCTCGTAACCAAAGATTTTATCCATTTCTGCTTTTATGTAATGGCTTGCGTGCCAGTCGCAGTGGACGTAAATGGTGCCCGTTTTCTTGAGCAGGCGTTTCATCTCATAAAGTCGAGCGTTAAGCCAAATGAGGTAGCCCGGCATACCGCCTTCCCAAATGTCTGAGAAGGAACGCAGTTCGTTCTGGTCGCCGAAGATGACGTTGTATTGTCGTCCGGAGAAGAAAGGCGGGTCAATATAAATCAGGTCAATGCTCTCGGAAGGGAGCTGGCGCATCACGTGGAGATTATCGCCCCAGAAAAGTCGGTTTGGCTCAAGCTCTGGATGTCCGAACGAAACACGCTCTACAACCTGTGTCGGAAGCGAAACAAGCGGGAAGAGTTTGCGGAATCCTCTGCGCCTGTCCCAACCCATTGGCTCTTTCTCAACAGGGACACTGCCAAACCGTACCGGCGGCCGCCAAAAATCTTCTTGCTCTGGAAGAGCATCAGTTCGCTCATCTGCTTCGACAACCTCCGGCGGCGGAACAAACTCGCCTTTGAGTGGACCTTTTATTTCTTTTTCTTCTTCAGTTTTTTCTGGCATTCAAATCTCCAAGTATATGTAAACAGTCCGGGTTCATTATAGTATCGTCAGTAATTCATCGAAACTCAATGTGGCGGTTGCAGCTAACGGGCTCGGTGTATGCGAAGTGCCGTGCAACAATCATTGTTGCTTTGTATTAACTGTGATCTTATCAATAATAGAATTCAAAGATGGACTTACCTTTCCTTGCTTTTGTGCCTCAGAAAGGACAGTTGAAATAACGATAGGATTCTTGACAGCGTGCTTCTTCTTGGGAATAGCAAATTTCTTTTGGCAATCAGAAAGAAGTTGAGCGAACAGTGTAGAGCCCAACTCATTCTCAATTGTCGTCTCGAGGTTCTTTTCAAAGCAAGCGAATCTATCGTGAATAACCGAGGGCCAGTCTATCAGTTCTTGACCCAATAACCGAAGCAGTCGATGATTATCCTTAGGATCTGCGTCCTTCCCATCTTTGTCGCTATCCCAAATGAGATAAATCGGAATACCAAGTTGACAGAATATTGCCGCTGGTCGATCGATGCTGGTTTTACCACCGCAAGGGATAACAGACAAACCACTGCTTTCAAGATCGACATTTCTGAAAGCAGCCGCACCGAGAATAGCAGCCCTATCATCTTCCCCTTCAACAAGAATCGCTGCGTCAGCGAAGAACCCCTCGCTCATCCACGGAGTCATTATGGTTTTAAGACGTGGCAGGAGGGTCTCAGCAGTATATCGCTCAGTAGGTTTTCCATCGGCTTGCCAGATTTCATCAGCCACCTTTTGTAGAGTTGTTGAAACAATTCGGGTAATCTTAGGTTTGTCTGCTCCATTAGGATGTTTCCTGAGTAATCGGATTTGTTCAATTCTGTCGATGCCAACAAACAAGGGAGAGTGCGTTGAGTAGATTACTTGAGTCTTATCAGCAACACCTGGGGTTTTACCGGTTGCTAACTGCTGAAGTATCATAGCAAGATGTCGTTGCCGACCGGGATGCTGATAAAGTTCAGGTTCTTCGATTGCGAGTACGAGATTTGGCAACGGGGATGAGGATTGTGTAACGCCCGGTTGCGGCGAAGAACTTGGTGCGGAAAGTGACGTACCTTGAGCTAGAACTAAATGTTGTAGCATCGTAAGAATAAATGCTCGCTGGAGACCGTGACCCGTACGAGACACGGCAGAAGAATAACCGTCTTCTATAAGTTTAACATCTGCCTGTGGCAGAGGAATGCTAATATCTGAAAGCGGTAGCCATTTGAGTTGGACTCTTGCGTCAGGCACGAATGTATTCAGCGTGTTCGTAAGTTGATCTTGAAGTGAAGTTAACTCGGTCAATTGGGATGGATCAAGTATCTCTTGATATTTCTTCTGAGTATCCTCTTTGAGTTTCATCAACTCTTGTTTGTTAGCTATGACACTTCTAACTACAAGGTCCATTAAAGATGTAAGCACTGAACCTCTGCCTTCCACAGTATCATCAGAAGCATCTCGGACGGCAGGGATGAATAAGAAGCGAGTGAATTTCCCCAAGTAACCTTGAGCAACTTCTTTGAACCCAAAAAACTGTCCATCATCTCTCTGTCGTACGCAAAGCGTGGTATTCGCTGACTCCCATTGTCTTAGATCGTTCTCTACATTCTGCAAATTCGTCCAAGCTGGCAGCGTAGAGAACTGTGGCATTGCTCGTACTATATCATATTCCGCTCTTGTGGTCTTGCCTCTATCTTTAACAAGGAGGCCTTCCCGAATCGGTCTGAGATATGGGCACTGAAGAGTTGCACCGTGATATTTCCAAGCGGTCTTAGAGCCATCCCATTGGAAAACCCTTTCCACCGTCAACTTTTCGCCCTGTAAGTAGATGGCGAAGAGGTTTTTTGCGTCTTGTGATAAGTATTTGAATGTAATCGAGACAACGATCTCGGAGGACGTATCTCCGTTGTAGAAATCTTCGATGTCAATTTTTGGCGAAGGGTCATAGAATAGGTCTATCGCCTTGATGAATGAGGACTTGCCAGTCCCATTTGCGCCAACAAGAGCAGTCAAGTTATCGCAGAGGAGAGCCTCGTCGAGTATAGAACGAAAACCATTAACTCGTACAGATTCAATTATCATTGAGTTCCTTTCAATTGATTAGGGCACGGCATTTTCAGTTAAAGCGGCGCGGGAAGTATTACTATTCTTTTGTGCTACTTGTGATTGTGTACGTGTATCCATATCTCCAACCTTCACCACCAGTCCCACCTTTGTAACCGGGCTTTGAGAGCATATCCTTTTCCCAATCACGAGCTTCTTTCTCCGTTGAGAAGGATCTTTGCCACCAGTCAGAAGGGTTGCCGTGTGCCTGCTTGCGACTGGTTGCATCATCTGTTAGTCCAACATACTTCATAGAATCTCCTGTGTTAGTTATGAAATTAGTGCAGCATTGACAGACTCATTTTCGTCTTTGTTATGCATTTATTGCGTTGCCCAAACTTAGTTAATTTGACTTCAACATTCCTATTGCTTCAATAATTGCCATTCTGCATTCGGGCATCTTCTCAACCTCAAGTGCCTTTTCCAAAGCTGGCAATGCTTCGGTTGATCCGATCTTGCCAAGTGAGAGAGCAGCATATCCACTCACATTCTTGTCGAAGTCGAAGACCGCCTTGATCAAATACTCGGTGGCAGACTTGGCTGATGGACCGAAGTTTCCGAGTGCACCGACCGCTACCCGATGCCAGTCCTTCAGGTGTGCGGGTCGGTCATTCACGTGGAAACTGTCGGCAACTTCTAGAACCGTAATGAGCACTGGGACTGCATCTTGCGCATGTTGATTGATACGGGAGAGTGCTTCAGCAGCCATTATTCTTACGTGACCGTTCTGGTCATAGATAGCCTTTGCCAATGCTTGGACTATTTCTGGGTGTGAACTATTTGATATCCGAAGCTCGAGAACAGCTTGGTATCGTTCCTCGTCAGAACCATCTCGTAATTGTGTAAGATGGAATTGTAACTCGTCTGCAATGTCTGAATCGTTAGTGCTCATTTCAATTTCCAAGGGCAATGCCAGCTAACATCTGTAAAAACGCAATAACTTGTCCCGTTGAAAAACGGGATTGCGTTATTACTCTTCTTTGTTGACTTGCCTGCCTGCCCGCCGTCCGCCGCGGCGGACTTTGGCTTGCCTGCTGAACGAATCCGACCCGCCGTGGCGGGAGAAACGGCAAGAGACCGGACAGTAGTGTTTGTCAATCCAGAATTGACCGCTGTCCAGCTTGTGCCGTTGTTGGTCGATAAAAAGACGCCGCCGCCATAAGTCCCGGCAAAGAGATTTGTGCCGCTGACGGCAAGAGACCGGACATAAGTGTTTGTCAATCCAGAATTGACCGCTGTCCAGATTGTGCCGTTGTTGGTGGAAAGAAAGACCCCGCCGCCAGCAGTCCCGGCAAAGAGATTCGTGCCGCTGACGGCAAGAGCATAGACAGAAGTGTTCGTCAAGCCGGTACTAGCCGCAGTCCAGCTTGTGCCGTTGTTGGTGGAAATAAAGACCCCGCCGCCATCAGTCCCGGCAAAGAGATTTCCCGCCGGGGCGGGAGAGACGGCAAAGGAAATAATGTAGCCGCCGTAGGGTCCATTGGTTTGGATCCATTGGGCATGCAATGGATTCGTAGTGGTGAATAGGGAAAACAATACAAAGAGCAATCCCAGCCCGACCGCTGGCTGGCGGGCGCCACAGCGGACAAATCGGAAAATGTTTTTCATCTGTTTCTCCTTTCGTTAAATAGTGAAGGGTAATTGCAACTAACGTGTGCACAAACCACGCCGTCCCGTTCCGCCACTAAGAATGATTTATTTCCCGTAGCGGACGGGATGGAACGAGCACAATAATCCTTCTCAACAAAGGGAGTGTCGTGCTTTTTGCTGTTTGTTATCTGCCGTTGCGGGCAATCCCCTTTTTTAAAAAAATTAAATTTTAAAGGTTTGAGCCCATCTTGTAACCAGAGAGTTAGCGATCAGAAGACACCTTGATCATCTCTATAGGCAGCTCCCTGCCACAATGTTTGCAAACTATTGCATCTTCTTTAATAATCTCTGCACAGTAGGGACATTTTTGGGTGTATCCTTTAGATGCCAGAGGAGGAAGCACAATAATAACAGCAATAAGTAACGGAACAATTGCACATAAGAAAAACCACAATATCGGACTGCGCCCTTTTCTTGTAGCTATAATGCTCCCCACAATACCTGCAATAGCAAACAGAATAACATATCTAAGCAATGGGCTTCTCTACTTTCTTATGATTATTCGTTTATCTTTTCTGCATCTCACCTACGCCAATAAATGGCACTGCTCCAGCGCCCGTAACCTGGGGGAGTACTCCGTTCCATTTCTCTATAGCCCTGAGATTAGCATCTATTTTTCTTAGCTCTATAAGATCTGGTGAAATTTGTGCTCTCTGCAGCCTCAATCCCTCTGCCTCTGCCCTGGCTGTTGTAATCTTCTGATCTGCCTCTATCTTTATCCTGTCCAGGTCCCTCTTTGACTTTAGCGCAAGCTGTTCTGCTGTCTGCTTTGACTCGATGGCTTCCATAAATATCTTGGAGAAGCTGAAACCGACGATAGAAAAAGCGTCAACTGCTATGTTGTGCGCCACAAGTCTTTCAGCAAGGTTTGCTCTCATTGCCTCGCTTACCGCCGGCCTCTTTGTGATAAGCTCTTCGGCTGTATACTTGGCTGTCACAGCCTTTACCACCTCTTGCACTGCAGGGTCTATGATTCGCTCTTTAAAGTGTATGCCGAGGGACTGATAGACAATATTCGCCTTATCAGGAATTATATGATAGTTCAGTGCAACCTCTGAACTCACTTCCTGAAGGTCAGCCGATGAAGCAGCGGCACTTGTTAAAGATTTCTGAACCTTAACATCCATCGGGACAACTTGCTGCATTATAGGTACCCTGAAATGCAGCCCTTCATCCAACACCTTATCCTGAACAGCGCCAAAATTAAGGACAACCCCTCTTTCACCTGCCCCGATCTGAAACCAGGGACTTATAAACAGAAAAATGACAACAATGGCTCCGATAATCAGCGCCATCCTCATCGGTCCTTTCTTCATTGCAGACTCCATTGCCTCCTTAGCCGTGTAAACATCTCTTTCATCCATTGTAATATCTCCTTTTGTGATTGTTTAATACCTGTCCGCCGACAGGCAGGCAGGTTGTTTTGGGGTCATGAAGTTTCTGTTTGCCCTGTTAGAATGCCCCGATCTAACAGGGTTTACTTCTCTACGAGCCATAGGCAAGCCTTCTCGAAGAGTCGAGTCTCTATACTTATCTTTGCTTTTTCCTTTCTTTGCCTCCTTTCTGCATAAAGGATAAGGGCAGTTCTCTACCCTACGGGTCGTAGACGAGTCGTAGACCAAAAATTAAAAACATAAAGAATTTATGCCACAAAGACATTCACCCCGTTGGATATACATTTTTAACATTTATACAGTTAGCCAACAGATTATCCAACGTGGCAGGGACACCAAGTTTCACTCTACGAGTCGTAGACAAAGTTTTAGTAAGGAATTCTTCGTGTTTCTTTGTGCCTTAGTGGCAAAAAAAAACAAGCGAAGCATACATACGTATCGCTGCTGAGTAGTTACCTTATTTCAACGTAAAATTGAACGTAATATTACATACCTGTTCGGCTTGCGGTTGTGTGCTCAACAGAGGTTCGAACTGCCACAGTTTTACTTTGTTGATGGCTGCATTTTCTAATCGTGTCTCACCTTTTTGAACCGGCGCAGCAAATTTCACTGTTCCATCCGGCAATACGATTACTTTTAATTTTATCTGAGCCGACACATTCACTCCCGGTGGATATGCAGGAACTTCGCCGGCAAGCAGCTTGCGGTTTCCTCCGCCAGCCCATTGAATGGCGACGGCAACATTGCTCCCCAATCCACCCGCATCGGTACCGGCGCCAAACGGTGTTGCCACCTGCACGTTGGATGTGCTGGCGGATTTGCCGACAACATTCTCTTTCGTTCCGAGTCCGCTGGAAACAACGTTCGACCGCCGTTCTTCGGCAGTTGCTTTGCCGCTGCGCGCTGAAGCGACGGGATTTTCCGACGTCACACTTTTCTTTTTTGCACGGAGAGAGATCACTTCATCAGGAAGATCTATGAACCTGCGGGAAGGAAGCACGACCGTGTTATCCGAAACGTTCTCGGTCTGTTTGCTCTGTTTGGTGGCTTGTTCGGTTGCGGGAATATTGGGAATGGGAGCTTCAAGCGACGTAACAACTCCCCATGTCATCTCCACAAATTGTGGTTCGGCGACGTATTGCCGAAGGGTCGTGAACATCAACAGCACGGCAAGCAGTGCATGAAAGAGGATGGAAGCAATCCATCCGTTGCGATATTCGTGCGATGAATGAATCATCACTCCACTTCGTCTTGCGGCTCCGTTGCGATCATGAATTTTTGCGCGCCTATACCCTTTGCAAGATCGATCACTTCCACCGCTTTTTGCAAACTCACTTCTTTATCGGCGCGGATGATCACGACTTGATCGCGTTGTTTATCGAGAATGGGGATAAGCTTCTGCGCCAGTGTTGCGGTTGTTACTTCTTCCAGATTCAAATAAATCCTTCCCCCGTGCGTTAAGGTAATCACCGTTTGGCGGTCGGATTGTGCTTCGGCAGATCGTGCTTTGGGAAGCGCGACCTTTATTCCCGGGGAAGAAACGAACGATGACGCGAGCAGAAAGAAAATGAGAAGCTGCAGCACAATATCCGTCAGCGACGCATAGTTGAAATTCGGCAGGATCTTATGGTTTCGTTCAAATTTCATAAGGGTTGTTCCAAAAACTATGCGTATGCATGCTTCGCATGTTTTTATCAAGATGTCTGACATCTTATTAATCAAGACAACAAATTTCGTCAATGTTTACAGGTTCTATAAGCAAGATGTCTGACATCTCCATAATGGGGAGTTCTAAAAATCCAAAATCTCAAAAAGCAAATCACAAATAAATCTCAATGACTAAAATTTCAATGACCAAAACAAAGCAAAATCTGTATTCTTTTGGAATTTGGTTCTTTGAATTTGGAATTTATTTGTCATTTGGTGGTTGTTATTTGAATTTTTGGAACCGCCCTAATGTTACTCCCCTTTCGGTTCAAAATAATCGTCATCGGCAAACGTGGTGCGGGCGGGGGATGACTGTTTATGTTTTTTTGCTCCACCGGACTCTTCGTCGAACTGTCCGCTTTTCAGTAATGTTAGAAATTCTTCAGCGCTGTTTTCAATCTCAAAAATAAACCTGTTCACTTTTGAAACGAAATAATTGTAGAAATACAGCGCAGGAATACCGACCAGAAGACCGAAAGCGGTGGTTAACATCGCCTCCCAAATCCCTCCCGCAAGCACGCTCGGGTTCACGTTACCGCCTAACCTTTCAATCGTTTGAAATGCAGTGATCATACCGGTCACCGTTCCCAAAAATCCCAGCATCGGTGCAATACCCGCCATGTTGGCAAGAAGGGAAAGCCGTTTTTCCAGATGGAATATCTCTTCTTTTCCTGCAAGTGCTATCGCTTCGGTGACCGCTTGGTGGCCGTTTTTGTAATTGATCACACCGTGTTTCAAAATATTCGCAACCGGAACTTTCACTTTCGCACAAGCATCCACTGCGCCGATCACATCATTCCGCGACAGCGCACTGCGGATCTTCATCATCAATTGCTTCGGATCGACTTTTGCCTGCGCCAACACGACATATTTTTCCACGATCACCGCCACCGTTACTAACGAACACAGCAGGATCGGCCACATGACCAATCCACCTTTCATAAACAGTTCCAGAAGATTCATTGCTGCTTTTCCCTTTATAAATTATTTAGTCGAACCTTAAAAAATCTTCATAAGCACAACCTTGTCAAGGTTATGTAATGAGATTTGTGCGAAGCATGGTTCCCATAAAATTTTGAAGTTGTTTCGTTGTTGATCAAGAAACCTTGACAAGGTTTCCTACTTTTTCAGGGACGACTATTTACCGGCTTTTGCAATAACATATTTCGATTCTAACATGTGCTCCATCTTTTCAGCCTGAGCTTTTGCATCGGATTTTGATTCGTACCGACCGATACAAACGCGGTAATAGCTTCCGAGCGGTTCAACGAACGCTTCAAACCCGGCATCGTTGAACAACTGCGCCTGTGCATTCGCTTTTTCTTCGGAGGGCCACGAGGAGATCTGAATGGTGTACATTCCGGTACCGGTGACGATCATTTTTTTTGCAGCGCCGGCTGAAGAGCGAAACTGAGCGTTCGATTCGAGCTTGGTAAGATTTTCTTCCATCTTCGGTTCTGCTGCGTTCGCATCCGGCAGTGTATCTTCCGGTTGTTGAATAGCGGTATCCAGCATAGAATACTCTTCCGTGGGTGGAAGATTCACCACGATCGGCGCCGGCTTTTTCTTTCCCCACAATTTTACCACACCGGTCGTATTAAGAATGAACAGGACCGCACCTACTGCAACGATTGCGATAATGACAATGATTACAACTTTTGGGATTCCTCCGCCCGAACCCCCCGAAGCTGCAGACGGTCGTGACATTTCACCTTTAACGTTTAGATTAGGCATTGTTACATCTCCTTTTAGCTTGTGAGAAAACTTTTACCAGTGAGTCGAATCTAAAAAGGTCTAATTTCAATTTTTAGGTATGCGTAGGCATGCTTCGCATCGAATCCAGTTTAAATTTGTTCCGCTTCTCGGAACTCCGTACAACGGAGGCAATTATTTTCTTAAAAATACCTTTTTAGAGTAGACTCACCAGTTATAGCTCACGCCGAACGCAACATAGACTGTGCGCTCGCGAAACCCGTTCCACACGTAATACCGTTGATTAATAAGATTTTGAATTTCCGCATATCCTCGGAACCGTTCGATCAACTCAATATCGCCCTTCACACTCGTAAAAATATATTCTGCATTCGAGTGTGTATTTGCAAAATTCGTGTATCGGGATGCCACGTACTCCGCCAATCCTTCAACATGCAGGCCGAAATCGAAATAGTGGTGATAGGCGGCGCCGAACGAATACTTTGGAAGATATGGCATCACTCCGAACGAATCTATTTGCTTCACGTTCTGTGTTGAAAAGAATGCCGTTACATTCTGTTTGGTATTAATACGATACAACAACGACACATCAAACTTCGTCGAACGAACACCCGAAAGATAAATAACTTTCCACACTTTTGCACCATTTGTATCCAAAAAAGTGGGATAATTGTTGATGTTTTTGTAGGAAAATTTCCCTTTCGCGGTAATTTCATCAACCGGTGTAAATTCCATTCCAGCGAGAACATTCGCCGTTACGTCCGACGGTTTGACCAACGCGTTAAAATCGATATACCGGTTTTGTTTAATGATGGACGCAAGCGTGTTCCGCTCGACCGTCGGTTCGAATCCCGCATATATCACCGCGCCTTCAGTAAGGTAATACCGGAATTCGATTTGCGGGTACAGCCTGCCGGAAGTCGGTCCGATATTTCCCCTGTAAAGGAACTGCTGCAATGCAAAGACAAGTTGCAATGACGGCATCAGCGATGTTAAACCATCCGCTTTCAGGATGAACCACTGACCGGATTGAAGACTGGGGATGTTCATCGTATAACTTGTTGACCGGTACTCGGCCTGTCCGCGTAATGCAATATCGAAGAATCGTGTCGTTGCACTGCTATTGAGATACAGATCATTCTCACTCGAACTTCCGGAGTCTTTCGCAGAAAAGTTATTCATCCCGAACGTTGCCGTATAATCCAATCCGCTTAATGTGCGGTATGGAAGTGCGTACCGCGAACCGATACCGAGCGAAAGATCGAACGCGCTGAGATCCCTGACGCGTGTCGGCGCCAGTGAAGCGTATGCACGGTACGATTCCCTTCCATACCGAAGATCGCCGTTCAATTGCGCAAACGGAAAAACTGTTGACGATTCAGGAATGACATATCTTCCCCGCGCCCCAAATCCACCTTTCCACCATCCAGCATCGGTCACATGTCCTTCGGTGGATGAATAATAACCGTTGATGACGAACGAATTGGATTGATCGTGCTGTCCGAACCATCCGTCGAACTGCGGCGTGAGATAAAATCCCAACCCCGCAAACAATTTTCCGTTCAGACTTGCCGGCGTTTGGGTAAAGGTTTTTGTTTGTTTCGGAGAAAACGATCCGTCAACACCCATCACCCTGTTTCCCGGTGTCGGTTTCGACGGCACAAAGATTCTGTCCTCATCACCTTCAGATTTTGATTTGATCTGCAGATCGATCTTTTCATTTCCGGTGATCACAAATTCCGGCAGATCGAACTTCGGAAGCCTGTCGTACGACAGGTCGGTTTTTGGTATCTGTAACGGGTTTTTTAGATCGACCTCTTTGGACGCTGCTTCTTTTTTTTCCTGAGCGGTCAACGCGGAAGCACAAAGGAACAGATATACCATCAGCTTCTTATTCATTACAACTGCTCCAGCGATTTCAATTTTTTCTCTGCAGAAGCGACAAGTTCTGCGACCTTATTCTGCTTTACGACAAAGGTGTATGCTTCTTTTGCTTTTTGAATTTGATTCGTCTTTTCATAACACTCGCCCATATTAAAATAAGAACGAGCGATCCACTGTGCCGCAGTTGGGAAGACATACCGGACGCGCAAATAGTTGACAATGGCTTCGGAATAATTCTTTTGCATTTGATACGAAAGTCCAACGGCATATTGCGCTTCCGCGGCAATCTCATCCGTGCGGTTCACCGCCACCGCTTTGAAATATCCGACCGCTTTGGGATAATTTTCCGCGTCGAAGTTAAGCCAGCCGAGTGCAAGTTTACTTCGGTCTGCGGCGGTCATCTTCGGATACTTGGAAATCGTTTCTTCAAATTTTTTCACCGCCGCTGTCAGTTGACCTGTTCCTTTTAACACCAATGCCTGCTGATACGATGCTTCCGACGCTTCATCCGATCGCGGATATAATTCTTCAATCCGTGAAAATGCGCTCAATGCAAGATCCGGTTTCCCACGCTGTGCATTGATACCGCCGATCTCGAACAATGCCGCACTGCCGACACGACTGCCGATGTGATTATCGGAAACGATCCGGAACGATTCCAGCGCTGCCTGCGTATTACCCAACGCCTGATATGATTTTCCGAGCCAAAAATGAACATCGGGAACAAGTTTGCTCCGTGAAAACCGTTCGAGAAAATCTTTGTAGGCGACAATTGCACTGTCGTACTGCCTCTGACCGTAGAACAGATCTCCTTTTTTGAAATACAGTTCGTCCGCGAGGCGGGCATTCGGGTTCGATCTCACATATTCATCGATCACCGAAATGGCATCAAGCGGTTTGCCCAGAAGCATGAAACAATATTGCATTCCGTTAACGGCATCGCTTGCCAGCGAGGACGCAGGATAATTGGCAACGACACTGCTATACGCCGCAATGGCATCGGGATATTTTTCCGTGTTGTAATACGCATCGCCGATGCTGTATTGCGCGCGGGGCGCCATTTCACTCTTCGGGAAGTTCTTTACTAATTTTTCAAACTCAGCAATAGCCAATGCATACTGTTTGTTCTGGAAATGGATCACACCAATGCCGTATTGCGCATCATCCACGTACTGCGATTTCGGATACTTATTAATGAGTTCGCTAAAGCGTGCAATTCCTTCTTTATCATTGTTCGCACGGTATTCCGCGTTGCCAATCTGATACAATGCATAGTCGGCATCTTTGGCGTTCGCATCCGACCTGATGTATTGACGGTATGCGTCGCTCGCCTGCTTATGCTCTTTTGCGGAATAATAACTGTCGGCAAGACGAAGCTGTGCATCCTGCGTATATTTTTTGTCGCTATCGTTTGCGATCACGCGCTGAAATGCAGAGGCAGATTGTAAGAACTTCCCCTGCTTAAAATACGACCATGCCAAACCGTAGTGCGCATCGAGTTTTTTATTATCGGGAAGATTGGTGAGTGACTGCGAATAAAATCGTTCCGCTTGCTCGAATTTTTCGATCTGAAAATTTGCTTCCGCCGCCCAAAAATACGCTTCGGCATTTTTCGGCTGTGCGGGATACCGACGGGCATATGCTTCGAACAATCTTGCCGCATCGGCGAATTTTTTGAGTTTATACAGTGCCCATGCTTCCTGGAATTGTGCATCACCTTTCAATTCCTGACCGCCGGATTCGACTTTGCCGGCGGATCGGAATGCCGTCAATGCATTATCGAATTTTTTCTGCGCAAGATATGTCTCACCGATCATCCTGTGTGCATCGGCAATAATGTCGCTTTGCGGATATTTCGAAACGATCTGTTGAAAAGCATTCAGTGCTTTGTCATATTCTTTCTGCTCATAGTAGATCATCCCGGCTTCGTAGTACGCGTTGTCGGCAAAATCTCCGCCGGGACGAGCGGAGGTAACCTGCAGATACGTTTCGAGGGCTTTTGCGATGTTTCCGCCAAGCTGCAACGCTCGTCCTTTACGAAACATGGATTTGTGCGCAATATCGTCGTCCGCGGGGATCAGTTCATCAAACAACTGCACGGCGTGATCGTATTCCTTGGTATTTAGGAATGTCCATGCATAGGAATATTTCACGTCGCGGAACAGACCGCTCTTTGGATATTTCTTTAAAAATTCATTGTATTGTCCGCAAGCTTTTTGGTACTCACCCAAGCTGTAATATGACTCGCCGATCAGGTATTCGCTCCGCTGAACTTCAGCAGAATCATTAAGGTTTGTTTTCGCCTGCGTCAGATACTCGATGCATTTTTTGTAATCACCCGATTGAAAATAACATTCTCCGATGCGAACCGCCGTTGCAGAATACAATTCACTCTGCTTTTTCTCGGTCAACAACTTTTGATACACCTCAATGGCTTTCGGATATTCTTTCTTCTGTTCGTGAGTCCACCCTATCGAATAGAGCGAATAATCGGACAACCGGTTGTTCGGGTACCGTTCATAACTGACACGGAAATAGATCTGCGCATTCGCAATATCATTGAGCTTCAAATGACATTCTCCGACCCAATACGCCGCTTCTCCCGCATGATCGGTCAGCGGATACCGCTCATAGATCTCTTTGTAGAATGGAATCGCCTCTTTGTACGATTTAATCGAATAGTGAATTTCTCCTAACCGAAAAAGTGCATCAACCCGCAATTTATGCTTAGGATAATCCTGCACAAAATTTTTGAAGATCGTTGTTGCGGATTGAAATTGATCAAGCCGGAACTGGCATTCGGCAGAAAGAAAGATCGCATCAGGTCGTTTAACGCTGTTGGGATACTGGTCGAGGAATTTTTTCAACTGCTCGAATGAAAGCTGATACAGTTTATCCTCGAACAGACCGTAGGCAAATGCATAATCCTGTTCTTCCTGCAATTCTGAAGAATTTGGTTGTGCAGAAGCAAGTTGGAATAAAAAAAGAAAGACAAAAAATGGATAAAATAATCTCTTCACGATATCCTCTATGTACAATTGATGCCCAGTTAAAGTAAAGGTTTTAATTGAGCCGCTAAACCAGTTGTAATTTAAGACATCAAACTTTTGGAGTCAAGAGGTAGTGATAAAACAGCAACGGCGCCCGAAAGCGCCGTTTATCTGATTACCAATAACTGATTTTTGTGAATCTCGAAAAGTAATGTAAATCCGAAAGAGTTTATAAGTACGCTCTGAACTCATCCATTGTTAATCCCGTCCCTTCTACAATTGTTGCAAACGTTTTGGGATGAATTATTTGTTTGGAATGATATGCAACAATAACAATTTTTCCGGTTTGAGGTTGTTTCCATTTTTGATGACTTCCTCGTTGGCTGACTTTAACAAAACTCAACTTCTTTAATACACGAAAAACATCAGCAGCCGTTACTCTTGGAGCGGAAGGCATTACACGATCATCCTGACAAGTTTTGCTTTTCGGTGCGAATTTTTCAAATCAATTCTATCTGGTTCAAGGTAGAGTTGGATTGCTTCTTTGAGCAATTTTCGAGCTTCATTTTCAGTTTTCCCCCACGTACCGCAGCCGGGTAGCGCTGGAACTTTCGCATGAAATCCGTCTCCATCGGGCTCAATAATAACTGATAGTCTCATCTATATTCCTCTTTGTTTTTATTTAGAGTAAAGATAATGAAGCAAACAAATATTTACAACATTAGGGCATCTCTAAAAACCAATAAAATAATCCGTGAAAATCTGTTTCATCCGTGTTATCCGTGTTCTATATTTTTACAAACATAGTTTTTAGAGATGCCCATTAATAACTGTGTCCCGAAAGTGCCGTTGCAAGATTTTAATAATGAAATTTGCAGGAGATTATAACGACTTCGTCATCGCTAACTTTGTACACAAGACGATGTTCATCTGTTATTCTTCGAGACCAAAGACCTTTCAATTCGTGCTTAAGCGGTTCAGGTTTGCCTATACCGGAAAATGGAGTTCGTTGGATATCTTTTATTAGTTCGACAATTCTGGAGTAAATTTTCTTATCAAGAGTTGTCCATGCTGAAAAATGTTCAAATGCTTTTGGTAGAAAAGCAACCTTTCTCATAACGTATTTGGATCGACATAGACATAATCGCTTTTCTTTTCCAACTTCTTTACTTCTTCACGCAAGTGCATTGCATTTGCTTCGGTAGAAAGTAAATATTCAGTTTCATCCTCTTCGGGATTTATAAGAACAATCACCTCTACTTTATCTCCACGATGTAATTCAGGCAAATTAACTTCTAACTTACCATCTTCGTTCACAATTATTTTTTTGCGCAATCCTTGAATCATTTTACATCTCCTTTTTCTACTACCAATGTAGCAAATGACTTTTAGATTTACAAGACGCGCCAAAATGCAAACGGCGCCGTTAGGTGCCGTTAATAAAGTATAACGTGATCACTCTGAAAAGCGTTATATATGCGTAGGTCGGATTGCTAATCCGACCACGTTGTAGGGACGGAATAACATTCCGTCCTACATGTTGAATGATCGAAAGTTTATCATCAACAAAGCCTATCAGTCGTTCTGCCGCGGTTCTACTTTCTTTGGCATACCAAAGAAATGCTTCTGCGATTTCCTTTTGAGCTCGAACGCTGATCAAGAGAGAATACTTCATCGCAAAGAACGTATCTGTTCTTTTACCACTGCCCACGAAAGCGATTCTTCTTTGTGCTCGTAATAATATTGCAGGCGTTTGTCCAATTCTGTCTTTTGCTCTTCGCTAAGCGGAAGCACTTCAGGATTTTCTTCAAGACTGTTCCACAGCAACTCCGCAAGTTCTAAACGCTTATCCGCAGTTAACGCCAATACATCCGCAATGCTAATTTCTGCCATTTCAATTTTCCCCTTCATTGTTTACTGTAAACCTATGCATTCGCACGTAAAAAATCAACTGTCAATTGCGCGGATGGGTCCCGATAAAATCAGGACGCCTACATTCGTGTAGCGGTGATGTCTGACGACGACCTTGCTCGCCTTTTTTTTGGAGGGAGTCGTCTGACATCTTCTTGATTTCCAATCATGGATGAGTCTGCTCTAAAAAGGTATTTTTAAGAAAATAAATGCCAAATTTAAACTGAATTCGATACCTAAAAATTGAAATTAGACCTTTTTAGATTCGACTCATGAATGTCAGACATAAAAAACAAGAGATGGAAGGATTTTTGGGAGTTGATGTGATTCAAGACTTTGCGTAGAGTCCGCCGGTTTCTTCCATCCAATTCGCAACCGAATCAGCCAATTTCTCAACGTTGCTTCCCGAAACATCAAATACAGTTTTGGCAGAAGGGTATCTCTAAAAACCTATTCTGCGAACATCTGCGTAATCTGCGGGAGAATATTTCCCGCTGATTTCGCTGATTACCGCAGATAAAAAAAATCACGTTCAGTTTTTAGAGATGCCCAGAATGGATTTGTCAACCAACTCACGGAGAATTTCCTGCTCTTCAAAAAAGATGCTGAGATCATCAGCAATGTCGGTCTTGTGCGTCAGCCGTGTGCCTTCAAGAATGACCTTCGGACAAAGTTTGCCGAACATTATTGTGCCACTTCAACGAGAGGAACACCATCGATCGATTTCGGGAATGCAAATCCGGCAAATGTTGCAAGCGTCGGTGCAACGTCGGCTGAATATACTTCGCGTGCAATCTTCACCGGGGTTACGCCGCTCCACCAGAACAAGACCGGTACATGTGTATCGTAGGCATACGGCGAACCATGCGTCGTTCCAGTCGAGCGTGAGGAAATGATGCAGTTTTCCCTGATACGATATTGAAAATCCTCGCCGCGCAGCGCGTAATAGCTGTTACGGTATTTTTCAATATATGGTTTCCCGGATTTTTCTCTTGTTACCAACTCCCGGCGAAAATAAACATCCACAAACGCATCAACCGAGAGCAATCCTGCTTTAATGCGTTGTTCAAGTTGCACACTGTCCCACCCAGCCTGAGCGCCAGCCGAATAATTGATGAATGCATTTTTGAGGATCACATCATTTGTGGTTTGCAATTCTTGTTTGAGTAATGAAGAAAGAGAATCCAATTTCGGTTTAACATCGTCGGCATAAATGTAACGCTTCGCCGGTATATTTCTGTACTGTGCATTAAATTCCGGCAGCAGGCAGACAGCGTGATCTGCGCTCAATGCAACGACAAATTTATCTTTACCGACATTCTTTTCAAGAAATAAGAATAATTCACCAAGATATTGATCGATCTTCACAAGCAGGTCGAGCATTTCGTGGCTGTCCGGTCCTTGCGCGTGACCGACATAATCGCAATTGGAAAGACTGATACAGAGCAGATCCGTCACACCGCGCCGACCAAGTTTTTCGTTTTTCACCGCATCCATCGCAAAATCTACTATGATCTTGTCTCCGTACGGAGAGCCGTTGATCTGTTCTGCTTTTTTCCCGAATGTGAATTCATGCGGGAACGATGTATCTTCTTTCCACTTTGCTTCTGCAACAAATTCATCCGGACCGATCTTTTCATATTCCGATTCGAGTAAACTTTTTGTCCATGCGTCGGGCGTATTTTTCTCCGCCCAATTGGATGCATTAAAATCTTTCACCCACTGCGGAAGTGATTTCATATAATAATCCGATGTCACCATGCCGCCAACCGATCTGTCATACCAAAAGGCACAATCGGCATTCTTTCCTCCCATTAAAATTGCAGCGCGGTCTTTTGACGATGCTGTGATTACTTTTGACCGAGGAGAAGTTTTCTTGAGCCAATCACCGATCGCCGGGGTCACTAAGTTTTTCGGTGAATATCCGCCGCCGATACCGTCAACTTTTCCCGCTGTTGAATCAGCGACACAATACATTTCCTTCAGCGTTTCCCGTTCGATCCATTCGTTGCCGAGAATACCGTTCTTCCACGGATAACTTCCCGTTCCGAGTGTCGCATGCCCGGGACCGGTCTCACTGGCGGAAAAATTCAGATCGGCATTGGAGTAAACGATCCCGCTCGCATACAACCGATGCAATCCACCGGAAAAATATTTTTCATACCGCTCAAAATAATCGGGACGCATTTGGTCGATCGAGATATAAACGATCAGAGCCGGTTTTTTCGGTTTGGTCGAAGAAACCGAGACAAGGAATAACAGCGTGAATAGAAAGTATTTTTTCATGGTTATCTCCACATGGCATGCAGTGTACCGGAAATGATACACGCAACAAGTAAATATCCTGTCGTGATTACATAGAAAATGCGAGAGCGGCCTTCAAAGAGAAATACAAAAGCAATCGTCGTCGCACAGAATCCTGCCCATATCCAAATTCCTGTTTCAATCCCCTGCGACATTCCGATAGTATTGGTGATATCGATAAAGACCGACATAGCATAATTGAAAATGAACAATACCAAAAAAATACTACCGTACGTTTTTAGTGTCAGGATGTTTTTCATCTCTTCGTCGGTTTTCCCGATCAATTCCATCCACTTGTTGCCGAAGAGAGCGCGGGAGAACCAAAATGTGCCGAGCGAAAAACAGATCAGCGTAGAAATGAGAGTTGGTAAATACTGTGAAAACGATTGCATATGAATTTATCCTAACAGTTCTTTTGCCTTCTTTACTACATTCTCTGTCGTGAAGCCGTAGTGTTGGTACAATGCTTCGTACGGTGCAGATTGTCCGAATGAATTCATCGTGATCGTATCGCTCGCATATTTATGCCAGCCGAGTTCTACTCCAGCTTCGACGGCAAGGCGTTTTTTTACTGAGGAGGGAAAAACAGATTCACGATATTCTTTCGGTTGACGCTCGAACAATTCCCACGACGGCATACTGACAAGCCGCATTTTTCTGTTCTCTGCAATCAACTGTTCGTACGCCCCCATGGCATATTGCACTTCTGAACCTGTTCCGATCAAAATAATATCCGGCGACGAAGAATTGTCGGCGAGAATATAAGCACCCTTTGCCGCGTTTTCAGCGGAAGCATATTTTGTTCTGTCGATAAACGGAATCTTCTGTCGTGTCAACGCCAATGCAACCGGTCCTGTCGTATGTTCAATTGCAATTCTCCATGCAATTGCCGTTTCATTTGCATCTGCGGGACGAATGAGTGTCATATTGGGAATTGCTCGAAGCGATGCAAATTGTTCTATTGGTTGATGTGTCGGTCCATCTTCACCGAGTCCGATGCTGTCATGCGTGAAGACATAGATCGGCCGAACACCCATTAGTGCCGCAAGACGTATCGACGGGCGCATATATTCGGAAAAGATCAAAAACGTTCCGCCGTACGGGATCATTCCGTCCGTCAGTGCAATACCGTTCATGAGTGAACCCATTGCATGTTCGCGAACGCCGTAGCGAATGTATCTTCCGCCAAAATTATTCGGCTGAAAATTCTCCATTCCCTTTACAAATGTATTGTTCGAAGGAGTAAGGTCAGCCGAACCACCGATGAGTGTCGGCAAATGCGGTGCGATGGCAGCAAGAACTTTTCCCGAAGCTTCACGTGTGGCGATGGTACCATTTTCAGCAGTAAAAACCGGTAATGCTTTTTTCCAGGCATCGCCAAAATTTCCGCGAATGACATTTTCAAATGTCGCCGCAGATTCTGAATGAGATTGTTTGTATTCAGCAAAAAGTTTTTTCCATTCTTCTTCTTTCTTTTTTCCTTCTTCAATTGCATTACGGAAATGTTTCAATGCTTCTTCGGGAATAAAAAATGTTTTGTTTTCATCCCAGCCGTAATAGTTCTTCGTCAGTTTTACTTCATCATCACCAAGCGGCGAACCATGCGCTTCAGCGGTATCTTGTTTGTTGGGACTTCCAAAACCGATATGTGTGCGAACTTTGATCAACGAAGGTTTATCGGTGATCTGCTGCGCGTGCCGAATCGCAATTTCAATTTTCTCAAGATTATTTCCGTCGTGAACCGTTTGCACATGCCAGCCATACGCTTCAAATCGAGTTCCCACATCTTCGGTGAACGACATTTCTGTGTTCCCGTCGATGCTGATCTTATTATCATCATACAGATAAATGACATTGCCAAGCTTCAAATGTCCCGCAATTGATGCGGCTTCCGACGAGACCCCTTCCATCAAATCGCCGTCACCGCAGATTGCGTACACATAATAATCGACAATGGGAAAATTCGGGCGATTGAATGTTGCCGCAAGATACTTTTGCGCAATTGCCATGCCGATCCCATTGGCAAATCCTTGACCGAGTGGTCCGGTCGTTGTTTCTACTCCGGCAGTGTGTCCGAATTCGGGATGTCCGGCGGTTTTGCTTCCGAGTCGGCGAAATTTTTTAAGTTCGTCGAGCGGCAGATCGTATCCGGTAAGGTGCAGCAACGAATACAGCAACATCGAACCGTGTCCCGCCGAAAGCACAAATCTGTCCCGATTGTACCATCGAGGATTCGTCGGATTGTGTTTCAGAAATTTCGTCCAGAGTACATACGCCATCGGCGCCGCGCCCATCGGCATGCCGGGATGTCCCGATTTTGCTTTTTGAACTCCGTCAATGGAAAGTGTGCGGATGGTGTTGATACAAAGCTGGTCAAGTTCGAATGATGACACAGTAAATCTCCTCTTGAACAAAAGATGTCGGACATCTTATCAATTAGTTTAGCAAATACTTTGAACTTACGTAGTGATCTTCTCGAAGATGTCCGACATCTTCGTATTTTCTTCAGAGAAAACTATTCAAGAATTTTGTTGTCAAAAGATAGAAAAAATTGCGGGAAGATAAAAGCAGATTGAAAAAAACGATGCGAAGAAGATCGAGGTATCTAAAAGAATAATTGTTGTAACTCCTAAGTAACTCACATCGTGAGTTACTCTTTTTGAGAAAAATACGCCGCAGGCGCATTGAACGCGCTACTCAGTAATTTTTTAAGAGAGTTATAAACATACGACTATTCATTGATTTTATTATATGGTCTACGACTCGTAGAGTGTACATCAAAGCAGTTTTTGTGTGCGGGGATCGAAATCGTCGGCAAGGTGCGATGGGAAGAATCAAACGAAGCGTTTCAATTTCTGTCCCGACAAGTCGGGACAGAAATTGTCGGGATAAGCGTTGGGGATTGATTCGTGCGTTACGATTTCGAAAAGATTTTGCCGCCACCATAAAATATTAATGAGCGGCATCCCGTACAGCGGGACTTTGGTTACTTTTCCCGCTTTCTGGATCCCGCCAACTTAGCGGGATCCAAACGGCGGGACTTTCTCGGAAAGAAAGTAACAGCAAAATAATGTCTACGACTCGTAGAGAAAATAATTATTCGATGAATAGTTACTCATTGGTGTTACGCAAAACGCTGATAAAATTACCACGAAGCCACTAAGAAATACAAAAAATTTAAGCCACAGATTTTTGACAGAAAAATTTTTTAAAGTTTAATCTGTGAATCTGTGGCTATGTTTTTTTCAGAGTAAAACTCCTTGTATGACGGTTCCTTTAAAACTCTACAAAATTGAGAAGTTTTTGTTGCGGATTATTTCGTCGGCAGGTTAAATCTTATGAATTAGCCAATAATTCCTTCATTGGCTTCCAATAAAAATCAAACCACCCCTGCTTTATTGAGGAAAATTGGTCGATAGGAACATCTTTGTGGACGAAGGTGAGAGTGCATCCTGTTTTTCGTCGATTGAAGGTCAAAAACAACTGTTGAGAAATGCCCCTCTTCCCAATCTGATGCGCGCCAGGTTTGAACGATCTTTTTATCCAGAACAAGTTCGAGATTTTTTTCGGTGACATAATCATCGTAAACGGAAAACGTTCCGCCAACTTTTCTGCCGATCTTTGCCGGACCGCCGGTGAACCGTGCATGTTTTTTCGCATCCATCAACGCCTCGTACACATCGTGTGCTGATGCTTTGAACGTTACTTTCTGGCGGATGGTTTTGGTTTTCATATAACCTCTATGTGGAAGTTGTATATTTTGTGTACTCTTTGCAGTGAAGATCTGGCGCATCGATCACCTTTAAATGACTTCCACTTCACTCTCAGGTATCCATCCCACTTTCCCGTCAGCGAGACGAATCTTGCTCCACTTGTTCACACTGTCGAGCACCTGCACTTTTAATCCGCGATGGATAACGAACAGATCGTTTCCCTTGCTGTCCGGAGCGGATTTGATATTGGCGACATCGGTCATCACAACGGCAAATTCAGTGTTCGATTCTCGATATGATCGAATGAGAAAATTGGAAATACCGATCGCAAGCAATACCGAACAGATCAATCCTGTCATTAACGAATACCGCTTTTGTTCATACGTCTGCGCGAAGAGAAACAATGAGAATGAACCAAGCGTCAAGAGAAACAAACCATACATGAGCCACAGCATTGTCGGCAATGGAAAGATACTCAACAGAGAGTCTGCCCAGCGATAGATGAACAGTTCCGGAATCGCTTCAACTTTATCGATCAATTGTATATTTGCCAACCGGAGATTGAACTGTACATCTTCGTCGCTCGGTATCAATTTTTTTGCCCGTTCATAATTTAAAATGGCGTGCTGTGCTTTCCCTTTTTTAAAATAAGCATTACCGAGATTATAATAGATCTCACCGCTCTCGTATCCGTTGTTGAGGATCGATGCATACCGATTGATCGCCGCATCATATTTCTGTTCGAGATACAAACGGTTTGCATCGTCGAATACGGAAGTGAGTTCTTCCGTTTGAGAAAAAGCATTCGCCACAAAGACACAAAGGCACAGAATAAATTTTATCCCCCTTGTGCGAAGGATTGTGCGTAAGAGAAGGGGGCAAGGGGGATGTAATATTCTTTTCATCGCATCAACTCTCTTTCCGCCGCAACAATGATGCTGCCAGCCGCCTCATACATTTTGTTCTTTTCTTCCTGTGTGGAACTCGACGGAGCAAAACGCGCAAATTCACATGCTTCAAGGCACTCTTTGATCTTTGCCGTCAGCTCTTCCGATACGTTTTTCTCCTGAAGGCTTTGCGTCACATTATCGACGGAGAGTTCTGCACGGTCGATCGCCAGTTTATCAGACACATATTGCCACAATGCACGCGACACTTCCGCATAAAATGCTTCCGTATTATTTCCCGTTAACAGCGATTTTGCAGTGTGCAATTTTTTTGCAGCGATCTTCATCGCCTTGCGTGAACGGAACGATACGATATCCGCCATCTCCTGCGCCGATCTTTGACGATAGATCAACAACCCGATAAATGCCGCCAACGGAATCAACGTCATAGCAACAGCCGCAGCCGGGTTCACCAGTTCTTCGTCTTTTTTACGGAAACTTCCCGCGTCGGTTTTAATGAACCGGATATCCTCATTCAGTAACTTTACATCCTGTTTCGATAAGCCGGCTGCGATTTGCGGGGCTTCGGCACTCCCTTTTTCCACCAGCACGTTGAATTCGTTCGTCCGCAACGTAACAAAACGTCTTTGATTCAAATCGAAATAAGTGAATTCCAACGGAGGAATCTTCTTATCGCCGGGATACCGGGGGACAAGCAGCCATTCAAACGATTTTGTGCCGCTGATCGTTGCACCGCTACGCGAAATATTTTCATTCACTTTCGGATCGTATTGTTCGAAGTCGCTCGGCAAATTCAATTTCGGCGCTTCAAGTATCTTTACGTTGCCCGTTCCGCTGATTGTCGCTTTCAGCGAGATCGGTTCATTCGTTTTTGCCGTACGTTTGGTCAACGATGCATTCAAGGAAAATTTCCCGACTGCGCCGTGAAATGATTCCGGAACGTTCGTCGTAGGCAGCGGCAATACCGTGATCTTTGTCGGTTCACTCCTGAGATTCACGTTGGTGGTCTGTGTCGTCCCAAAGAACGGATCGTTGAAGAATTGATCGAAAAGATCGTTCGACCGCCGGCGTGTTTGCACCTGCACCTGGCAAGTGATCTCCATCGGATTGATCTCGAGCGTGCCGCTCTGCGTCGGGAACAATGCCATTTTCTTTAACACACCGACCTGATATTGTTTACCGTCAATGACTTCGGGTGCCAGATCGATCTGTTTCGACGACTCCAACTCTTCGCTCCAGAATCCGGTCATCGCTGGCAGTTTGTTGATCGCGTAGTTCACGACCCGAACGCGCATATATATTTTATACGTTATAGTGATCTGTTCACCCTGATATACGCGTGAACGATCGACAACGGCACGCAAAAAAAGATTATCGCCAACCTCGACGGAATTATCCTGTTGTGCTTGTTGTGTCTGAGTCCGCTGCTGTCCGCTTCCTTTCGTTACCGTGATCTCTATCGGTTCGGTCTTGTATTGTTTTCCGCCAGCTTCTATCGCCGCCGAGCCGATCGTGAATTTTCCGACATCGCGCGCTTTCAGGATAAAACTGTAGGTCTGCGTCGATGACACCGCACCATTGATGATCTGCATACTTGTCGATTGATTCGGACCGGAAAGGATGAGGAATCTGCCGAGGTCCGGTATTTTAAAATTCCGTGCGTTCCCTGCTCCCGACGAGGAAACGACAAATTCGAGGGTAAATTGTTCATCCTGTGCCACGGGATTTTTATCTACAGAAGCGGAGAACGTTGCATCCTGTGCAATGGCAAAATGAAAACCAAAAAAAATAAAAAACATTGTCATCCTGAGCAAGTGATGCTTCGGCATCACGAGTCGAAGGATTGGCGCATCAAAAAAAACAGAGATGAGACTCATCCAATTTTGAACTTTTAATTTTGAACTTTGAACTTTCATACTACCAATCTTTTTCTACGTTCATACGCACAGGAGCTTTTTGACGAACTTTCTTTTGGGTCTTTTTTTCGTCATTCTTCAGCGCTTCTAAGATTCTTTTCGCTTCTTCTTGGGACATTTTTTTCTGTTGCTGCTGCTGTTGTGCCTGCTGTTGATCCTGCTGTTTCTTTTGTTGATCTTGCTGCTGTCGCTGATCCTGCTTTTGTTTATCGCCCTGCTTTTTATCCTTATTCTGTTTTTGCTGCTGCTTTTGCTGCTGTTGCTGTTCTTTTAACTTTTTGTACGCATACGCCAGATTATATTTTGCATCTTCATCATTGGGATTCAATTTCAACGATTTTTTATAGGCGTTGATGCTCTCCTGATACTGTTGTGCATCAAAGTACGAATTCCCCATATTATAGTAGAGTTGAGACTGCGTTTTCGGATCGCCGGTTTTGGACAGAGCTTGGTGATAATTTTGGATCGCTTCGTCGAACCGCTGTTGTTTGTACACGGCGTTGCCGAGATTATACGAACCCTGCATTAGGTCTTTATCTTTTTCCAATGATTTACGGTATTCCGCTTCGGCATCGGAATATTGTTTCTTTTCGTACAGGTCGTTACCATTGTTCACCAATGAGCGAACTGATTGCGCAGATGACAGAACAGAAAAAACAACAAAATAAAATACAACAATTGAAATTTTTTTTATCAACTCATTCACTTGTTGTTTAAAACGATTCTTACACACCCCTAAATCTCCCAATGTTGTCAGGTTAAGAGAAAAATTTGTAACTCCTAAGTAACTCACATTGTGAGTTACTCTTTTTGAGAAAAATACGCGCACTGAACGCGCTACTCAGCGTAATGTTAAGGTCGAAACGACATATTGAACCCCTACGGGGTTCTGTTTGGCTTAGGTTACACAAGTCTATAAACATACAATCCCTACGGGATTGAAAATACTGCAACGATAGTGGAAGTGGCTCCGTAGGAGTCTCATATTTGTAACAAGATCAGAAAAAAAATAATAGAACTCCGTGAGGAGTTCAACAACAGTGCCACCATTGACCAATTACTGTGCAGATGTATTCATGAACACGCTGAGCAGTTACAAAAATTTCTAAAAAATATAGTAGGACAGGTGCCGCTGTACGGTTCCGCAGTTTGGAATCCCGTTAGTGCGGAATCTGCCGCCTTTCGCATTCCGCACGAGCGGCATTCCAAAAAAGCGGAACAAAAAGCGGGACCGTACAGCGGGACATTCTTGCCTGTCCGAAGGACACTTCGTGTCATTTTTAAATAATTTTTGACAGACAAGAATGTCTGTCCTACCGGATGGCTCTTAAGCTGACAACATTGCCCTAAATCCCCTCTCTCATCCCGCAAAGCCAACACGCAGAGGGGACTTAATGTTCCCCTCTGCGCGAAAGATTGTGTGTTGGAGAGAGGGGAAACTTGTCCGCTCAACGAGTCGTCTACGACCCGTAGGGAGTCTTCGACCTTCTTTTGGGTGGAGGGATGTGTTAAAAATTTTATTCATTTCACTTCCTCCCCTCCGCGTAAACCTCTAAAAGGATTATACTGTGCAAGCCAGACGGTTTTTTTATCGGATAATATCACTTCGATCAACAACAGAACAAGAGCTGCCAGAAGAAAGTATTGGAACTTATCGTCAAATTCGGTGAATTGTTTTGTACCAAGTTCCCGCTTTTGCAATGCATTGATGTCTTTATAGATGGCATCCAGTTCGTCCTGTGCGTGTGTTGCACGATAGTATCGGCCTTTTCCGATCGATGCGATCTCTTGCAGGGAAATTTCATCTAGTTTTGTCAGAACAATATTACCAGAGCGGTCACGTTTGAAATCGACCTGCTGTCCTGCCGCATTGTAAATGGGAATCGGAGCCCCCGTAGGTGATCCCATGCCGATCGTGTAGATCAGCACACCTTTCCCAGAGGCTTCTTTCGCCTGTTCAATTGCATCGCCGGAATTATTTTCACCGTCGGTGATAATCACAAGCACTTTGGTTGACGGATCTTCAACATTAAACGACTTCAATGCTTGAGTGATCGCCGTACCGATCGCAGTTCCCGGATTCGGCACGCTTTCGACATCAACAATATCAAGCAGCAAATTCGCCGCACTGTAATCGATCGTCAACGGAAATTGCGTGTACGCTTCACCCGAAAAAACGATCATCCCGATCCTGTCACCCGCCAATCGGCTGACAAGGTTCCGAATTTCATATTTCGCTTTTTCCAAACGGTTCGGTTTCACATCTTCCGCCAACATCGATTTTGAGACGTCGAGCGCAATAAAAATGTCGACGCCCTCCTGTTTCACCTCTTCCATCCTTGTGCCAACCTGCGGATTAGCAAGACCGATAACAAGCAGGATAAAGGCGGTGGTTGTCAGCGTTGCCTTCATCGCAACTTTCCAAGCGCTGTGTGTGCCTGTCAATCGTTCAAACAATTCGAACGATGAAAATTTTTCTTTCGCCTTCTTGCTTTGCACACGCATATACGCATACACGATCGGTAAAACCGGGATGACGGAAAGAAAATATAAATATTCTGGATGTGCAAATCTGAACATAATAATACGTTGTGTCATTACGATCCCGACAAGTCGGGATCGCAATGACTATGATTTAAGATTTTTCGTAATTACTCAGCAAAGAAAAATAAATTACAGATTTTGTTCATCCTCTACGAGGATGATGAACATGGTGAATGATTTCTTCTACAACAATACAACATCTACGATGTTGAATCATGTAAAGTCAACGACTCGTAGAGCGGCTAACGTCCATTGTTTAT
>Ga0209516_1000057_pt1 | contig 38740 bp, 34 predicted proteins | sample Napbiome12C3dose_FD_187716 | JGI IMG/M metagenome (GOLD analysis project Ga0209516, IMG submission 187716) | Groundwater microbial communities from S. Glens Falls, New York, USA - Naphthalene biodegradation metagenome 12C3dose (SPAdes) (version 2) ... | reverse complement strand
ACGTTAGAAGAAAATATCTGATCTTAATTTATAACCCCGACACAAGTGTCGAGGAATTCTTTCGATTAAACTTTCCAAATCTTTAAGATTTGGAAAGTTTTTCCGTTAAATTAAAAATCCCATCCGAAGAAGAATTGATAGAACAGCCCGGTTTGAAAATCATTGAAGTCGTTGATGATGCGTTTTCCAACGTCGTACCGCAGCACCAGCACATTGAACAGTGTCCATCGCAATCCCGCACCGATACTCCCGAGCGTTGAGCGGTACTTGTTGTCCCACGCCGCCCCCGAGTCAAAGAAGATCGCGCCACGGAACGAACCAAGTCCCACACCGCCGAACGGAAAACGGATGGCAAGCTGATCCACAAACGGAAAACGGAGTTCGTGGCTCATGATCCACAATCTTTTCCCGCGGATCGACCACCGGGACCAGCCGCGCAAATCCCAGCTTCCCCCCATAAAGAACCGCCGTGCCTCTTTCCCTTCATTCATCATCAACGTAAAGCGGGAAGCGACCGCCGTGCGAGTGTTCAACCGGTTATAGATCCGGTAATCGCCGATGAATGTATAGTACCCCACGTTGCCGTATTGGATATCGGAGGTGTAGGCGGCAGTGATGAGAAATCTCGACCCGTCGATCGGTCCGGTGGGAAGCCACAAAGAGTTGTCGTGAACGAACGAAAGAGAATTGGAGAGGACCAGCGCTTTGCGCGGGCGCAGACCGAAGTACGTTTCTTTATCCGAATTGCTCAGGCTTGTTCCCGCATCGATCCGCTGAAATTTTGAGAGAGGATAACTCAGCACAAAATATCCACCAAACGCCCGTTCGTAATAGAACAGATCGGGATCGGTGAGATCGTACCGCCTGCCGGAGAAGTGAAAGATACCAGTTGCGTAATTGGTGCGCTGACCGAGCGAGACGCGCGTTACCGCAACGTTGAAACTTTCCAGAAATTCGTCGGACGACTGCGCGTTGTTGTAAAGCAAAAAATAATATTGATCGTTGCCGAGCACATCGCTGACCGCCATCGCTGCCCCGCCCGATGTTCCGAACACCGGATCGGACGATACCTGACTCTGGGCAATGTCGAGCGAATAATCCCCTTCGTACGGGACGAACTTCACCGTGGAATCACCGGCAACGGTCTGCGGCTGCCACGATGCAATGCCGGCGGAAAGATCGAACCGGTGCGTGATCGTCGAGGAATCGATGATCGCAGAAACATTGCGCAGCAGATAAATTTTGAAACTGTAATTTTCAAACCCGGCAAAAAGGATCTCGTTCGCATCCGTCCATCGCGGATCGAAAGCGGCGTTGGTAAAATGAGTGATCTTTTTCATCGAATACTCTGCTGCGCCGCTCCCGGCTTCCGCGGCGGGAATCGTCCAGATGTTCTGTGCGCCGTCGTAGTTCGATGTGAACGTCAGATATGTTCCGTCGGGAGAAAAGGATGGCGAGTAATAGTTCTCTCTTCCGTGCGTTACGTACGAAATTTCTTTTGTCGCAACATCGATCTTCACAAGATTGTAAATCCGGTCCATTCCATACGGGGCTCTGTCCGAACTGAAAATGATCCCTTCTCCCACCGGCATCCACACCGGATCGCGGTCGTCGTACGGATCATCGGTCAAACGGTGTAACGTTTCGAGAGGAACGTCATAGATATAAATATCCATCTTTCCGGATTTATCGTTCGCCGCAAAGACGATCTTTTTTCCGTCCGCAGACCAGTGCGGCGACGCCAGCACCACCACATTATCGAATTGCAGCGTCCGTACCAGTTTTTCCTTTTTCACGTCGTACAGATGCAGAACGTCGGATTCCCCTTTTTTTGTCACAAATGCAAGAATGCCGTCGTGTGAAACATCCAGCTTCGATTGAAAGACGTGAAATGCTTCGAAGTCATCGCTCTTTTCTCCTTCAACCACTAATTGCGGCTCGCGCTCTTCTTCCGTCTTTCCGTCCAGATTCACTTTATAGATCGACGTATACCCCGTGTAGTTTGCTATGAAATAGACTTCCCGCTTCTCCCCGTTCTTATAGAAGACCGGTTTTGTATTGAATCCATTTTTCACGACCGTCGTGGAGACCTGACTTGTATAATCGCTGTACGACAACACCGGATAATATTTTTTCTTGAACGCGTACACCCACTCTTCATCCAACTCTTTATAATTTTTTCCGATCGTCGCTTTCATCACTTCGCTGAACGAGGAGTGCCGCCAGAAATTCTCCATCAACAGCATCAGCTTATCTTCCCCGTATTTTTCTTCGATGTACTTCAGAATATATTGCCCTTCTTTATACATCAGGAATGTGCCGTAGATCGATTCCATGTTTTGCAGCGGAACAATATAATTGTTCAGCACCGCATCGCGAATGAGCATTTCGGATTGATCGTCCGTTTCTGTTGACCAGGCTTCGGCAAGACCTTCGGTGAACCAAAGCGGCGGCATTCTATCTTGCGGCAAACGGTGATCGACCATCACGCGGCTGATCTTGCTGTGCATAAAGACGTGCACAAGTTCATGGCGGATCACGTGGCGGAACCGGGAAAGCGAGCCATCCGCGGGAATGACGACACGCCCCTTGAGAAACTCAAAAAATCCGCCGACGCCTTCGGGAATAAACCCGCCGGTCGTATTGGTCTGTTGAAAATGGAGGTGCGAAGAATAAAAAATGAGCGGAACGCGGTTGGCAAGCGAGTGGTTGAATTTGCTTTCAAGTTGTTTGTACGCTTCTTCAGCAAAGAACGCCCCCTGCTGGGCAAGCTCTTTCATTTCGGGATAATAATAGACATCGAAATGTTCCGTGCGAAGGATTTGCCAGTCGAATTCCGTGTATTGAACTTTATTATGTCCGAAATAAGAAAATTGAGCAAAGGAGTGCTCTGAAAAGACCAGCAGAAAAAATATGACAACCAAGCACCTCATGTTACCATTGATTCATCGGTTCATCGATCCATTGGTTCATTACTATGAAACTACATTTTGGCGGGGAAAGTTGCAACTATACAATTATCATTGTTATGTTTGTCAATTTGGGCGGCATACAATAGTGCGGCAGTAATGTCTTCTTTTTCTAATTCGGGATAATCGCTTTGTAATTCATTTAGAGGGATACCTGCGGCAACGGCTTTTACAAGTTGTTCAACAGTGATTCTCATCCCTCGAATTGTGGGTTTGCCAACCATAACTTTTGGATTAACAGTAATTCGGGACAGTAATTCTTCTTTTTGAAATGGTGAAATCATAGTATCCTCAACTATCATTAATTTCTATTACAAACTACATTTTGGCGGGGAAAGTTGCAACACGAGGCACGGATTTTCTTCCATGCCTACACCATCCTTGTCAAGGTTCTAAACCTTGCCTACGGCTCGTAGAGACAAGGATAAAAAAACTTCTCTGCGGTAAAAAAAAATCTACTTCACTTTCCCCAATTCTTCCTTCAAATAATCAATCTACTTCACGGGAAACAGATCAACGTCACAGAAATGATTTATAGCCTCATGTTACGCATAAATACAAAATCATTCTTTATGTCACTCCTACGGAGTTTGAATGTGTCTGTTCATTCCATACTACAAACATGTCGCTCCTTCGGAGCTTTTCGTTTTCTTGTGAAAGATACATGAATGTTAGCAATTCTCTAACACAATCTCGTAGGAATGACATATTTGTAAATTGACTACATCCAATCCCCTTCAAACTCCGTAGGAGTGACATAAAAATTACCATTAAATCACGCAGAAAGTATGTTTGCGTAACATGAGTTATAACTTCACTTCGTATAATTCCATCGCCAGATCATCAATTTTGTTTTGTATTTGAGTAATTTTTTTCGTTACAGATTTTATTTCACTGCCGATTTCTTTTTTCTTCTTTTTCAAAGTATCTGTTTTTAATGGAAGTTCAACTTCTTCCAATATTTCCTTCAGTGAATGACCTCTATAATCTGCCAATAGCAACTTAAGAAGTTCCACAATTTTAAGATTGGCTTTTAGTTCCACTACTGAGCCATCTGTTGCTACAAGTCTTATCGAGTTCTGCTTTTCAAACAATGTTTCTCCCTGTTGTTGGACTTTATTCAAAATGAAATTCTCGGGCTCAATCGAACCGAGAGAGTATTTAATCGCATCATTTTGTTTTATCGGACGTGCAGCGCCCCAACCCAAACTGCGCACAATTCCTGTTTCATCAAATTCGGGGATCAATTCATCAAAGTATTTTTGGTTAAGAAACTGTTTGTCGCTGATAAACTGAGTAAGTTGGAGAAGTTTCTTTCGCTCTGAAATCATTTCATTAACAAGTGATACAATTTTATCATGAATCTTCTGTTCTTCCTTTGTTTTTATAGGTTTGATCGGAAGTTTTTCACAAAATTCTTTGGGGAAAAAGAATTTATCCCCTCGCCGACTTCCGCGACATTCAAAATAAAACTGTATTAACTTTGAATTTAGAATACCAAGAATATACTTCAAGTTTTCTGTAGTTGTGTTCTTTTGCTTTATCAGGTAAGTATTTGCATCGGAATAATAATCTGCATTGCTATAACCAAAATCATTTCGTGCTGGCCATTTTGAGACAACAATTTTTTCACCTTCAAATAAATCCTTTGTTCTCGCCCAATGCATAGAATACCAAGGCAGCTTCCCTTCTTGCGCTTCTCTTTTGTTCTCAAGAATTGGTTTGTATTTCTGAAGATGACGGAATATTTTAGGAAACGATTTAACGGGTGTATCTTTGTTCACATAAATACACAGTAATTTCTTTTGTATCTCATTTGTTGCCAGATAACAAACTATCTCAGATGCTTTGTAAACAAACTTAACAAGTTCTTTTTCATTGCCATCCAATCTTAAGTTTTTTTCCTCTTCATCGGTTATGTAGAAAATTCCCTGACCTATCTTGATATCATGTTCATTAATTAAAGCCTGAGGCAGAAGTTTAATGTTTTCCTTTGTTACTGCATCGGCACCACTAAGCAATCCTTGATTAATCGAACAAAAATTTTCTAACAGTTGGCTTTTCTTTTCGATTTTATCAAGAATCGTCTTTTGCTTTTTTGTAATAAACAAATGCCATTCCGATTCCGTTAACTCGCCCTGAGTAACCCCGCTGTCATACACATCAATAAAAGAATCTGAAAAAGATTGTTCATCAATATGTTCAGAGAGATGCCGGAAAAGTTTAGGAACATTCTCCTGAATTGTAGGAACGAGTTCTTTTTTTACACGAGCAACTTTAATAACATTCTTTTGCTTTTTAGCGGACTTTATAGAATCGGAACATTTCTCCAACACAAATACAACGTTAAACTGTCCTTTCGCGCTTTCAAACAATTTTGTGTCGGCGAAATCTATCACTTCTTTTATCAATGCAAAATCGAGAATATATTTTCGCAAGTTGCTGGCGCCAACCGCAGTAAGCCAATACGATGTTGTAATAAAACAGAGTTTTCCGCCTTCGCGCAGTTTTGAAAGACCGAGTTCGATGAAGAAATGATAATAATCCATCTTCCCTTGATACAACGCCCTACCAATTGGTAATGCTTTTGTACGACGGAAAAGTTCTTTGTGATCATCTTCTCTGATATACGGCGGATTGGCAAGACAATAATCAAAATCATTTAACGAAAGCATTTTATCATATATCGATTGCTTTCCCGAATCGTGACCAAAACGAACTGAATGATTTATTGCATTATATGATTTGGTTTCCTCTTTCACAAAAAGTTCAGTCGGCTGATTAAAGAGGCGAAGAGAATCTCCTTGAATCACTGCAATTGGAGTTCGTTCTTTGTACACTTGTTTACGAGCCTTTAATTCACGTATAACAGGTGTCAATTGAATCAAAAGATTAATTTCGGTGATGTAATATGGAAAAGGAGATAATTCCACGCCATAAAGACCAAAGAAAATTGTTTGACGAAGAAGAAGCCAATCGTCAAAACTTTTTTCTTTGGGCGAAGAAAGTTCTCGCAAACGACGAGCGGCTTCAACCAAAAAACCACCTGAACCGGTTGCAGGATCAAAAACTTTTCTTGGAACAAGTTTTTTGTTTTCTTCACGGAAGAACGCTTTATTATTTGTATAACCGACCCTATCCCACATAAACTTAACGACAGGACGTTCCGTGTAATATTGTCCTTTGTTTTGCTTATCTACTTTATCAAGTTCCTGTTCATAGATCATTCCAAGTGCGTCATCTTTCAATGCACCGAGATAAAAATTTGACAGTTCGTATAATGCATCAATAAGAATCGCTTCAGAAGGTTCGTACCATGTATAATTGTTTTCCGCTTTGTATAACCATTCGTATTTTTCACCGGCAAAATGAAACGCTTGTCTCAACACCCGACCAATTTCACTTCCAAGATTTTTATACCAACGTTCAAAACCTCCGTCGGTCAATGTCGATTCGATGAATTCAATATCTTCCCACATCCTTACAAGAAGAATTCTAGCCATTGCAAAATAGGCGACACGATAAAAGAAAATGTTGGCTGCTTTTGCTTCTGAAGTGTTAGAATCTGCGTTAAAAAAATCGTTAACACTATTTGGCTGTATTTCGCGTATGTCGTCGGCTCGTGTCGGATCAATTTCTTTGCCGATAAAATCGATTTCTTGAGAAATATTTTTGGCAAGTTCAGGATTTTGATCGGGAAACAATTGAACGACATTCTTTTGTGATAAAGCATCGTGTTCAAAAGATTCAACAATCCAACGCAACTTGGTGGTTAGATGATCGACATTAAGTCTTTCATTCCCTATCCATCCTGCGCTGTGAACGATCCTGTTGACTTTATCTTTTGCCGTGAGTGTGCGGGATAAAAAAAATTCGACAAGCAGAACAAATTTTTTTGTGTTTTCCGTTTCAAGAATATTTTTAGGGTTAGATTTATATTCCCGATAAAGAGTCATAAAACTGAAATCGAACTGAGGCAGTTCTCCTTTTGATTCATTTGTATAGACATCCAACTCGCGCATATTCGTGAGAACCCCATATTGGACTCTATAAGCGCCAATATATCTTCGTATTTGGGGAAGATGTTTTTTTAGTGTTGCTTCGGAATCAGATGTAGATTTGGTATCAAAAATAAACGGGTGGGTAAATGTGTCCACAGGAACAAAGTCGGGGATATTTCCTTCTTCTCCTTCTTCTGCCCAAATAGTTTGTCCTAATTCAAAACCAAGAACTTGTTCAAGGAATTTTCGAAAAAGAATTGGTTGAATAAGTTTCTTTTCATCAGCATGAGATTGTTCAAAATACTCAACATAATTTTTCGCTCGACCATATTTTGAATAGTCAACACCATTAAGGATTTCAATTGTTTTCTGGATTTGATTTATACTTGAGGACATTGATTCAAATCTTAGAATTAATATAACTTTTTTGCAGCTATCGTTAAAAATGTAGAAGAAAAGAGCAAGAGAAGCAATTTTGTTTGCATAAATACAAAGGCACGGATTTCCGCCAGCGGCGGACAGGTTTATCCATGCCTACACCATCCTTGTCAAGGTTCTAAACCTTGCCTGCAGTTCGTAGAGACAAGGTTAATAAAACTTCTTTGCGTCCTCTGCGGTAAAAAAAAACTGCTTCACTTTCCCCAATTTATTCTTCACACTCATCTCTACACGATTTTTTTTCCCGTCTTTAATATTTCAGCAACAAAAGGATTGTCGGGAGTGAAGTCTTCCGATCTAAACGGATGTGTTTCCAAATATGGTGAGACACTCAAGGTAAATTTGTGCAGGCGTTTGTTATCGTCAAACCGGATTCCCTGAAAGTCGTCCGATACAACAGCCAGATCAATGTCGCTGTCCTCCGTAGAAATTCCTTTGGCATATGATCCGAAAAGATATAAGGACTGAATCACAAGTTCACGTGATGCAGAACGATAAAATTTTGCGATTACTTCATCCAATGCTTCTTGAGTGAACATCAAAAAACTCCTTCATTTCGGCAAGCAATTCTCGTTCTTCATCGGTAAGACGTATTCCAGATCGATCAACAATAACAAGAAGATTATGAGTTTTCGGTGGAGTATTACTCTCATTGTTCTTCACCCACAATGCTTTCAATAATTTTTCGATTGCAAGATGACCTACAAACAATGACCAATGATATTCACCTGTTTGGAAAAGATGTTCCATGGACTGAATATCTCGTTGCGCAGTCGTCAACCAATATTCCACATGTTCTTTTTTTGTCATGGAAGAAATATAGAGAAACAGATTTAGGAATTCAATTTTAAACTTTCTAAAGTGAGATTGATATAAATAAAAAAACACGAACTCGCCTGCGTCGAGCAAGAGTCCGTGCCTACATTAGTGTTCATTCGTGTTATTCGTGGATAATTTTTACTTCACCTTCCCCAACTCTTCCTTCAAGAAATCAATCTTCTTCACCGGACTCGGATCAACACCGTTCAGCATTGCAAGATAAAAGCTGAGCCAATCTGCAAGGTAGAGCAATGAGAACATCCGGGCAAGAAGCGATTTCCCTCCGGAATATATTTCTGTAACTCCATCGGCAAGATCATTAATGATTCCTTTCGTCACATCCATCCGTAATTGAATGCGCTTGTAATCATCCTTGTCACGCAGGATGACAACGTGGATATTCTTCATAATATCCTTCAGCACTTCCCATCCGACGATCTCGTTATGATTGAGTTCTGGAAAGACATGTCCGAACGCAAGTGTCTTTGCATTCTCAGTAATCTGTCCGCGCCAGCGTGTGTTGACGGTATCGAATTTATCTGCCGCTGAATAGATGAGGGGGAGTTTTCCGTTCAATTTTGATGCAAGATTCAACGCCAAATTATCTGCCGCATCGTGATTGGAATACCGCGCAGAAAGTGTGTTGAGCAATGCCAGCGTTTCTTTAATCTCTTTCTTTTGATCTTTGATGAAGCCGAGTTTGCTTAATGCGATCAATGTCGGAAAGAATGAATATCCAAGTGCGGCGCGGGGCGGAAATCCACCGGGTATTTTGATGTACGGATGGTTGTGCTTGATGGCAAGCTTTTCGACTTCACCGCCGGAGGTGATGCAGAAAATTTTCGCTTTTCGTTTAATCGCATTTTTATATGACGCCGTTGTTTCTTCCGTATTGCCGGAATAGCTGGAAATGATCACCAGCGTGTTCTTCCCGACAAACTCCGGAAAATAATAATGTCGATTGACAATGACCGGCACATCGCATTTGTCCGCACAGTACGCGCGCAGCAGATCTCCGCCGATCGCCGAACCACCAAGCCCGCTTACAACGATGTGTTCTATCTTTTTGGTGTTGAGCTTTACCTTCGATGCCATGCCGATCCCGATCGCTTCTTCGACTTGTTTCGGGAAATTGAGAATGAGATTTCTCATCCCTTTTGAATCAAATTGGTTTATCAGTTCTTTCATGTTTTCTATTCTTAATGTTATATTTCGAGTCTTGCGTTTTGTGTTTGATGTTTCAGGGTTCAAGTTTCAAGTCTAAAATATATGTGCTCTTCTCAAATCTCAAACCACACATCTCCAACCTGAACCCTGAACCCTGAACCCTGAATCCTGAACTCTGAATCTTGAAACATGAACCCTGAATCTTGAAACCTTGAACCGTGAAACAAGTTCTATTCTAACAGCAACTCTGGCACCATGGTGTGGAGATTTACCTTCAGAAATTCTTCAATATCTTCTTCTGTTTTCATCTCCAGCACACGGTTCGCGATCTCCTCCGCTTCTTTGAACGTCACCGACCGGATGATCTTTTTGATCTCCGGCAGGATGAGCGGCACAACGCTGAATTCATCCAATCCGAGTCCGAGCAGCAGCAGCGTTGCTACCGGATCACCCGCCATTTCGCCGCACATGCTCACCGGCTTATTGTGTTGATGGCCTTCTTTGATAATATGACGGATCGTTTTTATCACAGCAGGATGAAATTCCTGATAGAGGGAGGAAACGTTCTCGTTTCCCCTGTCCACCGCGATCAAATATTGGATAAGGTCGTTCGTGCCGATGGAAAGAAAATCCACCTCCTGCGCAATATCCCCCGCGATCACTGCGGCCGAGGGCACTTCGATCATCACGCCGACCTTGATCTGCTCGTCGAAGCGGATATTCTTCCCGCGCAAATCATTCTTCGCCTGTTCTATCAGCTCTTTCGTGCGGCGAATCTCTTTCATCCCGGAGATCATCGGCAGCATGATCCACACTTCACCGTACGCGCTGGCGCGCAGTATCGCACGAAGCTGGGTGAGGAACACATCCGTTTTATCGAGCAGTATCCTGATCCCCCGCCAGCCGAGGAACGGATTCTCTTCTTCGTGATCGTAGCTCACGACTTTATCGCCGCCGATATCCAGCACGCGCATCACCACTTTGTACGGCTTGGTCTTCTCAACAATCGCCTTGTATTCCGCGAACTGTTTTTCTTCGGACGGATAATCGTCGGAGCGAAGGAACAATCCTTCGGTGCGGTATAACCCGATCCCGTGCGTCCCCTGGCGATTGATGTAATTGACCTCTTCGAGAAATTCCACGTTGCTGGAAAGCTGCACGACCTTTCCGTCCATCGTTGTGGCTTCCAGATCGCGCAGTTCACCGAGTTTTATCTCAAACTTCCGGTGTTCCCGTTTCCGCTGGTTGCATCGCTTCACCGTTTCCCGTGTCGGGTGAACGATGACGGTTCCGGTGTATCCGTCCAAAAGCACCACATCTCCCGGCTGAATTTGTTTCGTCGCTTCCTTTAATCCGACGACCGAAGGAATTTTAAGCGAGCGGGAAAGCAGCGCGGCATGCGATGTTATCCCTCCCATATCCGTTGCATACGCCAGCACGTCGTTCCGGCTGAACAGCACCGTATCCGCCGGCGTGAGAATTTCCGAAATGACGATCGAGTTATTATCGAACCGCGAGATCAGGCGTTCCTGCTGGATGTTCCGGATGATGCGGTTCTTTACATCTTCCACATCGTGCGCCCGTTCGCGCATGTAATCGTCGGGAGATTTCAGCATCAGTTGCTGGTACTTCGAGATCTCTTTGTGCACGATCCATTCGGCATTCTTCAATTCTTTCTGGATCCGTTTTTTGATCGAATCGAACAGAACGGCATCGGCAAGGATCATGATCTGCGCTTCGAATATCTTCGCTTTGGCGCTGCCGATCTTCTGTTCGGTCAACTGCAGGATCTTTTGCAGCTCTTTTTCCGACCGCTCGACGGCATGTTCCAGCCGTTCCAATTCCAGCGGTACATCCTTGTGGGCGATCGTTTTCTCATCGATCCGCGGAATGTTCTTGGTAAAGATGTATGCCTTCCCCATCACAATTCCCGGTGATGCGGCGATGCCGTGCAATATTATTTCGTTCTTTGTTTCCATTTACACTTCGTCGAATCCTCGTTCAAACAAACCGATCACTTCCTTTGCCGCCGTCTCTTCGTCGGGTCCTTCAAATTTTAAGTGCAGCGTCGACCCCTGTTCGGCGGCAAGGGTCATCACACCGATGATGCTTTTGCCGTTGATCTCAAACCCGTCTTTGATAATAAAGAATTCAGATTGAAACTTTGCCGCCAATTTCACCAGTACCGCCGCCGGACGCGTATGAAGACCGGCTCTATTTTTTATCGTGACTTCTTTTTCGATCATTATAAAATTGTTCACGCTTCCCGCCCCCCTCATCTAGGGGAAGGATGACGGGATGATGTTGCGAAATGAATGAACTCGTCGCAAACAGCGGAGAATCGCACTGCCAGAGATCAAAACTGCCTGTTCAATACCATCTCTGAAAACCAGAAAAGCATTTCGCGCGCCTGAGTCTGCCGCAGTTTTTGCACCTGAAGATTCGCTAAACGAATATCCCTATCTATTGATTGTTTTGCAAGTTCTATTATGCCGTACCGTTCATAGATCTCTTTCACAACGGGTACGTTCTTCCTCGCCGTCCCTTTATTCATGATAATGGAACGGATCAGTTGTTTATCTTTTCCGGTCGCCCGTTCGCAGGCGCGGATCAATAAATAGGTCTTCTTCCCTTCCACTATGTCGCCGCCGATCGTTTTGCCGAACTCTTTTTCATCCGCGATAACATCCAGCAGATCGTCCTGTATCTGAAACGCTCTGCCGATATGCGTGCCGTATGTTCTCAGCGCGCGGATCTCCCGTTCGGTGCCCTCGCCGATGAGCGCGCCGATCTCCGACGACACGGAAAAAAGTTTCCCCGTCTTCTTGGAGATCATCAAAAGATAATCATCCAGCGACACCTCGTGCAGGAGTTCAAATTCTTTGTCGTACGCCTGCCCTTCGCACACTTCCACGACACCTTCGGTAAACACATCCGCCACTTGCGCGATCGCTTTCGACCGCGTCTTCAGAAGTTCCCGGTATGCCAGCGCGACCAGTTCGTCGCCGACAAGAATTGCCGTGTTCGCATCCCACCGCACATGCACTGTTGCTCTGCCCCGCCGCGATTCTGCGTTGTCCATAATATCGTCGTGAACGAGCGTAAAATTGTGAAGGACTTCAATTGCGACCGATGCGTTCACCGCTTCGTTCATCGTTCCGCCGACCGCTTCGCACGAAAGCAGGATCAGCAGCGGACGTATCCGTTTCCCGCTGGCGAAAAGGACGTATTTCATCGGTTCGTACAGCGAAACCGGTTCGCTCTTCCGAATGCACGATGTCAATTTTTGATCGATGATCGATTTATATTTCCGGTATTTTTTGTCGAAGGAGTTCATGGATTTGAAACGGCAGTGGTGCTGCCGGTAAAAATAATTGAAAAACTGTACTGATGCCCGCTAAACGTGTTGTATGATCGTTGGTGAATTCTGCATTTCTTGTATCGACGATGAACCCGTCAGGAACATTGCTCCTTTAAATTCCGTCATCCACCGCACGATCTTCGTCCGCAAGCCTTTCTTTCCGCCGGTCATCAACGCTTTGAGCATCGGACGCGCAGAGGCGGCGATATCCGCGCCGAGAGCGATGGATTTTGCGCACTCCAATCCGTTGGAAATGCCGCCGGACGCAATGACGTGCAGCCGGGGAAATTGTTCTTTCAAATGCGCAACCTGCTGCAGCGCGTCGACCGTCGGAATTCCCCAATCCCAGAACGGATCCCACTCTTCCTGTTCTTCTTTGTTCCGCTCAACGAGTCGAGTCTTCGACCGGAGAATTTCCACCCCTGCCCAGCTTGTTCCGCCGGCACCGGCAACATCGATGTATGTTACTCCGGCATCGATCAGCCGCAATGCGACCTCGTTGGAAATTCCGGCGCCGATCTCTTTCACTATCACCGGAATGGAGAGCTGCCGGACTAATTTTTCTATTCCCTTCAGCACACCGCGAAAATTTGTGTTCCCTTCCGGCTGTAAAAATTCCTGCAACGGATTCAAATGAATGGCAAAGGCGTCCGCTTGTATCAACTCGGCAAGTCTGATGATCGGCGAAACGTCATTTAATGCGGCAACTTCCGGCGCGCCGATATTTCCCACCAGTGGAATCGACGGCGCAACTGTTCTCGCAATAGAAAAAGATTTGTGATATGTCGAATCCTCCATCGCCTGCCGCTGACTTCCCACCCCCATCGCCAGCCGGAATTCCTCGCACACCTCTGCAAGCTGCCGGTTGATCTTTTCCGCATCCTTGTATCCCCCCGTCATGCAGGAAATCATGAACGGAAACGCAAGCCGCTTACCGAGAAAACTCGTTGTGGTATCGACATCGGAAAGATTGATCTCCGGCAGGGCATTGTGAACAAATTCCCACCGTTCAAATCCTGCCGTTTTTCTGCGAAATGCAACATCGCGGTTCACCGTCAACAGAACATGATCTCGCTTACGGGATATGGTGCTGCGCTTTTTCATCGAAAAAATAATAGCCAAATAATAAGGAATATGCAAGGATGAGAAATAAGGGAAAATCTTTAAACTTTTGCCACAGACCGGCAGGCAGGGAGCACAGAGAATAAAATAAATTTTTTCTACATCTCTTTTTCGGGAATAACATTATGATGCAGATTGAGAACGAAAATATTCCAATGGACGAAGAGCGGTAATTGCGCTCACCAATCCTTTGAACACGATTTCGCCAAAAATGATCGAACCGATTTCGAGATTGGAAAAAACGCCTGCGAACGCAATAAGATTGAACAGCAGACTATCGAGCGGAATACTGACGGAATTACTTTTCAGCACACGCATTCCCCACGTATTATTGATGAAGTGTTGATAGATTTCTGTATCGGCAGTTTCAGCAAGAACTATGGCAATTAACGATGCAGTAACAATTCGCCATTCAACACCGCCAAGAACTGTTACGATCAAATTCAACACTGCGGCAATCACAATCATCACATAAACATTTTTTCGTCCAAGTTTGCTGTGGACTCGGTCTCGCGCAGTAAACGTAATTCCAAAAATAAATGTAGCGACGGAAACTTGACCAAAGAACGGAAAATGAATGAACCACGTTGCGGTGTAATTAGCGGCAAGCGTCGCGGCGATGTAAACGAGTGCGTAGATCATATATTAAGCAACCCGTGAAGCGTTATAAACGATTTACGGATGATAATAAAAATAGAATTTTTACTTTTCAATGTTCCGGTTTTATTCTTATATTAATGCTGTGTGACATTCGGGAAGTAGCTCAGCCCGGTTAGAGCGCCTGCTTTGGGAGCAGGAAGTCGCAGGTTCGAATCCTGTCTTCCCGACTAAAAGGAAATAGTGCCGTTACGATCAAGAAGTAGCTCAGCCCGGTTGGCGAGAGCGTGGCGCCGAAGGCGCCAAAGTCGCAGGTTCGAATCCTGTCTTCCCGACTAAAAGGAAATAGTGCCGTCACGATCAAGAAGTAGCTCAGCCCGGCTGGCGAGAGCGTGGCGCCGAAGGCGCCAAAGGCGCAGGTTCGAATCCTGTCTTCCCGACGAATGAAAATCCTCGCGTTTGTTGCGGGGATTTTTTTTTAGCACAACTCTTGAAGGGTTTATTTTTACTGAAAACTCTCATTACAATTGCCCCACCTTACTGATTTAAATTGTTCCCTCCATCAAGCAATCGAACACTTCAAGGGTTCGATGCTTTAAAAATAAAACGGCGCGACCAAAGCCGCGCCAAGTTTTTTGTATAAAAATTTCTCCTAATTCAGGCATTGACCGCTATATCAAAAGTGGTAAGGAGTGCTTTGGGGGTTTCAGGAACCGGAAATTCTTCCAAATAGACTTTCGTGACTTCTTTTAAATTTTCTAACGCTTCTTCAACCGAAAATCCTTGACTCACAGTTCCTGCTTCAGGACATTCTGCAACATACATGTCTTCTTCTTTGTGAAGTACAGCCGTGAATGTTTTTGTCATACAACCTCCTTCGCAAAATTACATTGTCTAACCTTCATTGTCAACTAATTTTTCTTCCCTTCAATCGAAGCTATCTCGTTCAGCAGGTCGCGCTTCGTAAAGCCCGATTTTTTCATCAGGCTGACGACAAAACCTTCCAATTGTTCGCGCGTTTCGTCGTCGATCTCCATCGAGGTCATGATCATGACCGGAATGGTGTACGTGGCGGGATTGTGTTTCAATTGATAGGCAACGCTGAAACCGGATAGCCCCGGCATCACCAGATCCAAAATGATCAGGTCGGGCTTCTCCTGTTCGGCAATGACCAATCCTTCTTTTCCGTTGTGCGCCTTTAATACCGTGCATCCTTCGGATTCGAGGATCACCTGGATCAGTTCGGTCACGCTATGGTCGTCGTCGATCACCAGGATCTTTGCCGTTTTTTGCGCCTGCGTCGCTTCAACTTTTTTGACCGCCGCCAGAAGATCGTCCTTCTGCACCGGCTTCACGAAATATTCCACCGCACCGAGTCCGAACCCAACGTTGCGTTCATCCACCATCGAAATGATGATCACCGGAATATCTTTGCACAGCGGATGATCTTTCAGTTCGCGCAGCACCTGCCATCCGTCTTTGACGGGAATAAGAATGTCGAGCGTAATGACGTCGGGTTTCCACAGTTTTGCTTTTTCGAGCGCTTCCACACCGTTGATGGCGATCTCGGTGACATAACCGGCTTCCGTCAGATACGTATGAAGCAGTGTGCGGGCATGCGGTTTGTCTTCCACGATCAGCACACGCCGCTGGCGTCCGGCATCGGTCGTTTCGGAGATGCGTTGGATGATCTTTTCCGCTTCGTTCTCCACCTGCACCATAATCGGGACGAGTGCAACGAACGTGCTGCCTTCACCGAATTCGCTGACGACATGAAGCGAACCGCCGTGCAGTTCCACCAATTTTTTCGTGATCGCCAGCCCAAGCCCCGTCCCTTCGATCTTTCGCGCTCCCTCCATTGTCTGCTGGAACGGCTGAAAGAGCGCGGAAAGATCTTCCCGCTTTATTCCAACCCCGAAATCCTGAATGGAAAATTCGATCTCTGTGTTCGTCCGTTTTGCCGAGAGGATCACGCGCCCTTCCGCATGGCTGAACTTGACCGCATTCGTCACCAGATTCAGCAGAATCTGTTTCACCCGAACACCATCGGCGATGAGATCATCGATCTCGTCATCGACGCGGACTTCGAGTTGGATCTTTTTGGCATCCACAAGAGGCTGAACTGTTTGTTTGATGGATTCGAACATGATGCGGACACTGACCGGCGAATAGTGCAGTACCATCTTTCCCGCTTCGATCTTCGACAGATCAAGGATATCGTTGATGAGGTGCAGCAGGTGCATGCCGCTCGATTTGATCGCCGTATTGTATTCCACCAGTTTCTCTTTTGAAATTTCTCCCAGCTCTTCGGAGATCAGATCAGAAAACCCGATGATGGAGTTGAGCGGGGCGCGGAGCTCGTGACTGAAGAAGGCGAGGAATCGTTTTAATTTATCGTGTGCTTCCTGCGTTTGCGAGCGCTGAATCTCCAGATCGACATTCTTCACCCGCAGTTCGTCAATCAATCCGCGGCGGCTGATACCGACGGCAACCTCGCTGGCGATCAGCGACAGGAACGATGCTTCGCGATCGGCAAGGTCCTTGTTCATGGTCAGCAGCATTTCCAGCACGCCCAATCGCTCCCGTTCAACGCGAAGCGGCAGCGACAGAAGCGTGGTGACCGTGGAGGTGATCACCTGTTCCGGCGCGTAGGAAAACAACACGCTGCGCGAAAGATCCGTCGTCACGATCTTGTTTCCCGTCGTGAAGGCTTCCACGCTGGAAAAATTATTTCCGTTTGCCACGGGAAGAGCGTACGGATTTTTTTCCGGCGCACCGACCGGCAGTTCCGGCGCCAGAAGAATCAATTGTTCATCGTGCGGACGGTGGAAGTACAGAAGCACGTTCTGCTGCGGCAGTTCGTACCGCTGTGCAAGCACGCGCACAATATCGCCGCACAAATCTTCCAACTGCGATGCGGTATTGATGATGCGAGAAACCTCCAGCAGCATGTCGCGCTGACGCTCCAGCCGTTGATGCTCCGTAATATCCTGAAGGAAGACCGACAACCCGTTTTCGTTGGGATAGATGCGGAAGTCGAACCACTTCTCGAATATCTCATCCTTATACTGGTTGATGTGCGACTGGAACGTTTTTGTCTCCATCGCACGGCGGTATTTTTCACCCAGTTCGTCTTTTTCCGCATTCGGAAATATCTCAAACACATGCTTGCCGAGCACTTCGCTGCGTTTCAAGCCTGTTCCCGCTTCGGCAGCATTGTTCCAATACGTGAACCGAAAATCAGTATCGAGTGCAAAAAATCCGCCGCTGATACTTTCAAGAATTGCTTCGGGGTTAAGATGTGGATAGTGCATTGATGTTTTTATAGTTGATTGATGTGGATGGTCACTTATTCCCTCGCTTCAAATGAGGCGGTTGAAATCCGCGGTACGTATCGAACTGTGAATCGTAAAAAACAAGATTACATTCGCTGTCGCGCAAGGTTCCGCCGGACGGATATAGATAGAATTCAGACAGTGTATCGGTCTTGTGTTTCGCCAGCAGACCGTTCTCCGTATAGAACTTGACGGTATAAAATCCCTGCGTGTACGGCGCCGTTTCCATCTGCTGATGCAAATGCTGTTCGGTGAAGATATACACGTCGTCGGTCATTCGCGCGATAATCCGAATTGTGAAAGTGTATCGGGACGAATGATCATCAGCAAGTGCGATTGTTGCACGATAAGATATTGTTTTCCTTCAAACTCGATCTCGATCGCGCTGTCCCGTAAAAAAAGTGCGTAGTCCCCCTCTTCCGCCTGTAACGGAATATACTTGACCGGATCTTTCGGCGTCGTTGACCACGGCTCCTGCTCCATAAAATTCGGATTGACCACAGGATATCCGGGACCGACTTTGATGATATATCCCGCCTGCACTTTGTCCTTTTCTTTCACGCCGGGAGGAAGATACAATCCGTGAGCGGTTTTTTCCTGATCACGGTCCGGCTCGATCAGGACACGATCGCCGACAAGAACGACTTTTTTCTTTGATGAGATGGACATGGCACAATGCTTTCTCCGCCAATATACAAAGAAAAACATTGTTTATCATATCCAGTTGCTATTTTTACTGTTGAGCGATACATTGCGGGCACTTTTGGCGGAGGATATCGCTATTGGTGTGATCATTTGCTCTCGGTAACTTCTTTTCGTACATTATTGCGGTCAAAAAGAAAGCACACTGGCGTGTTCGTCTAGCGGTTAGGACGGAGCCCTCTCAAGGCTTAAACACGGGTTCGATTCCCGTACGCGCTACTGAAAAATGTAGGACGGATCTCCTGATTCGTCATTTTTTTTTATCCTGATTGTAAACACGTGTTCTCCCCCAGCTTGTTCGCCGGTTTTTTAGCGGAAGGCGGATGTGCCAGATTCCCGTACGCGCTACAAACAAAATGTAGGACGGATCTCCTGATTCGTCATTTTTTTTTATCCTGATTGTAAACACGTGTTCTCCTCCAGCTTGTTCGCCGGTTTTTTAGCGGAAGGCGGATGTGCCAGATTCCCGTACGCGCTACAAACAAAATGTAGGACGGATCTCCTGATTCGTCCTTTTTTATCCACTGATGTTATGCACAATATAATTTTCAACCGATTCCATCGTATGATGTATATGTCACTCCTAACGGAGTTTGAATATCATTGATGTGTTCGATCTATTGCGCCAGAGGCACCTGAGCCTTTGGCTCAAAACATTTCATCCCTACATACTCAACTTTTACAACTTTATTCACGCAGGATTCAGGTTCATCTTGACTGCCGGAATGTTCCTTGCCCTTCCTGCACTCTTTTCTTACTTTCATTCTGATGCCGGACATTATTCTCGAAAAATTTCATCCGATTGTTCGATCGTGGTTCACCGGAACATTCGGTGAACCCTCGCCGCCGCAGAAACTCGGATGGTCTCCGATTTCAGACGGAAGCAATACGCTGATCGTTGCCCCCACCGGTTCGGGAAAAACGCTCGCCGCATTTTTGTGGTGCATCAATCATTTGGTGGAAGAAAATATTTTGAGACCCCCTCTTAATCTCCCCCTTACAAAGGGAAAGAAACGTTCGCCGCAGGCGAACAAAGAGGGGGTCAACGGTGTACGCGTACTGTATATCTCCCCGCTCAAAGCCCTCAACAACGACATTCACCGCAATCTTGAAATTCCTCTGAGCGGAATTATGACCGAAGCGAAAGAACAGGGAATCGAACTGCCGCCGATCCGTAGTGCGGTGCGCACGGGCGATACAACTCAGGCACAGCGCGCTTCTATGCTTCGTCATCCGCCGGATATTCTGATCACGACGCCCGAATCGCTCTATTTGATGCTCACGTCGGAGAAAGCGCGGAAGATGTTCCATTCCGTCCGGTATGTGATCGTCGATGAGATCCACTCCATCAGCAGCAATAAGCGCGGCGTGCACCTCTCTATTACATTGGAGCGGCTGGAAGAATTGGTGCGACATTCCCGCACCGACAACGAACGGACGTTCGTGCGCATCGGACTTTCGGCAACGCAAAGACCTTTGGAAGAAGTCGCCAGGTTCCTCGGAGGATTTGAACAGACGAATGAGAAATTTCAGCCGCGGAAGGTAACGATAGTCGATGCCGGGTACAAAAAGAATGTCGACCTGCAGGTCGTCTGTGTGGCAAGCGATTTTTCCGATCTGCCGTTGGACAGCATTTGGTCGCTCGTTTTTCCACAACTGTTGCAACTGATCTATGAACATCGCACCACGCTCATTTTCGTCAACAACAGAAGACTCGCCGAACGCGTTGCCGCAAAGTTGAACGAGAGTATTGACGGATCAAACAATGCTTTTGGCAATTATGCTGTTCCCATGTTCAATCGAAAACAAACGATTGAAAATAAAAAATTGAAAATTGAAAATTCCGCAATCCAAAATTCACAATCTAAAATTCAGGTTTTCGCTTATCACGGCAGCATGTCCCGCACCGTGCGCGAACAATTAGAATCCGATCTGAAATCGGGAAAACTCCGCGCACTCATCACAACATCGGCGCTCGAACTCGGCATCGATATCGGAAGTGTCGATCTGGTGATTCAACTTCAATCTCCCAAAGGCATCGCCCGCGGATTGCAGCGCGTCGGGCGGTCCGGTCACCTGGTGAGCGCGCAGAGCAAAGGAAGAATTTTTGTTACACACAGGGATGATCTGCTCGAAGCAAGCGTTGTGGCTCAGGCGATGAATGCACATGCGATCGAACAGACTTCCGTTCCGAAAAACTGCCTCGATGTTCTTGCACAGCAGATCGTCGCCATCATCAGCGTCGAAGATTGGAATGTGGATGATCTTTTCGATATGCTTCGGAGGTCGTATTGTTACAACACTCTCACAGAAAAGATCTTTCATTCCGTTCTCGACATGCTCGCCGGACGGTACACCACAGAAGCATTTCGAGAGCTTCGCGCGCGGATCATCTGGGACAAACTGCACAATACACTCACTGCTCTTCCCGGTACGTCAAAACTCGCCATCATGAACGCCGGGACAATTCCGGACCGCGGTTATTTCGGTGTCTATCTTGAGGACTTGAAAACAAAAGTCGGCGAAGTGGATGAAGAATTCATTTACGAAAGCCGCGCGGGAGATACGTTCATACTGGGAACCAATGTGTGGCGAATGGTGGACATTGACGCCAACAAGGTTGTCGTTTCACCGGCGCCGGGGCAGCCCGCACGTATGCCGTTCTGGCGCGGCGAATCGATCGGACGCACGTACGAACTCGGCGTGAAGATCGGCGAGTTTTTGGAAACACTCTCTGACCCCACCCTTCCCTCCCCTTATAGGGGAGGGTTAGGGAGGGGTCAGAGGCTTGAAGAACAATTTCCAATCGATTCAAACTCCACGCGCAACATTATCGAATACATCGAAGATCAAAAATCAGCAACGCAAATCGTTCCGGCGCACAACACGTTTGTCGTCGAAGGATTCCGCGATGAGGTCGGCGATCCGCGGATCGTTGTTCATTCGTGTTATGGACGCGGGGTGAACGGCCTAATAGGAATTGTACTTCTGCACGAACTCCAATTGCGGCTCGGCACCGAAGTGCAAATGCTCTATAATGATAACGGTATTCTCTTCCGCTGTTCAGATGTTGAACGTCTGCCGCTCGATATCCTTTCCTCTCTCACCCTTCACACGGCGCAGCAGATCGTGGTTGAGAAAATTCCGTCGTCTCCATTGTTCGGTGCGTTGTTCCGCCAAAATGCGGAACGCGCTATGCTGCTTCCGAAAGGACTCCCGGGAAAACGTCGTCCCTTCTTCTTACAGCGGTTAAAAGCAGCGGATCTTTTACAGATCGTGAAACAATACAACGATTTTCCGATCGTGATCGAAACGATGCGGGAATGTTTGAACGATGTGCTCGACTTCGAACATTTCAAAGAGATCATCGCCAAGATCGAGACCGGAGATATTCGCGTTCACACAGTGCAGACAGAAACGCCATCGCCATTTGCTACAAGTCTGCTATTCGATTTTGCCGCAGTTTATATGTACGAATGGGACGATCCGAAGAGCGCCGGGAAACAACAGTTTGCAACGTTGAACCGCGAACTGCTTGCGGAAGTCGTTCAACTCGACAATATCAAAACGGTCGTGCGCGGGGACGCGATCGCCAAAGTGGAAGAACAACTGCAATTCACCTCCCTGACACGTAAAGCACGAACGCCGGAAGAATTGATGGAAGTCTTTCTCCGCCTTGGCGAATTGACGGAAACAGAATTGACCGTTCGTGTTGAACGGCAGGAATTCATTGAAGAACTACGCTCACGAGGAATTATTCTTCCCGTTCATATCGGGATTCAACAATATTATATTGCTGTGGAGGAACTTCCGCTCTATCGTCCTTTCTCAATCGTAGATGAAAACACTCTGCGCGGTATCCCTGAACATTTTCGCACCACACGATTCGAACGTGTAGAAGCGCTCCGGTACGTCATCGCACGCATGCTTCGTTCCCATGGTCCATTGAACGTTGAACATATCGCCGTCCGGTTTGCGATCCCGAAGAATGAATGTGAAGACATCCTCCGCGCGCTTTCGTCATCGGAGAACATCGTGCACGGACAGTTGACGCTCGCAAGCGACGAAGAACAATGGTGCTACAGTCCGAACCTTGAACGCATCCACCGCGCGTCGATCACCATTCTGCGCAAAGAGATCAAACCCGCCACGATTGCCGACTTCACGCAACTGTTGATGCAATGGCAGCATCGCCATCCTTCCACGCAGGAAAAAGGGGAAGCAGGATTGCAAAATGTTCTCGAAAAATTTCAGGGCTGTGCCCTTCCCTCGGAAATATGGGAAGCAGAGATATTCGGCAGCCGGTTGCAGCATTACAATCCATTGTTGCTGCGGTCGCTTGCAACGCGCGGTGAGATTCTCTGCGTCGGAACGAACTCGGGACGCTCGCAATGGATCGTCCGCGGTGACGGACATTATTTTCTTGGATCAAAAGAGAATGGCCTGGAGAACCTGTCTAAACCGTCAGGAACTGTGTACGACTTTTTGAAAGAGAACGGCGCATCCTTCTTTTCCGATATTCGCGAAGGAATGAACATTTCTCTTGCGGCTCTCAACCGTGCACTTTCCGAACTCTTCTGGCACGGATTGATCACCAACGACGTTGTGGACGAAGTGGTCAATATCAAACGGTACCGCGCAACCGAAACAGATCTGCCCACCGAACGGATCATGATCGTCAATCCGCGGCGCAATCCGTTCAGATCCGTTGCCATGCACAGCGTACGAAAAGCTTTGAAGCAGGTTCCGGGATGGAACGGCCGCTGGTCATTGGTGCACGCGCGAAATGTGATGGGATCGTCGGTCTCCGATGAAGAAAAAATTGCCCGGCAGGCGCAGCAACTGTTGATGCGGTACGGAATTGTTGCCCGCGAGATCGCAAAACGTGAAGAAAATCTGCTGCCATGGTCGTTGCTGGCAATGGAGTTCCAGCGGATGGAAATGCGCGGAGATATCCGCCGCGGATACTTTGTGGAACGACTTTCGGGAATGCAATTTGCATTACCCGATGCCGTACGAATGCTGGAGGATATAAAGACGCAGCGAAAGCAACAGGAACCGCCGATGGTCATCAATGCGTGCGATCCTGCAAATCCGTACGGTGTCGGTATTGAGATCGGCGGAGAACAACTCACGACACTTCCGCGCATTTCCCGCCTCGCATCGAATTATGGTATCTTCGATAAAGGGACTCCGATACTGTGGCTGGAAAATTACGGTACTCGTCTCTTCTTTTTGGCGGAATCCAATCGGGAAATCGTTCACAACGGAATGAGGCAATTCATTAATCATATGCGGAGTGCATATCAGCAGAGAAACGAGATCATCGTTGAATATTGCGACAACATCCGCCCGTCGGAAAGTTCTGCCTCGGAATTACTGCGTTCTCTCGGCTTTTACCGTGATAAAGTGCAGACGATGAGATTAGATTTGAGATAGATTTGCAATTCACATCTCGCCTGATTAAATTGTAACAGATACAGTATGAAAAACTACAAAGACATCATCACAATTGAGCCGGGGAAACGCAGCGGCAAACCGTGCATTCGGGGAATGCGGATTACCGTGTATGATGTACTTTCGTATCTCGCTTCAGGAATGACGCAGGAAGAAATTCTGCGCGACTTTCCTTCTCTTACCAAAGAAGATATTCTTGCTTGTCTGAGTTACGCAGCAGATCACGAACATCAAACAGTGATTGCTAACGTGTGAAACTTCTTTTCGAGCATAATCTTTCTCCCGCACTCATACGGTCACTGATTTCTTTTTTTCCTGATTCTATCCACTGTTCGGAAATTGGTTTGGGCAATTCCGATGATATTGATATTTGGAATTATACAAAAGAGAATGGCTACACAATCGTTACAAAAGACAGCGACTTTAATGTCATCAATACGTTGCGTGGATTTCCGCCGTATGTTATTTGGATACGAAGAGGAAATTGTTCAACGCAAGAAATTGAACTACTTCTTCGAGCCAACCAATTACTTATTTCATCTCTGTCTCTTCAAAAAGAAGATGGCTTGCTCATCTTGTTTTAATTTGAGACTGCTCCGTTCGCTCGGCTTCTACCGTGATAAAGTGCAGACGATGAGATTGGATTTGAGATAGCCAGAATCCAAAGACAAAACTGATCGATGACGAAATGCTTAAATAGTTCTCGATGATGCGAAGCATGCCTACGCAAAAAGTAATATCTCACGCCTAGCCGCCAAGTTCGCGAAGACGAATTTAAATGTTTTGGGCGGCTTTGCACGTTGTTTGTGTCCCGTGCTTTTTGCGGGACGACTTTGCAAGAGACGTTTTTAGATTTTTCGGTTAAAATTAATCCTTTATCAAACAATACTTCAAAACCATCGATGAGTTTTGGATCTATCTGAAGAAATAATCGCTACTCTTAGAAATGAATTTTGGGTATAATTACATGACGGCATGACTTTGAGTCATACCGTCACGTGTCCCACATATATGGATTTAGTATGAACAAAAAAAAATTTCTTCTTCTCTCAATCGTTTCCGCGGCATTCTTCCTGCTCGGATTGCTCGCGAATACCGCTATCACCAAAAGCGACATAGCTGCAGCGGAGCGGTTGTTCGGACTGTCGTTCACCGACGCGAAACGGGATTCGATGTTGGGCGATGTGCAGTCGCAGTTGGAGAATTTCGAGAAACTTCGTGAAGTGCATCTGCCAAACAGCGCCGCGCCGTCGATGATATTCGATCCGTTGCCGGCAGGATTCACATTACCAAAAGGAAAAAAAATCTTCTCACCCGACGGCGTACGGAATGTTACTCTGCCGAAGAATCTGGATGACCTTGCTTTCTATTCCGTATCTGAGCTTTCCGCGCTCATCAAATCCTGCAAGATAACATCGGAACAGCTTACTCGCATCTACATCGAACGAATTAAAAAATACGGACCGAAGCTCGAATGTATCATAACCCTCACTGAATCGCTCGCACTTGCACAAGCGCGCCGGGCAGACAAAGAAATCGCCGCAGGAAAATACCGCGGATCGCTGCACGGCATTCCCTACGGCGCAAAAGATCTTCTCGCAACAAAAGGTATCCGCACAACGTGGGGATCGGTGCCGTTCAAAGAACAAGTAATTGATGTTGATGCAACGGTTATTACAAAATTGCAGGAAGCGGGCGCGGTGCTTGTTGCAAAAACAACAATGGGCGAACTGGCGTGGGGGGATGTGTGGTTCGGCGGAAAAACCAGAAATCCGTGGGACACATCGCAAGGTTCCAGCGGCTCATCCGCGGGTTCTGCTGCAGGTACGGCGGCAGGACTATTCGCATTCGCCATCGGTTCGGAAACGTACGGTTCGATCGTTTCCCCGTCAACCGTGTGTGGAACAACTGGTCTGCGCCCGAGTTATGGTATGGTGAGCCGCACCGGCGCGATGGCGCTCTCGTGGTCAATGGACAAACTGGGACCTATCTGCCGATCGGTGGAAGATTGTGCGCTGGTGTTCAATGCCATCTATGGAACAGACGGGATCGATCCTACCGTGTACAATGTTCCATTTCGCTACGCGCCAAAATCTATCGATCTCAAAAAACTTCGCATCGGATATTTAAAATCCGATTTTGACAGCCTGAAATGGAACAAAGAATTGAATGACTCCGCCCTTGCAACACTCCGTTCGCTCAGCGCGGAACTGATACCGATCGAGCTGCCGAAATTACCCGTGGAGGATATCTCCATCATGCTGAGCGCGGAATCGGCAGCGGCGTTCGATGAACTGACGTGCAGCGGAAAAGACGATCTGCTTGTCCGCCAAATAAAACGTGCATGGCCAAATTCCTTCCGCGCCTCGCGATTCATCCCCGCGGTGGAATACATCCAGGCAAGCCGCGTGCGTCGGCTGCTGATCAACGAGATGCACAGAACATTAAACACTATCGACGTGTATATCGCACCGTCACTCTCCGGGAATAATTTGCTGCTCACGAACTTAACAGGACATCCATGTGTTGTCGTGCCGATTGGATTCACATCGCAAGGCACGCCGACAAGCATTACGTTCATGGGAAAATTATTCGAGGAAGGAACAGTACTTGCGGTGGCAAAAAAATATCAGGATGCAACACAGCACCATCTGAAACATCCGATATTAGAGCAGGATTGAGTATGCAGCATTTTATCATCGATGGGTATAATCTTATTCACGCCATTCCTTCGTTAAAAAAACTGCTCGGTCACGATGCAGCCGGTGCGCGGGAACTGTTGATCCATTATATTTCCCGGCTCTCTATAAAAAGAAAGTTCCGCTGCACTGTCGTATTTGATGGATCGCAGCCCGCCCATCTTCCTAAACAATCTTCCAATGCACCCATTCATGTTGTCTATTCATTTCCGTCAAATGCCGATACGAAGATCAAAGAGATGATCGAACATTCGAAAACCTGCACTCTGCTCGTCATCATTTCTTCCGACCGTGAAATACAGAATTTTGCGCGCGTCTGTTCCTGCCACACACACACATCCAAACATTTCGCCAATTTGCTGCTCGAAGAAGAGCCTGCCGGAGAAGAAAAATCCGATGCACCGCTCTCGCAATCCCAGATAAATGAATGGTTAAAAATTTTTGGTGAAAATTAGTTGTGGGTGGTTCCAAAAACTAACTACATGCTAAATAGTCGTCCCTTAAAAAATAAGAAACCTTGTCAAGGTTTCTTAATCAAACAATGAAATAATTTCCAAATTTTACAAATCTAATTACATAACCTTGACAAGGTTGTGCTGATGAAGACTTTTTAAGGATCAACTAAATAGTTTTCACTGATGCGAAGCATGCCTACGCAAAAAGTGTTATTTCTCGCAAAGACGCAAAGAAGCAAAGACAAAATTGATAAAAATTTAAAAAATAATGCGTCTTCAAAACTTTGCGGCTTTGCGTGAAACATATTTTTGTGTTTTTCAGTGAGAACTAAATATAAGATCAAGTTTCAAGCATGCAGTAGGATAATATTTTACTACTGTAATATTTTACTACACCTATTGACTTTTGCCATTCCTTGACTTAAATTTAGGTAAACCTAAATTAATAATTAAGTGATATGAAATGGAATTAACCGCATCAGAATCTTTATCGACTGAAGAACAGGACAGGTATTATCAATATGCAATGTATTTAAGCATTTTTACGATTGTATATAATATCATAGAGGGATTGGTTTCCACGCTGGTTGGTTATTCTGATGAATCGCTGACTCTGTTTGGATTCGGTGTAGATAGTTTTATTGAAACAATTTCAGGAATCGGTATTGCGGCTATGGTCATTCGCATCGCCCGGAACCCTAACAGCAGCAAAAGCCCGTTTGAGATCACCGCATTAAAAATTACCGGCTGGTCGTTCTATCTTCTCTCCAGCGGATTGCTCCTTTCGGCTCTGCTTTCTGTGCTGTCCGGTCAGCAGCCGGAATCAACATTTTGGGGTGTGGTGATTGCGTTGATCTCGATCGCCAGCATGTTGGGACTTATTCACTACAAAAAATTGGTCGGGGGAAAATTAGATTCAAAAGCGATCATCGCCGATGCAAATTGTAATGTGGTCTGTGTGTATATGTCCCTCACATTATTGGCAGCCAGCTTTCTGTATGAAGCTTTTTCCATTTCGTACGTTGATGCTGCCGGCGCAATTGGATTAGTCTATTTTTCGGTAAAAGAAGGGCGCGAATGCTTTGAAAAGGCAGAGACGATGAACGACTCGTGCAGTTGTGGACATGATTAAAGAATAAACTTTCCAATCCCGACAAGTCGGGATTGGAAAGTTTTTAACTTAAGAAAACTTATGGCAAGCGAACAGATCGAAAACTATTTGAAGAACATCTACAAGCTCCAATCAAACGAAGGCAAGGTAACGACATCGTCATTGTCGGAAAGACTGCAGGTCTCTCCCGCCTCCGTTTCAGAAATGATCAAAAAATTGGCGGAGGAAGGTTCGCTCACGCACACTCCTTACAAAGGGGTGGAATTGACGGAAGAGGGAAAAAAACTTGCACTGAGGATCATCCGCAAGCATCGGTTATGGGAAATGTTTCTGGCAGAAGTGCTGCATTTTGGCTGGGATGAGATCGATCAGGAAGCCGAACGATTCGAACATGTCATGTCCGACAAGATGGAAGACAAGATCGACGAGGTACTCGGTCATCCTTTGATCGACCCGCACGGAGATCCGATACCGACGAAGGAAGGAAAGATCAAATACGAGATCGGCTCCCCGCTGAGCACGGCGAATGAAGGAACGACCGTGCGAGTGTTGCGCGTAAGTGATTCGAATTCCGAAATGCTTCAATACGTGTCGTCCATCGGCATTTCGCTCAACAAGAATATTCTTATCAAACAAAAAATGAGTTTCGACAACTCGATGCTGGTGATGATCAACAGCAAAGAAATCAATATCAGTTCGACGATCGCTGAGAATATTTTCGTCGAAAACATATAGGTGAATCATGACAGATCCAATTATTGCATTGTTTGTGTTTAGCATATTCACTGCACTTGCCTTTCTTTTTTTCGCACCGAGACACGGATTCCTCACCCGCTGGAAAAGAACCAACCGCAGAATGCAGCGCGTGTTGATCGAAGACGCACTTAAGCATCTGTATGACTGCGAGTTCAAAAAGATTCCGTGCACGGTACAAAGTCTTGCCGGCTCACTGGTGATCTCGACCGACGAAGCGGCAAAACTCATCACCCGTTTGGCAGATATGGGACTGCTCCTTATGCAGAACGGCGATATCAAACTCACTCCTGATGGCCGTTCGTATGCTCTTCGCGTTATTCGTGTCCACCGTTTATGGGAAAAATTTCTTGCGGATGAAACCAGCGTACCCGAGACCGAATGGCATGCTTCGGCGGAATTCCAGGAACACAAATTAACGCCCGATAAGGCGGAAGAACTCGCCGCGAAGATCGGCAATCCGAATTTCGATCCGCACGGCGATCCGATCCCGTCTCCCACGGGGGAAATGCCGCCGACGAAAGGTTCTTCGATTCTCACCCTGAAAAGCGGGGAATTTGCACAGATCACGCACATCGAAGATGAACCCGAAGCGGTGTTTGCCCAACTTGTTGCGCAAGGATTATACGTTGGGATGCAGGTGATGATGATCGAACATTCCAATGAACGTGTGCGGATTGCCGCGGATGGCGAGGAAATTATCCTTGCCCCTCTTTTTGCCAATAATATTACCGTCGCGCCGGTGGCTGAAGAAGAACGCATCACGACACCGATGCATACCCTCTCATCGCTGATGTTAGGGGAAGAAGCAACGGTGCTCGGAATTTCAAAGGCATGCAGAGGACAACAGCGGAGACGGTTAATGGACCTCGGCGTCGTTCCGGGAACGAAAATTTCAGTAGAGATGACAAGCGCCACCGGGGACCCGACGGCATACAATATCCGCGGTGCGCTCGTGGCATTGCGTCATCAGCATGCACAGCAGATTTTCATTCAAACGAATTAATCCATTGGCAGGTCGGCATTAATGCCGACCTGCAGAAAAACTTAGAAAAACACTATGTCAAATGTTCAAAACGAAAACTGCGCAGATTGTCCTGTTCACAATCTCGGAAACCTGACGAAGCTCGGCATCAACATGAATCAGTTTGATTTTGTCGTTGCATTGGCGGGAAATCCCAACACAGGAAAGAGCACGGTTTTTAATTCATTAACCGGATTACGTCAACACACCGGCAACTGGCCCGGCAAAACCGTGACACGTGCGGAAGGTGGATTTGCGTACGGCAATAAACGATTCAAGGTCGTCGATCTGCCCGGTACATATTCCCTCCTTTCCACCAGTACGGATGAAGAGGTCGCCCGGGATTTTATCCTGTTCGGTCAACCGGACGTTACCGTGATCGTCGTCGATGCAACGATACTTGAACGAAATCTTAATCTCGTCCTGCAGGTGTTGGAAATAACCGACCGCGCCGTTATCGCGCTCAATCTGATGGACGAAGCGAAACGCCATAATATTTCTATCGACGATCGACAGCTTGCCCGCGACCTCGGTGTGCCGGTCGTTTCCATGGCGGCACGTCAAAAAGAAGGTCTCGATGAACTGCTGAAATACATCTATGAAGTGGCAACGGGACGATACGTTTGCAAACCCTACCGCTTGAACAAGATATCGCGTAATCTTGAAAAAGCGATCTCACAATTGGCGGAAAAGATCTCTGCGGAATTCCCGGATCTTCCCAACGCCCGGTGGATCGCCATGCGTTTGTTGGAAGGCGATCAACGGATTATTGATGCAGTCAAAAACGGAGAGTTGGGTAATTTGAAGAAAGAACCTGAAATGCAGGAACGATTATCAACGGAACTATCATTACGGGCAAACGCAGCGAGCGAAACGGTTTCCTGACTTTCGAAGAATTGTCCGCCCGGTGAGGCATGACGATGCGAAGCTCGAAGAGTCCTTCGGACATGCATACGCAAATAACGATATGAAGAGAGAGTACAACAGTATGAAGAACCATTCAAAAAACAAAGAAGCGATCCTTTCAACGGCGAACACTTTTCGCTGGGAGATCGGAGAGAGCTTTCACGATTCGCTTGTCGAATCCATTTACAACGACGCGAGCCGTATCGCATCGCATGTGGTGACAAAGCCCGCTGAAAAACCGCGGTTCAGTTTCGACCGGTCACTCGACCGGCTTCTTACGAACAAATGGTCCGGGTTCCCTTTGATGTTCCTGATGCTGGCTGTGGTTTTTTGGATCACGGTCGAAGGCGCCAATGTTCCGTCCGCGATGCTCGCGTCGCTGCTGGTCGATACCATTCATCCTGAATTGCGGACGTTGTTCGATGCATTTGGTTCACCGTTGTGGATCAAAGGAATAGTGGTTGACGGCGTGTATCTTGCCGCGGCGTGGGTGATCAGTGTGATGCTTCCGCCGATGGCGATATTCTTTCCTCTTTTTACACTGCTGGAAGATTTCGGCTACCTGCCGCGCGTCGCGTTCAATATGGATGCGCTCTTCCGTAGGGCAGGCGCGCATGGAAAACAAGCGCTGACGATGACGATGGGATTTGGCTGCAACGCTGCAGGCATTGTTGCAACTCGAATCATTGACAGTCCGCGAGAACGGCTCATCGCCATCATCACCAATAATTTTTCGTTGTGCAACGGACGATGGCCCACGCAAATTCTCATTGCATCGATCTTTTTTGGCGCATTGGTTCCGACACACCTTGCGGGAATCGTTACCGCCGGTGCGGTGGTCGGAGTGGCGATTCTCGGCATCGCATTCAGTCTTATTGTGTCGTGGGGACTTTCAAAAACAGTTTTAAAAGGCGAAGCTTCGGCATTTAGTTTAGAACTTCCGCCGTACCGTCCGCCGCGGATCTTGCAAACACTTTATACTTCATTAATTGATAGAACAGCAATTGTGCTTCGGCGCGCGATTGTGTTTGCAGCGCCCGCCGGCGCAGTAATCTGGCTTGTGTCGAACATTCACATCGGTGATGCGAGCATCGCGGAAATATTCATCAATTGGTCGAATCCGTTAGGTATTCTGCTCGGACTCAACGGCGTAATCCTGCTCGCATACATCATCGCGATTCCGGCAAACGAGATCGTCATTCCGACGATATTGATGCTGACCGTGCTCAGTACAAAACTTTCGGGGCTTGGAGACGGTGCGGGAGTGATGTTTGAATTGGAAGACGCAACCGCCGTGACTGACGTGCTGCGTGCCGGAGGATGGACGATGCTGACGGGACTAAATCTGATGCTCTTTAGTTTGCTGCATAATCCTTGCTCTACAACCATCTTCACCATTTACAAAGAAACAAGAAGTGTAAAGTGGACAACGATTGCGACGTTGGTTCCTGTGGCAATGGGAATAGTTATTTGTTTTGTTATTGCACAGCTATGGCGAATACTGTAAGTTCGTACATCAATTCTTTTATATGAGAGAAGTTTCCCGTCGTGATACTGTTCCTATTGAGCGCCTTCGGCGCCTGTGGCGCCGCAGGCGCCGCCATCACGCTTTAAGGCGTGAGTTGAAGCAACTAATAATATGTTCATTACTTTTTTGTGCCAATGCGTTCTCACAGGAATTCAGCAAAGCAATTGAAGATAATTCCTTCTTTATCGAAGAAGCATACAATCAGGAAGAACATGTCGTTCAACATATTTTTAATGGAGTGGGAATTTCAAACGGAAATACTCTGGATTTTAGTTTTACACAGGAATGGCCCGCGTTCGGTCAGACACACCAATTAAGTGTTACAGTTCCGTATTCTTCGTCAACCGTAACAAACGGATCAAACGGAGTTGGAGATATTTTACTGAATTATCGCTACCAATTAATGAATGAGAGCGGTCTCGCTATTGCTCCTCGCGTTTCAATAATTCTTCCCACGGGAGATGAAACGAAAGGTTTTGGCGACGGCGTCGTTGGTCTGCAACTGAATTTACCGGTCAGCAAACGATGGAGCAATGAGTTTATCAATCATTGTAACGCAGGACTCACGTTACTGCCTAATGTTCAATTTCCTACATCACAAGCAACAATCACTTCGTATTTTATTGGTGGAAGCGGAATCTATTTGGCAAATAAAAATTTTAATGTTATGACAGAAATTCTTTTTACCTCAACCGGTTCAACATTTGGACGATCCAACGAGTTGATCGTCAGTCCGGGTGTTCGCTATGCAATTGACTTTGGAGATTTGCAAATTGTTCCCGGGCTGACATTCCCTTTTTACTTCAGTTCGGGAAAAAACGACAACGGAATCTTCTTGTACCTTTCATTCGAGCACTTCTATTGATTCGCCGCGGCGAATCGCATTGGAACAACCCTTAACCTTGTCAAGGTTCTGACAAATAATCAAAAAACCTTAACAAGGTTAACTATCTTCTCCATCTTCACCCCGTGAGATATGATGCAGTCGTGCAAGAAAAATAGAATTTAACAGTATCTCACGGGGTGAACACCTGACATTTTCATTGTCCTATTACATAACACATAAAAAAAGGACTTGACCTTCTCATAAACTCAGACTACATTAGCACGAGATAAAAATTTTGGTTGCAGTTATGCAAACCCAAACCGCACCTATACCAACACTATTTAATGTTCTCGCAAAGGAACTTCGCCTTCGCAATTACAGCCACAAAACCCTGAAGGCGTACAGGAGTTGTCTGCGATCTTTTGTCGCGTATTTCTCACCACAACATCCGCGGGATTTGACCAATAACGACATCCGCTCATATCTACTCTATCTCATCGAAAAGAAAAAACTTTCCGCCTCAACGGTTAATCAGGTTTTTACCCCGTGAGATATAATTATGAAAAAATATTTTTATGTGTATGTATTATAGTCTGCTAAAGATAAAAATTTTTACGTTGGCTTTACGTCGAGTCTACAAAAGCGGATAGAAGAACATAATAATGAAAAAGTAACTTCAACAAGGAGGCGAGTACCGCTTCACCTTGTATATTGGGGGGATGCTTAGATCAAACTGATGCAACACAAAGAGAGAAGTATCTGAAAACAGCATGGGGAAAATGCTATATCAAAAACCGTATTAAGCACTATCTCACGGGGTGAATGCGATTCGTTTTTTGTATGTAGAATTATACAAACGTCCGTTCACTATTGCAGAAATTCCCTCCCCCGCATTATTTAAGAGGTGGAATCATGCATCAATTTTCTCAATCTATAGTTTTTGGGCTCTTCATGTGTATCTCGATAGCCTTTTCTCCATCGGGCCTCCACGCGCAGAGAACTTCAGGCAATACGTATTTTCACGTGTTTCTCCATCCAAAGTTTGCCAGCAGCGAGTATCGAACGGTGGGACTTTTCACTTCGATGGACTCAATGATCGTCAGCGAAGAACAGGATTTTGATTGCCTTTCGCCATCCTTCAATCACAGCGACGATTTTCGATACAGGAATGATGGAGATAAAGAGTTCCAGAAGGTTATGATAGCGACCGCTAAGGAAGAGCTTGAGAGGCTCGGCTACGAGGTCGTTGTACTGAACCCATTCTTCAAGGGAGCATCGGTGACGATGGAGAACCTCTTCGACCTTGGATCAAAAGAACATCTTGGTGCCCTCTGTATTGTTCACTACAACGTTTTCGACCGCTGGGTTATCAAGACAGACAGTGTCGTGAGCGGATTCTGGATGGCCTTTGATGAAGATCCAAGACTGGATGTGCCGCGACGAAAGAACTATGTCGGCTATTTGGTAATGCCAAACCTCTATCTTTACGATATCGCTACACGGCAACTGATGTATCGAGGGCTAAACTATGGCAACAACGGTGAGGACGAAGATGGATTTTATTTGAGTGATCAATCTGATCCCTTTTGGAAGGGCAAGGCTGCGGAGCGTGCGGCGAAGACAATCTTCAACTACGGAAGTTCCGGTCTCATCAAACGGTATCCCAATTGGGAACATTATTCGATTCCAGGAATGGGCATAGGAGTATCCAAGTCATCTCCTTCTCCACGCGACGAAAACGATTTCTGGATACGCTCTATGAGCGTTACTCCCTATGCCGGTGTGTTGCCGATGGAAGTCGGCTTCACGCTCAATAAAGTGTGGGACCCAGGAACTCATGTCTTCAGTCAACTTTCTTTTTCTTTTGCGCGAACAATGTTTACTCCAGACATTTCAGTGTTTGGCCTCTATGTCGCTTATGATACGCCTTTCAAGAGCGGCGTGCGAAATTTGGAGAGATTCTCAACCCGATGGGGAATAGTGTTCGGAGGAGCTCTGGGTGCTGAACAGACTTACACTGAGGAGAGAGTCACAACATTCCCTTACTATCCTTTCCGCGACACTTTTGTATCAACGCAGACCTCAAGCACGGGAAGGTTATTGCTTGCTTTGTCTTTTCATGGTCAATATCTCGTGAGTCGGTCGTTAGCGGTAGGCCTAAGAGTATCACCTGGACTCGATGTCCATTTCTACTACCCGGATCGCATTAGAGTGAATGTCAACGAAGAGGGCACGAATGAGCAAATAGGAATTGCCCAGCAGTTTGGCATTCCTATTCTTCTAAACGTTTCGTGGTATTTCCAATGAAGAAGTTACAGGAGACAAGTTTTGCAATCGTTAAGACAAGTCGATGGATTGTTGTATTCGTTTCTATCTGCTCGCTTACCGCCTGTAGCGGGGGGCTCAAAGTTATTAATGAAATACCTCCAGGCAAGGGGTATGTTGATTTTTTCTTTGTTGAATCAGTTCTCGGAATGGAAGTCTACCAAATTAGTAATGAAAATTGGGTCCAGAGAGAAATAAATCCGTTGCATCGGGGTGTGGGTGAACAACGGTATGTAATAGGATTTTTGGTGAGTCCCGGGGATTATCATTTTGCAGTGAAAGTACATGAGGCATCGATGTCTGTTCGCGTGAGGGTCTTTGAAGGGATGATCACCCCCGTCTGGGTGAAAATCCGCCATTTAAAATCATGGCAGGACGGTTCTGTCTTTCATTCAACATACGAGATTTTACCTCTATCTGTGGGAAAACCCGTTCCAGCAAACGCAGATTCTTCCTCTTTCCAATTTTTGATGGATTTACTGGATGATTCGAATTGGGCAATGCGAGTGCTTGCCCTTGAAGCGCTGGCAACGCTGAGGAATGCAATGCCTGAGACGCTGAAGGAGCTTTTAGAAGATCTTTCTGAATATGACTCAAACCAGTATGTAAGGCGCCAAGCAAAGTTTGTTTTGGAGAAAAATCGAAAAAACCGTTAGATCGCTGTAATCTCATTTGAGTTTTCTAATGAAAGAGGTACTTATGAAAACGAACATGCTCTCAAAAAAACTTTTGAACATCTTGCTGTTGTTGCTTCCGGCTCTTGTAATTTCTCTCAGCAGCCATGAATATGGATCAGCGAATGAAACACGCACACTCCAAACCATCGGTCAAGATGACTCTAAGTCCATTGTGCGCCGTGCCTTCAAATTCGAGGGCAAGAAGCCAGACACACTCGTGTTTACCGGGCAAGCAGACCACCAGAAGATAAGCTCCACTCGTACGCAGACCCAGTTCAGTGTTTCCATTCAGACGCTCTATTCAGTGAGTCTCTATCTTGATGAAAATGGTGGACGAAAAATCTTCGAGCCAATTAAGTGGGACGAATTGAGTTCCGTGCTCAAGGGGCCCAAAGTTCACAGGGACATCCTCTCTGCGGACTTCCCGAAGGCTGTGGTATTAGCGTTTTCCAACACCCAGTCCGCTCGTACAGTCAGAAACGATTTCATCGAACATTTGGGAAAGGTAATAAGGGTTGACGCTGTCGAAGTACTGAGATTTCTTAATTGTGTAAGCTACGTCAAAAAGGAGTTTTTGCCTAAAGATGAAATCATCATCCGAATTCTTGACAATAAGAAAATCGTTATGACGACGTGTGGCCAAGATCTTCCGGAGATCGAAAGTGAACCTCTCTCGCGCGCAATACTTTCTATCTGGATTGGAAGAAATAAATTATCAGCCAATGAATCTGGTTTGCTATCAAGAGCAAAGAGCATACTCAGGTAATATGTAGATGTTCTTTGATATCAATGGAATGTTTTGTTCTATACATCAGGAGTGTATTTCTATCGTTTACAGGTTGGAAAGTTTGTGGAAACAAGAAAACTGGTCTTGATCAAATGAACGGACAACTTCACATAACAGGCGTAATCACGACGTTCGCTCTTTTATAGAATGATTAGAGTGCTCACTCCATTGCTTTTGGCGCGAGAGAATGAGTCATTCATAGCGCCAAAAACAACGGCGTGGTTTGTGCACACTTTAACTGCCATTGGGCATATGACATTTACGAGGAGAATAGTATGAAACACCAATTTCATATCAGAATTCTTGCTGGGATATTCTATTTAGCATTTAGTTGCGCTTTCCTCTTGATCTTTACATCCGGCTGCGAGAAGGATGAACCAACGGCACCGACGACGACCTTTGAGCAGCGAACTGAGGGTGTTTTCCCTGGAGTGGGGGCCGCGAAAGTCAAGTTAGGTGATTCATTTGCGCAGATACGCTCGGTCCATGGAGAACCTGAAGTTCGCGGTGGTTACCGATCGAGCGACAGCACCAAGTATGGTCCATGACTGGATCATTTATACTGCTAAAGGGATAACAGTGTATATGAAAGATGTCGCCTATCCTTCTGGACTTAAAGACACTGACATTTGTCTTGAGGTTGAGGTGAGGGCCCCGTACAACATAAAGACGGCCAAAGGGATTGGCGTTAGATCCTCTACCACAGAACTGATCTCAGCCTATGGACAACCTGCGTCAATATCCACAATCTGTGGTGAAACGTGGTGCAGAACATGGTATAAATACCTTCCTCAGGGTATCTACTTTGAGATTCAGTCTTCTGCTGTTCTTGCCATGGTTGTTTGCTCTCCACGCTGAATTTCAAATAGCCCAACGGCAGTTAACAAACGGCAAGCCGGCGCTCGCTCATTCGATAGCCGAAGGACTTGAAAGATTGGTCTACAAATAGATCTCGCTCCATTGCTCGCCGCCACGAGAAATGGATCATTCGTACGTGGCGGCTCGCAACGGCAGTTTGCCTAAACGTTATACGACATTTGCAGTTAGGAAATCGAAAAATGGTCTCGCCACTTCAACCAAATAAGTTCTTTTCGGGGACGTGGAATGGTGAAGGCGAGCTGTTGCCACATCCGCTCGTCAGATGGCTTGTTCCGAAGGAGCGTATTCAGTTCTTCAGTCAACCCATTTGGCTTTCGGAAACAGTCTGGATGGTCAAAGAGAGTTTTCGGTTTTCGTCTGGAAGTGTAATGTCAAGGAGAATGTTTGTCGAGATTGTGGGGCCAGACCGACTGCACGTTACTGCAGATGATATGCCGATGGGCGCAGACATCATTCTTCGAGACAATGGATTTCGCTTCACCCCCTACTACATTTGGTTTGAGCATCGAGGTAGAAGATGGCAGCTAAAATGCTTCGACGAGAATATCATCGATGAGAAAGGTACTATTCACGACACAATTAGGATATGTTTCTTCGGTGTGCAGGTCGCCACACTACTTCTAAGAGTAAAGCGAAGTTGACAAGAACACCGCAACGGCACATAACACGTCAAATCCCGAAGGGATCGAGACTGTGTCAAAAGTCATTTTTCTTTGGTAGGCGCAACCTTCAGGTTGCGTTTTCAATTCAATTTCGCAATCTAAAGATTGCGGTTACTGACCAATCAAGAGTTTTTACACAG
>Ga0209516_1000054_pt1 | contig 39595 bp, 45 predicted proteins | sample Napbiome12C3dose_FD_187716 | JGI IMG/M metagenome (GOLD analysis project Ga0209516, IMG submission 187716) | Groundwater microbial communities from S. Glens Falls, New York, USA - Naphthalene biodegradation metagenome 12C3dose (SPAdes) (version 2) ... | reverse complement strand
CGCCCTGCGCAAGAGGGCAAAGTTTACACTACATCGACTTTTGAATACAAATTGCCCCAAGCACTCGGTATTCGCACACTTCAATCCAGAAAAGTGCCAAAAATATTTATTAGTGTCGAACTTGGGCTAGTCGAAAAATATATAATAGTAGGGATCATTTAACATTAAATAAGAGAATACATATTGATCCCGATATAGAGTGTACTTTATCCTCAAGAGCAGGAACAGATGAAGAAAAAGTAGTGGTCTCACTTCCTGACTCGACAAAACTTGCTACCATAGGACGAATAATTAGAGATGTTACCAATCCAGAATATCTAAAACAGGCGGCTGGGCAAGAATTTGTGTTTTTCTTTTACGTACAGGAAAAACCCGATGAACCGATCGCTCAGACAATGTTAGGAAATTTATTTCTTCAATCACCTGACCTTGAACCGCATTGTTTAGGACTTGTAATAGCAAATGCTGAAAATAATGAATTGATTTCCATTTACAATGGCAGAGGAAACTATTCTTCTCCCGAACGAAATAAGCGTTACGACAAGCTAGGTTCTATATTCAGCAAACCAGACAAACTCAAGAAAATGTAGATGCCAAAAAATATTCTCTGCGCCTTTGCATCTCTGCGATAAAACATCTCAATACAAAAACATCGGATGCCGAGTACGTTAAACGTACTTGACCAATAATTCTCCACATCGTACAATTCCAGCATTACTACAGTTAATTAGAAATCTCTGCAATGGTAAGATTCAATTTTTTGCAAATTGAAACAACCTTGTTCTGAAAATCTTTAAGATCATTGCAAACGATAATCGGATCGGTACGGCGATGATCTAACAGAGTCCCTCCGAGTTTATCCGCCCAGCCGTCGTAACCTTGCAGAGTAAGAATCGGCTTGTTGTGTATCCATGCAAAACTTATTTCAGAAAGCGTCCCCGCGCCTCCTCCCAAAGCAACCACAAAATCACCTGCTAGCGCTGTAACAGTATTTCTTGCGTGAGACAAACCGGTTGGAATTACAACAGTGCACCATTGATTGGCGTCGGAAAATTCTTCGGTCGGAAGAATTCCCACGGTAATACCGCCAGCGGATACAGTGCCGCGGCATGCCGCTTCCATAATTCCTCCGCGTCCTCCTGTTATTACCGTAATACCAAGCGATGCAAGAATGCGTCCAACATTTTCTGCGGCGGCGAGTGCTTTAGGTGAGGGATTGGAATCTCCGATAACCGTTGCTTGTGGTTTTCGTGTCATTAAATTGACGGTAAATATTTTATTTGTGAAATGAAATTACAGAATGATTGGCGGAAATACAAAAAGCAAAACCTTGTCATTGGTAAAACGAAAACACCACATTCTCGAATTTAGTGTTGCCAACTATGGGGTGGCGAGAATATTCGCTTTGACTGACACGAATCTCGAAATGTTCGAGAAAATATTTTGTGTACGATATACCGTTCTTCCCGTTCACCATAAAGCCGATCAGCCGGAAAAGTCCCCTGGTACTGTAGGTTATTCCTGTTGTTTTGTAAGCAAGCGCTCCGCCTCCGTCAAATGACCCTTCCCGATATGTGATCGTTTCGAGCATGCTCATGGAAAATCCGCGACGGACGTCGACGAACTTGTGCTGCTCACTTAAAATCAATCCTTTGTACAGATCGATATCGCCGAGTGGTCCCTGGTAATTCCCGATCGTACCGTTGGGATTGCGCGTTGCCAGAATATCTTCGGCTTCACGGGCGATCGTCATCCGGACAAAGTTGAACGGAGACTGTGATGTCGTGATCTGCGCTCCAGCTTCAACAGACCAGCCGATGCGTGCGGTTCGCGGGAGAGGATCCGCTTTGTTCGGATCGCCGTAGTCCACAGCTCTGCCGATATTATTCATAGCGTAGGATAATAAAACATCGACGACAGGGATCAGTGTTGTTGTTGGACCAGAATTTTGTCCAAGAAGCATTGCTGCCAACGGAATTTTTGAAATGATACCGAGGTCAATCGCGGCGAGATCCGCTAATCCTGTTATAGCTGTGATTTCGGTCCCGAACGGTGAAAGATGAGATTGAATTCTTTTGACCGTCGTTCCAAATCCGACAATCGCACCGACGTCGAATGAGAATCCGAGCGAATAGTTATCGGATGTTTCATATCCTCTAAACCTTCCTATTTCGGTTGGATTATTCTGGCTTGTCTGAATGAACTCTCCGAGGTTTAAGAAAGTTTTCGAATATCCGATGCCAACACTTACGTTATTCGGCAATTCTTCACCCAAATTCACACCGTACATCATCGAGTAACTATTCAACCATAAGTCCGAAAGATTGAATTGGGGAAGCCACTGCACAACATTTGTATAGAAATCGGAACTGAATGAATGCGTGCGGCTTAACATTCCCAACTGTGCGGGGTTATAGATCATTGCCGAAGAACTTGTCGGTGTCACGCTTGTCATAATTCCTCCCATACCGTTCGCTTCAACGGAAGGAGAGATCAGGAGAAACGGTACTGCTGTCATTCCGGCTTGGGAAAAAGTGATCGAAGAGAAACTAGATAAGCAAAAAACAACAAGGACAAGACGCATTGATCGTTGCATGATTATCTCCAATTAGTGAATGATGTTACGCACGGCAGTAACACAGCCTAATAAAGTAAGGATGTCATGCCCGAATGCTTTAATCGGGCATCCATTTTATAGATTCCCGCTAAAAACATGCGGGAATGACGATTGTTTTTTCCCTTGCTGCGTAACATCAGTTAGTGAGTGAGGAATGGTATCAATGCAGAAGGGAAAGGATATCTCCGGTTGATTGATCGTTCTTGTTTAATAGAAAAGTACTCAAAGGTTTATTTATTGGCAACACATCTTTGAGATTTCAAAAAGTTGATGTAGCAATATCTAGTTCTGGACGATAATCTATGTCTCATGTATCAATACAAGAACATCGGCTTACCGAGCACATTAAACACACGCGGTCGATAATTTTCGGTGTCATACAGTTCCTGCACATCAACGCGTTTGGTGCCGTCCATGATGGATTTGAGCGGAATGGTGGTATATTTTCCGTCGCGCAGTGCGACCATCCTTCCGGTATGTTTTTTCAAGACAAGATCGGTGGCAAGATTTGCATAACACATCGCCACCATTCTGTCGAGCGCATCCGGTTCACCGCTGCGCATCAGGTACGCCACCTGCTGATTGATGATGTGTGCGCCGGTGATCTTATGGATCGCTTCACCGGTGATCTGTCCGATGCCGCCGAGTTTTTTATGTCCGTACGCATCCGCCTGTCCGTACTCCACAACTTTTCCTCCCGCCATTTGCGCTCCTTCAGAGATCGTCATGATTGCATAGCCACTTGGATTCATCTTTTTGTCTTCCATCAAAAGAGCGGCAAGTTTTTCAGGATCGAAGTGTACTTCAGAAATGATCGCACGATCAACTCCGGCAAGATATGCCGAAATAAGCGATGTTTCTCCGGAGTTACGTCCGAATAATTCGATCACCGCAATACGTTCGTGCGATCCGGCGGAGGTGCGAAGATTGGTGATGAATTCGACACTTCGAGTGACGGCTGTCGAGAAGCCGATGCAATAGTCTGTTCCGTACACATCGTTGTCCATCGTTTTCGGAATGGCGACAACCGGAAATTTTTCTTCATGCAGCCGCACCGCATAGCTTTGCGTATCGTCGCCGCCGATGGTGATGAGAACATCGATCTTGAGATGTTCCAGCACGCGAAGCACATGAGGCGTAAAATCACTGATTGGATCTCCGTCCTGTGGAGGTCTATTAGGATCTTGTAAAAATTTCGGGATGTCCGACCATTTTACTTTTTGCGGATTTGTCCTTGATGTGTGAAGGAATGTTCCGCCGAACCGGTCAATCGTCCGTGTGTTTTGTCTGGTGAGGGGAATAACCCAATTTTTCTGATCTTCAGCGTCGTCGATATTGAAGTTCAATAAGCCGCCCCAGCCGCGGCGGATGCCGTATACTTCGGCGCCGGCATCGGCGGCATGATAGACGACTTCTTTAATGCAGGGATTCAATCCGGGAACGTCGCCGCCCCCCGTGAGTATTCCGATACGCATAGCAATTCCTTTCGAAATAATAGAGTTCATAGTCTGAAAAAAGCAAACCTTACCATCTATGAATACGTCAAAAAACAGTAACTCACATTGTGAGTTACTGTTTTTGAGAAAAATACGCCGCACTGAACGCGCTACTCAGCATCTTTTAACAATGATGAATCGTGTTCGAGAAACACCCCGTGAGATAATTCTTGAAATGTCATGATCTCATGTTTTCAGGCTATCTCACGGGGTGCAATGTCCCGCTGTACGGGATGTCCCGCCTTCCAAGATTCCGCTCACCTGCGGGATTCAAAAGCGGAACCGTAAAGCGGCATTTATAGCTCGAGTGTTGGAAAAAAGAATATGAACCCCGTCAGGAGTTCCACCAAACCCCGTTGGATAACTGTATGAATCCATGTGTTGAAGTAAGAATAAAAGCTATATCCAACGGGGAAACCAAATTCATTTCCTTTGACCCCGAAGCGCTACATTTCGGGGTTGATGAGATTTTTGCGTTGAACCCCTACGGGGTTCGAAAAATAATCTATGTTTCGTGCTATCAACATTGAACCCCGATGGGGTTCTTAAGATGGACAGAATCACTTTGTATGTTTGGCTGAGTAGTTACAAAAAAAGTGAGTGTGCGTTTGATGATGCCGATCGCTCTCGTTGCTCCCTGTGCAAGTTTTTCTGCGAGTTCGTATGTCACCTTTTCCAGATCGGCGTGCGGAACAACCGTGTTCACCAATCCGACTTTTTCCGCTTCCGATGCATCTATATCTTTTCCTGTCGCGGCGGTATTCAAACGCTTTGGCTGTTTCCACCAACCGGGGCAGGGACCAGTGGCTCCCGGAGTCTGCCACCAGACCGATCCGCACAAATGCCTGAATGAGTTTTGCCTTATCGGACATGATGCGCATATCGCACGCCAGTGCAAAACTAAATCCTGCGCCCGCCGCCACGCCATTGATCATTCCGATGATCGGTTTTTCGATCGTCCGCATTTGTTTGATGATGGGATTGTATCCTTTTTCCAGAATCTCCTTCATCGATCTTTCTATAACATAAAGAAAGATTTGAATTGTCTCAATAGTGGAACAGAACAATGAATTACCGCCTTCAAAAATCTCTCTTTAAAACAAAAGAAGCAAACTTCATTCTGAAGCTGCTTCTTGATTGTGTGTAAAGATATTTCTTACACGTTTCTGATCAGTTTCTTCTTTTTTTTCTTCTTTTTTGCCGCTTCTTCGGTCTGCGCCATTACGGTCTTCCAATCCTCGCTGTTCTTCTGTGGTGAATAGACGGTGGTCCGGCTGGTTTTTTCAACATGGCGGTAGCGATCGAATCCTTCATTCTTCTTATCGCGTCCGAAAGAAAAGCGATCATTCCGCTCGTTCGACGGTTGTTGTGCATTGTTTTTTCGTCCGAAGAAAAAGCTGCGGTTGGTATTCTTTTCCTCGCGGGGACGAAAAAATTTGTCGTTTCGGTCTGATGATGTTTTCCGTTCACCGAACTGCCGCCGGTCTCCCGAACGGACATCGTTCCGCCGTTGACTTTCGAATCGTCCTTCGTGTCTTGGATATCGGGAGTGATCTTTTTCGGTTTCACCATGCGATGCCGATTTTTCTACAACTTTCGTGTAATCGAAATCGGGATATTTTTTCAATTCAACTCTTTTTCCGGTGAAGTGTTCGATCTTCTTCACATGCTTGATCTCTTCACGCGCAACAAAACTGATCGCATCGCCCGTATGTTCGGCGCGTCCGGTTCGACCGATGCGGTGGATGTAATCTTCTGCATACGTCGGAATATCGAAATTGATAACGTGCGAAATGCCGTCCACGTCAATGCCGCGCGCGGCAACGTCGGTGGCAACAAGCACATGATACTGTCCCTGTTTGAATCCGGCGAGAGCGCGCTCGCGCTGTGCCTGCGTTTTGTTGGAATGGATCGCGGTCGATTTTATTCCCTGCCGTTCTAACTTGTGCGAGATCTTATCCGCGCCATGTTTAGTGCGCGAAAAAACAAGGACGCTGTCCAGTTTCAGCGTTTGTAAGATATGCAGCAGCAGATCTCCCTTTTTGTCCTGCTGAATGGAATAAAAGTTCTGCGTGACGGTCTTTACGGGAGAGCGGCGATCACCGATCTCGATCAGTTCCGGATGTTTCTGAATGTTTTTGACCAGATCGCGCACTTCTTTGGACATCGTTGCCGAGAAAAGAAGTGTTTGGCGCGTTGCGGGAGAGTAGGAGATGATCTTTCGCACGTCGGCGATGAATCCCATATCGAACATGCGGTCGGCTTCGTCCAGTACCAGCACTTCGATCTTCGAAAGATCGACGCTGCGCCGCTGTAAGTGATCGAGCAAACGTCCCGGTGTTGCTACCACGATATCCACTCCGCGCTGGAGTTTCTTCAGTTGATTCTGCATGTTCGTTCCGCCGTAGAGCGAAACGGTGCGTAAATGCATGAACCTGCCGTACTCCGCAATCGCATCTTCTATCTGCTGTGCGAGTTCGCGCGTCGGGGTCAGAATAAGCGCTTTAATATGATGTGTGCGTGATTCGCTGAGGGCAAGTTTGTTGAGAATCGGCAGAACGAACGCGGCGGTTTTACCCGTCCCCGTATTGGCGCAGCCGATGATATCTCTGCCTGCGATGGCGAGCGGAATTGCCCGCGATTGAATTTCGGTCGGTGCGATGTAGCCGGTTGCAAGAATGCCCTGCACAAGCTGGTCGGCAAGACCGAGTGCTTTAAAAGCCATGTAAATCCTTTGTGTAATGTGACTCGCTGCTTGCGGATGCAGTGTGCGGAAGGAAGGTCCTAATGCGAAATGCTATCAGAGAAGCGTGTCGTTGTTTCCGCTGCTCTGAATCTGTTCGCCTTGCAGGCGGATATTTGACTGTATCAGATGCGGTGTTGCGATATTGCAACTGGATAAAGATACGGAAAGGAATAGAGAGTTCCTAATTGCAATTAAATGAGACTTCTGGAAAATTCCTGTGAGGCGTGTAAATAATTCTGTGCCTTTATGCCTCGTGGTAAAATCTTTTATAGTCTCTTTGCGTTTTAAGTTTTTAATTGTCCATTATCCATTATCCATTTTCAATTATCAATTGTTGTTACCTTCCTTTCCACACCGCTTTTCGTTTTTCCACAAACGCTTTCATTCTAAAATCTATTCTGGTGTTATTAATGAAATAGTTTGTCGGTTTGATTTTCTGTAAATCTCAAAATCACTATCAAGAGTGATGATTGCAGAGTCTTGATACAGTTCTGACATTCTTACCAAGCATGCATCTGCAAGAGACATCGGAAGGTTTGCATATTTCTTTATTAATGTGTGAAGTTGTGTTCGTTCACTTTCAATACTAAAAGGAATAAAAACAGGTGCTTTTTCAAAAAAATTAAAAACAGCATCAGAACCACCTTTAATTTTTCGGAAAAGAAAAAGAGTTTCAGCAAGAACGGGTTCACATGTAAGAAGTCCGGAGGGTATAGTTTTTAAAGTATCATTTACCCATTGATGGTATTCGTCGTTTGCATTAAGGTAAGCGACGATAACACTAGTGTCAATGATATAAACTGTTTTCATTCACCAAAGCCAAGGAGATGTTTTTTATTTCGGCTTAAATCAGGTTGAGCGGAAACTACTCCGCTGAGATGTTTTGTTCGTTCGTGAACAGACAAAATTTGAACAGATTTTTTGTATTTTACTTTTTTGCGTCCTGTCTGTTTTGTCTGCAAAGAAGATTGTTTTGATCGTAGCGTGCTCATAAAATATGATCCCAACGTTATTGTGTATAATCTAATCTATTCTGCAAACAATTTCACTATTTATTCTTCCAAACCGGCTTCCTCTTTTCCACAAACGCTTTCATTCCTTCCTTCTGGTCTTCGGTGGCAAACAACGAATTAAATTTCTGTCTTTCAAAGTCGAGACTCTCTTCAAGATGTGCATCGAATGCTTTGTTGACTGCAGCTTTTACCGCTTGCACGGCGATCGGCGGTTTGGCGGCAATTTGTTTGGCGAGCGCTTTTGCCTCTTCAAGAAGAAATTCACCCGGTACGACTTTATTAACGAGACCCCATTTCAACGCCTCTTCGGCGGAGAACATATCGCCGGTCAGTATTAATTCCACCGCTTTGTATTTTCCCACGGCGCGCGTCAGGCGCTGCGTGCCTCCCATTCCGGGCATTACACCGAGATTGATCTCCGGCTGTCCGAACTTTGCCGTTTCGGAAGCGATGATGATATCGCATGCCATCACTAATTCACATCCGCCGCCAAGCGCAAAACCGTTCACTGCGGCAATGATCGGTTTTTTTATCTTGCGAATGTGATCGAACGGCGCAAACTGGTTATCGTGTATCATCTGCTTATCGGACTTGTCTGCCATTTCTTTGATATCCGCTCCGGCGGCAAATGCCTTTTCGTTGCCAGTTATAATAGAGCAGTGAACGGTATCATCGTGATCGATCTCGAACAGTGCCGTGTAGATTTCGTTCAGCACTTGTGAATTCAGTGCATTTAATGCCTGCGGGCGATTGATCTGAATAAGCGCGTAACCGGATTCTTTGGCAATAAGGAGAGTTTCCATAATCGTATGATTTTGTTGTTGAGGAAGTCGGTGATAATCAAAAATGGAAAATTATCGTGATCATCAGCCATTGTGTTTGTGGAAATATAGGGGTAGAATGTGGAAAATGAAAGCATCATTTTGCCACTTGCTTTAATAACCAAAAGGAAAGACATTGCGTCACTTACCATTATCAATTTCAATTGAGAAATGGGCAGGATATACCCAGAAGAATTTTGATTATCAAGGCAGATATGCCGTGTGCAAATAAGAGTCGATGATACTGTTTCGATAGTGCTTTGCCTTTGCATTCTCAAAGAAAGGAGTTTCAAATGGATACTCAACGCATCTCCATTGTGCGCCTCGCTGCACGGATTCTTTCCGTAATGCTGTTCTTGCTTTGGGGCGCTTTTTTTATTGAACATCTCTCGTGGTTTACCGCTATCGGCGGTTCCGCGCCGCCGGCGAAAGTATGGCTTTTGCAGGCTGTACACTTCTTGTTATTGGTGGGATATCTTGTATCGTTGAAATGGGAGAAGGTCGGAAGTATTATTGTCGTGATAAGTGCAGTGATCTTTTTTAGTGCTGCCGCCGGAATAAATGCAATACCGTTTGTTATCGTCAGTGTCTTTCCTGTACTGTTGTTTATGTATTGTTGGATGAAAGGGGATAATAAGCCGGCAACTCCCGTAGTAAAATAATTCGTCCTCTTGAAACCCCCGCGTTATTGGTGGTTGTTTTTCATCTCAGCCACGATGTAAATGCATTATGAACAGGTTTTGCAGAATATGAATCTCCATTGATGAAATCTCCATTGATGAGCACCTGCCATTTGTCCTCGAACTTTTTCCACCGAAATTTGATGTAAAAAATTTTCTTTTGTACCACCCGCAGCGGAATATTCTCTTGTGCAACATCTATTCCGGTATAACACGGTTTGGGAGGCAGAAATCCACGAATATCCACAACGAGCGTGTCGATTTTCCAAAACTCTCTGGTCTTTATTCCGTATCCAACGCATGGAAAAGTTTCCACAGATGTTAGCTGAAGAACAGGATTGCTATCCTTTTCCTCTATAAAAAAATTGAACTCACGGGTCTGTGCTTCACAGACAGTTGTTAAGACAAAGATGGAAAGGAAAAGTGATTTTTTACGCATACGATTCTTGGTTTTTTACTACAGATTCGCTGATTATTTTGTATTTTATCTGCGCAATTTGTAGCATTTGTATTTTAAAATAGAAATGAAAAATTATTTAATCTCAAAACAAGAGCAGCTTACCGGACTTACGATCTGGCTCAGCACATTTATAGTTTATTTGCTCACATTGGCGCCAACGGTAGGATTTATTGATTCCGGTGAATTAGCTGCCGTTGCATGTACACTTGGTATCGCTCATCCGACCGGTTATCCGCTCTTTACGGTATTGGGGAGAGTGTTTTCATTGCTTCCCATCGCCGGTGAAGAAATTGTTCGGTTGAATATCATGTCTGCATTATTCACGTCGCTTGCTGCACTTGCATTTTTCTTTTTGATGTTGGAGTTGTTGGGGAAAGGGAAACATGAAGCAGTAAAAAACACGAACATTGTTTCCGCCGCATTCGCAGCGCTGGCACTCGCATTTTCCCAAACGTTTTGGAAACAGGGGGTTTCGGCAGAAATATATTCGCTTCATCTATTCTTGATTATTACAACGACTCTTTTTTTTGTAAAGGCAATGAATGACGACAGAAGTATATGGTGGTTTTTGTTCGCATTCATTCTTGGATTATCATTTACAAATCATCTCACAACAGTACTCTTAGCGCCGGCATTCTTATTCCTCTTTTTTGCCGAACACAAATTCGGTCCTCCGACCTTCACAAAAATCGGGAAACTGTCGATCCCGTTTTTTGCCGGTCTTTCCGCGTATTTATATTTGCCGATCCGAGCTTCGCAAAGTCCATTGCTCAACTGGGGGAATCCGCAGACTTTCGAAAAATTCTGGTGGCACGTGACCGGAAAACAATTCCGCGTATGGATGTTTGCTTCGGGTGATGCAGCGAGTAAGCAGTTCAATTATTTTTGGGAACGAGTACCCATCGAATTCTTTTACGTCCCCCTGCTTTTTGCATTGGTCGGTTTTTTTGTTCTTTTGTTCAGCGACAGAAGGAAATTAATCTTTATTTCATTGTTGTTGATAACGTGCGTCGCATATTCGATCAATTACGATATTCACGACATTGATTCTTATTTTTTGCTGGCATTTGCAGCTCTCATGATTTTCGCGGGATTTGGAGCGTCAAAGATATTTGCATCAGTTAATATTTTGAACAAGAGAATTGCAGCGGCATCTCTCGTCATAGTGTTGATCGGCGTGCAGGCGAATAAAAATTGGAGCGAGGTGGATCAGAGTGGAAATTATTTAGTCGAAGATTACACAAAAAATATACTGAACAATCTACCCCGGAATTCGATTATTATATCCTATCAGTGGGATTATTTTGTTTCAGCATCATATTACTTTCAGTTTATAAAAAAACATCGGCCCGACATAATTGTATTGGACAAAGAACTGTTTCGTCGTTCGTGGTATTTCCCGCAATTGGAAAAGATGTACCCCGAACTGATGAAAAAATCGCGCGTTGAATCAGAATTATTCTTACAAGAGTTATTCAAATTTGAACACGATCTTCCCTATGATTATACAGCGATAGAAGGCAGATATACTTCGCTGATGAAAAGTTTTATCGACAACAATGTTGATTCGGTGAGTTGTTTCGTCACTCCGGAGATAGAACAAACTTATACAGCCGGATATAACCGGGTTCCGTACGGATTTGCACTTATGTTGACGAAAGATACAAGTTATATAGAGACTCAACTTCCGACGATTGAATTCAGGAATTTTGTCGGTAGTGACAAATATGCACAACAAATTAAGAAATTTTCAGCCTCGGCATTGCTACAACGAAGTATGTATGAACATCTCTACGGCAGAGATAGTCTTTCCGAACTTTATCGCCGGAAGATGTTCCAATTCGACTTCGATAAAGACCCTTCCGTTATCAAATTTTAATCATATAATTTGTTGACTTTTAGGTAAAAAATTATATATTTATTAGTTCTGCCAGCATCCCCCTTTTGAGATCCTTGAAAAATTCTCCATTTTGCGGGTTTGCGGGCTTATTGTGTCTTTGAAAATCATTGATGCTGGCGTAGCTCAGTTGGTAGAGCAGCTGACTTGTAATCAGCAGGTCACCAGTTCAAGTCTGGTCGCCAGCTCTCAATTGGGTAGGTAGCGAAGTGGTTAAACGCAACAGACTGTAAATCTGTCGCCTCAGGGCTTCGGAGGTTCGAATCCTTCCCTACCCACAGCGCACATTTAATGCTTGCGTAGCTCAGTTGGTAGAGCACGTCCTTGGTAAGGACGAGGTCACCGGTTCAATCCCGGTCGCAAGCTCTGCAAAGAAAGAATTTTTTGCGGTAGCGACAATCGTCCGCTAGTGGTGAATCGGTCACCGGTTCATTGAACAAGAAATATCAGGGTGTCTGCGGAAGTAACTCAGTTGGTAGAGTCACAGCCTTCCAAGCTGTTGGTCGCGGGTTCGAGTCCCGTCTTCCGCTCTAAATATAAAGTACGAAAGGATCGACAATGAGAGATATTATCACACTCGAATGCACCGTTTGCAAAGAGCGAAACTATTCCACGACCAAGAATAAAAAGAAACAAACCGGTCGGGTAGAATACAAAAAGTATTGCCCTCGTTGTAACAAACATCAAACCCACAAAGAAACCAAGTAGTTTTTAGTACGGGTGTAGCTCAATTGGTAGAGTAGCGGTCTCCAAAACCGTTGGTTGGGGGTTCGAGTCCCTCCACCCGTGCACACATATCAGGATTACAATGAAAGAAAAAATCATAAACTTCTTCACCGACGTCTATAAAGAGATGAACAAAGTGACCTGGCCGACTCAAAAGGAGTTACAAGAATCGACATTGGTTGTGCTGGGGGTGTGCGGTGTGATCGCTTTGTTTGTTTATGTAGTGGACACACTTGTCAGCCAAGTTATTAAAGGAATCTTCTAGTGGTCGAAAGCATAGTGCAACATAAATGGTATGTCGTTCGCACATACTCCGGTCATGAGAACAAGGTAAAACTTGCGATCGAGAATGAATCTGTCATTCAAGAATTGCAGGAAAGAATTACGCGGGTTCTCGTTCCTTCAGAGAAGATCTTCGAAGTAAAGGACGGCAAGAAAAAAAGTAAAACGAAAAACTTCTTTCCTGGATATATTCTTGTCGAGACCGTTCTCGATGAAAAGACAAAACACCTTATTCTGAACACCCCTTCCGTGTTGAGTTTTGTGGGAACCAAGGATCGCCCGGTTCCGCTTCAGCCGGATGAAGTGAAGCGCCTCATTGGTAGGATCGAGGAAAAGAAAGAAGACGGCGGTGTTGAACGTGTTGAGGTTCCGTTCCATATCGGCGAACCGGTGAAAGTCATCAGCGGCCCGTTCCATAACTTCACAGGATTTGTTCAAGAGATCAACGAAGAGAAATTAAAGCTAAAGGTGATGGTTAGTATCTTCGGACGTAAAACGCCGGTCGAACTGGATTTCAGTCAAGTTGAAATTGAAAAGTAATCAATAATTAAATAGTTGAGATAACGTATGGCAAAGAAAGTTGTTGGATTCATCAAATTGCAGATTCCCGCAGGTCAAGCTAATCCCGCGCCGCCGGTCGGTCCCGCGCTTGGTCAAAAGGGGGTCAATATTATGGAGTTCTGTAAACAATTCAATGCTCGCACACAGTCGCAGGCAGGACTCATTATCCCGGTGATCATCACGGTGTTCTCGGATAAATCATTCACCTTCATCACCAAAACTCCTCCCGCAGCGGTTCTTCTTGTGAAAGCGGCGAAAGTTGCAAAAGGATCCGGAGAGCCGAATCGTACAAAGGTTGGCAGAGTAACCAGAGCACAAGTGCAAGAAATTGCAAAAATGAAAATGCCCGACCTTAATACAACCAACATCGATGCAGCAATGAGCATGATTGAGGGAACGGCAAAAAGTTTAGGCATTACAGTAGAAGGTTAATTCATCCATATAATAAAGTGGGAGAGCGCCTTTTGAGCGTTTCGTTCGGACCACAAGGAGAAAAAATGAAACACGGGAAAAAATTTACCGCTGCAGTCAAAAAATTCAATCAGAAAAAGATTTACAGCGTCAGTGAAGCGGTTGGCATCGTTAAAGAGACAGCCACAGCTAAATTTGCAGAATCAGTCGACATTGCGGTTCGTTTGGGTGTTGATCCCAAGAAGGCAGATCAAGCAGTGCGCGGAACGGTCGCCCTTCCTCATGGAATCGGAAAATCTGTTCGCGTGCTTGTCATGGCAAAATCGCCGAAAGATGCTGAAGCAAAAGCCGCCGGTGCAGATTATGCCGGTCTGGAAGAATATGTGGAGAAGATCAAAGGCGGTTGGGCAGATATTGATGTGATTATTGCAACACCCGATGTGATGGTTGAGGTCGGTAAGCTGGGGAAAATTCTCGGTCCCCGCGGATTGATGCCGAATCCGAAGAGCGGAACAGTGACCGTCGATGTTGCAACGGCAGTAAAAGAGGTGAAAGCCGGAAAGATCGAATTCCGTGTTGACAAAGCGGGTGTTGTTCATGCAACAGTTGGTAAAGTGAATTTTGAAAAAGAAAAATTGGCGGATAACGTCAATGCATTCCTCAATACAGTAGTGAAACTCAAACCCTCTGCGGCAAAAGGACAATACATCAAAAGTATCCACGTCTCATCAACGATGGGACCCAGCATCCAAGTTGATCGCACGGTTGTTCAATCGTAAATCACATTGAAATTACGCACTCATAATTAATCAATCACTGTGTGTGATGCCTTTCCGTGCAACGAACGGAAAGGGCTTCTCATCGCACGCACACAAATAACTAAAATAACTATGAACAAATCAGAAAAAGAACAAGCAGTAGCCGAAATTCAGGAGAAGGTTTCCAAGGCTCAGGGAATGTTCTTTACTGATTTTGCCGGAATTAAAGTGGAGCAGATGACCGAGCTTCGCCGAGAATTCCGAAAATCCGGTATTGAATATACAGTAGTCAAAAATACGTTGGCGAAAAAAGCGTTGCAAAACGTTTCCGGGTACGACAAGGTGTTAGACAAACTTGTCGGACCGACCGGTATCGCTTTCGCATATGATGATCCTGCAGCACCGGCTAAGATCATTCAAAAGTTCAGAGAAAAGAACGAGAAGTTTTCCCTTAAAATCTGCGTTATTGAAAAGCAGGTATATGATGGTTCCCGATTGAAGGAACTTGCATCGATGCCGTCGCGCGCAGAAGTTGTTGCGGGAATTCTCGGAAGCATCAACTCGCCGATCACCGGCGTTATCGGTACGATCAACGCTGTCTTGAGAGATGTTGTTGGTGTTCTCGGAGCAATTGAACAGAAAAAAGCCGCATAACGTCTTAATAATTTTTTTTGAAAAAAGGAGATATATCATGTCAGTAGTAGCAGAACTCGTAGAAAAAATCGAAAAACTCACCCTTCTCGAAGCTGTAGAACTTAAAAAAGCACTTGAAGATAAATTTGGTGTATCAGCAGCGGCTCCGGTGATGATGGCAGCGGCTCCGGCAGCAGGCGCAGCGCCCGCGGTGGAAGCACAGACCGAATTCACCGTTGAATTGACCGATAGCGGCGCGCAAAAGATCAACGTGATCAAAGTTGTTCGTGAAGCAACAGGTCTTGGCTTGAAAGAAGCGAAAGATCTTGTTGACGGCGCACCGAAACCGGTTAAAGAAGGTATCAGTAAAGCTGACGCTGATGCATTGAAAAAGAAACTCGAAGAAGCAGGCGCAAAAGTTACTTTAAAGTAACCGTTCGAGAACTTTTTCAATCATCTTCAATGTTTCAGAAAACAACTTTCGTCCAAACTAAATAGTCGTCCCTTAAAAGTAGGAAACCTTCCGATCCGAAGGATGCATACGCAAGGTTTTTCTACAGATAGCGAAAATTCTTTCAGAATTCAACTATCCAAAAGGTACAACCTTCGGAAGGTTGCGCGCATCGAGACTTTTTAAGGGTCAACTAAATAAATTGCAAGCCGATAGCCTCTTTTTTGATGAAGAAAGGGCTATCGGCTTGTGTATTCTTTTGTCGCTGCTGTCTCAAACAAGTTTTTTCGCATATTCATCCCCGACTTGTCGGGGTTGAATACATTTTACACTATCAACCAACTAACCAGGTCGCTTGACCTGAAGGAGTGATTGACTTGAAAAGCCAATCCCGATTGCACGACGATCCGAAAACGGGTCGCCAAAGTTTCGGAACCATTCAAGAAGTTGTCGAATATCCGGATCTGCTGAATGTGCAGCTTGAATCGTTCGAATATTTTTTGCAGAAAAAGATTTCTCCCGCAAAACGGAAGATCAAAGGTCTTCAACAAGTATTTTTTCAGAATTTTCCCATTACCGATACACGCGAAAATTATCTTCTTGAATTTGTCGAGTATTACGTAGAGAAGGCAAAATATTCCGTGCGCGAATGCCAGGAGCGCGGATTAACATACGCTGTTCCGCTCAAAGCAAAACTGCGTCTTTCCGCCAAAGCGGAGAACGGCGAAGGATACACCGATACGATCGAAGAAGTTGTGTATCTCGGAAATCTTCCCTACATGACCGAACGCGGAACGTTCATCATCAACGGTGCGGAACGCGTCATTGTGAGCCAATTGCATCGGTCGCCCGGTGTGTTCTTCAGCGAATCTATACATCCGAACGGCACGCCGATCTATTCAGCGCGTATCATTCCGTTCCGCGGTTCGTGGGTAGAGTTCGCGACGGATATCAACAATGTGATGTACGCGTACATCGACCGCAAAAAGAAATTTCCCGTCACCACGTTGCTGCGTGCGCTTGGATATTCCTCCGACGATGAGATCCTCGAACTGTTCGGTCTTGTTGAAGAAGTAAAAATTGCCGACATCGATCTGAAAGATTATCTCGGTCGTATCATCTGCGGCGATGTTATCGACCGCAAGACCGGCGAGATCATCATCAACAAGGATGCGCAGCTCACCGACGAGAATATCAAACGGATCAAAAAATCCGACATCAAAAAAATTCGTTTCTTGAAAATGGAAGAGGCGGGATATCGTTCGGTGATTGCCAATACCATTATGAAGGATGCGGTACACAGCGAAGAAGATGCGCTCGAAACGATCTACCGCCAACTCCGCTCCGGCGACGCACCGGATTTGGAGACGGCGAAAAATCTGATCGATAAATTATTTTTCAATCCGAAACGGTACGATCTCGGCGATGTCGGTCGTCATCGTATTAACGCAAAATTGAAACTGAATATTGACGAATCTGTAACGACTCTGACCAAGGAAGATATCATTGCGATCATCCGTTATGTGCTCGATCTCCAGCAGGGCAAAACGTCGGTGGATGATATCGATCATCTTGGTAATCGTCGCGTCCGAACAGTCGGCGAACAAATTGCCGCACAATTCAACATTGGCCTTGCCCGCATGACGCGCACCATTCGCGAACGTTTGAATATTCGCGACCAGGATTCGGTGACACCGGCGGATCTGGTGAATGCGCGGACTATTTCCAGCGTCATCAACACGTTCTTTGGAACCAACCAGCTCTCGCAATATATGGATCAAACGAATCCGCTGGCAGAGTTGACCAACAAACGCCGTATGTCCGCTCTTGGTCCGGGGGGTCTTACACGCGAGCGTGCCGGATTCGAAGTCCGCGACGTGCATTATACGCACTACGGTCGTTTGTGTCCTATTGAAACTCCCGAAGGTCCGAACATCGGTCTTATCTCGTCATTGTCGATGCATGCGAAAGTGAACGAGTACGGTTTTCTTGAAACTCCGTACCGCGTCGTGAAAAAAGGAAAGGTGACTGACGAGATCGAATTTCTGAACGCGGAAAAAGAGGACGAGTACATCATTGCCCAGGCGAACGCTCCGATCGATGACAAAGGAAAATTCGTGAATGATCGCGTGCAGGCTCGGAAAGCCGGCGACTTCGTGGTTCACAGTCCCGAAGAAATGGAATATATGGACGTTGCTCCGACGCAGATTGTCAGCGCGGCGGCGGCACTTATTCCGTTCCTTGAACACGACGATGCGAACCGCGCGCTTATGGGATCGAACATGCAACGCCAGGCAGTACCACTTATTCGTCCCGAAGCACCGATTGTCGGAACCGGATTGGAATATAAAATTGCCCGCGATTCGCGCACATGTATCATTGCGGAACGTAACGGCATTGTGGAAAACGTCTCGGGCGACAGAATCATCGTGCTCTATGATATTGATGAAGACAACGTCGAGCAGCTCGTCAGCTTTGAAGATAAGCGCCGGGTGGAATATCGCCTGGTAAAATTCTTCCGCACGAACCAGGATACCGCAATCAATCAAAAACCGATCGTTATTCCCGGTCAACGCTTTAAAAAAGGAGACGTACTTGCCGACGGCTGTGCAACCGATCATGGCGAACTTGCGCTCGGACGGAACCTGCTGGTGGCATTTATGCCGTGGCGCGGTTACAATTTCGAAGACGCCATCATCATGAATGAGCGCATCGTCGCGGAAGATGTCTTTACGTCCGTTCATATCGAAGAATTTGAGCTTCAGGTGCGCGATACCAAACGCGGCGAAGAAGAATTGACGCGCGAAATTCCGAACGTGAGCGAAGAAGCGACCAAAGATCTCGACGAAAATGGTATCATTCGGATTGGAGCGGAAGTTAAAGAAGGAGATATTCTCATTGGAAAGATCACGCCGAAAGGCGAGACCGATCCGACACCGGAAGAAAAACTGTTGAAAGCAATCTTCGGCGACAAAGCGGGAGATGTGAAGGATGCATCGTTGAAAGCTCCTCCGGGAATGAAGGGTATCGTTATCGCGACAAAGCTCTTCAGCCGCAAAAAGAAAGATGCCGATACGAAGAAAGAGGACAAGAAGAGACTCGATCTTCTCGAAAAGACGCACAAACAAAATGTTGAGGCACATTACGAAAAGCTTGCTCGCAAATTAAGTTTGCTGCTTGACGGGGAAAAATCTGTCGGTGTTCGTGATGTTGACGGTAGTATGATATTCCGCAGCGGAACGCAATTCAAGCCGGAAACATTTATCGGCAACAACAAGCTTGATACGCTGGATTACAAACAAGATTGGGTTGATGAAAAACGCAAGAACAATCTGATCGCAAAGATCTACGAAAATTATTTCGACACGCTCAACCACATCGAGGAAGCATACAAGCACGAAAAGAACAAGATCACGATCGGCGATGAATTGCCGCCCGGGATCGTTCAATTGGCAAAAGTGTACGTCGCCAAAAAGCGCAAACTCTCCGTTGGCGATAAGATGGCAGGACGCCACGGTAACAAGGGCGTTGTTGCGGCGGTTGTTCCGTTAGAAGATATGCCGTTCTTACCCGATGGTCGCTCGGTTGATATCGTGCTCAATCCGCTCGGCGTACCGTCCCGTATGAACATCGGTCAGTTGTTCGAAACGGCGCTCGGCTGGGCGGGGAAAGCGCTCGGGATCAAATACGCGACACCGATCTTCGACGGCGCAAGTTGGGAAGATGTTCAGGAAGAATTAAAGAAAGCAAACCTGAATCCTGATTCAAAGAGCGTACTGCTGGATGGACGTACCGGCGAACGGTTCGATCAAGAGGTGACGGTCGGACAGATTTATATGTTGAAACTGTCGCATTTGGTCGATGATAAAATCCACGCCCGTTCCATCGGACCGTATTCGCTCATCACGCAGCAGCCTCTTGGCGGTAAAGCGCAATTTGGCGGTCAGCGTTTCGGAGAAATGGAAGTGTGGGCGTTGCAAGCATACGGTGCATCTCACGTACTGCAGGAGATGCTGACTGTCAAATCCGATGACGTGATGGGTCGTGCGAAAGTGTACGAAGCGATCGTCAAAGGAGATAATTTACCCGAATCAAACGTTCCGGAATCCTTCAACGTGCTTGTGCGCGAACTGCAGGGTCTCGGATTAGAAGTGAAGATCGATTAAAGAATGGTAACACTGCCATTCATGAACTTAAGAAATGGAGCTTAGGATATGATGTTCCGCTCACACGATACAAAAGCACGCAAAGTATTTTCACGCATCAGCATCAGTCTCGCATCGTCGGATGCAATTCTTTCCCGTTCGTACGGCGAAGTGACAAAGCCGGAAACGATCAACTATCGTTCGTTCCGCCCGGAACGCGACGGTTTGTTCTGTGAAAGGATCTTCGGACCGACGCGCGACTGGGAATGTTACTGCGGAAAATACAAACGCATTCGGTATAAAGGCATCATCTGCGATCGGTGCGGTGTTGAAGTGACACAAAAGAGTGTCCGCCGCGAACGGATGGGACACATTGCGCTCGCAGTGCCGATCGTGCATATTTGGTATTTCCGTTCGTTACCGAGTAAGATCAGCTACGTTCTGGGAATTACCAATAAAGATCTTGAAAAGATCGTGTATTACGAATCGTATGTTGTTACCAATCCCGGTACAACAGGATTGCAGCAAAAGGATCTGATCACTGAAGATCAATACTTCGAGATCCTTTCTTCACTGCCGGAAAAGAATCAGGATCTGGAAGACGACGATCCCAAAAAGTTCGTTGCGAAAATCGGCGGCGAAGCGATCAAAGTATTGCTGCGGGGTATTGACGTTGAATTGCTCTCTGCAGAACTCCGCGCCCAGCTTCGTGTAGAAACATCGCAGCAGAAGAAACAGGAACACTTAAAACGTCTTCGCGTGATCGAAGCATTCCACGATAAAGAAGGCTCACCGGTGAACAGGCCGGATTGGATGGTGCTCGATGTTATTCCGGTCATTCCGCCAGAACTTCGTCCGCTCGTACCGCTCGAAGGAGGACGTTTTGCAACCTCTGATCTGAACGATCTCTACCGTCGTGTCATCATCCGCAACAATCGGTTAAAACGGTTGATCGATATCAAAGCGCCCGAAGTCATCCTGCGCAACGAAAAGCGTATGTTGCAGGAAGCAGTCGATTCCTTATTCGATAATTCACGCCGCACCAACGCAGTGCGCAGCGATAACAATCGTGCATTAAAATCCCTTTCCGATATGTTGAAAGGAAAACAAGGACGTTTTCGCCAAAACCTGCTTGGCAAGCGTGTTGACTATTCCGGTCGTTCGGTAATCGTTGTCGGTCCGGAATTGCAATTGCATCAGTGCGGTCTGCCGAAAGATATGGCGATCGAATTGTTCAAGCCCTTCATCATTCGCAAATTGATCGAACGCGGACTTTCGAAAACAGTGAAGAGCGCAAAAAAGATGGTTGAGAAGAAGGGACAGGAGATATGGGAAATTCTCGAACATATCATTGATGGACATCCGGTATTGTTGAACCGTGCGCCCACACTTCACAGGCTCGGTATCCAGGCATTCCAGCCGGTGCTTGTGGAAGGAAAGGCGATCCGTATTCATCCGATGGTGTGTACCGCGTTCAACGCAGACTTTGACGGCGACCAGATGGCGGTGCACGTTCCATTATCATTCGACGCTCAACTTGAAGCGCGTATTTTGATGTTGTCATCCCACAACATTCTTTCACCTGCCAGCGGTGCGCCGATTATTACACCGACACAGGATCAGGTGCTGGGGTGCTACTATTTGACAAAATCCCGCGCGGGAGCAAAAGGCGAAGGAATGATGTTTGGTTCCGCTAAGGAAGTGATTATTGCGCGTAATGAGGGAATACTTGATCTGCATGCACGCATCAAGGTTCGCTATGAAGGGAAATTGATAGAAACCACAACCGGCCGGGTGATCTTTAATCAGATCGTTCCGGATGACATCGGGTATATTAATGAGCTGTTGAACAAAAAGCGGCTCGTGCAAATTATTGCGCAAACGTTCCGTAAATGCGGCAACATGCGCACTGCCAAATTTTTGGACGAGATGAAGATGCTCGGATTCACATACGCGATGAAGGGCGGTCTGTCGGTGAACGTATCCGACGTTGCAGTTCCGAAAGAAAAAGAAGATTTGATCGTAAAAGCTCAAAAAGAAGTGGATTCTGTCGAACGGCAATATCAAAACGGTTTCATTACGAACGGAGAGCGGTACAATAAAGTTATTGATATCTGGACTCGTACAACAAGCCGTGTGGCAGAACGATTATTCGATTCGCTGCAGAACTCGAAGGATGGATTCAACTCTATCTATATGATGATCGATTCCGGCGCGCGCGGTTCGAAAGAACAGGTGCGTCAGCTTGCCGGTATGCGCGGATTGATGGCGAAACCGCAAAAATCACTTTCCGGTGCGACCGGTGAATTGATCGAAAACCCGATCATTGCAAATTTCCGCGAAGGACTTTCGATCCTTGAATATTTTATCTCGACACACGGTGCTCGTAAAGGTCTTGCTGATACCGCATTGAAAACAGCCGATGCCGGTTATCTTACACGACGCCTTGTTGACGTTGCGCAAGATGCAATCATCTCCAAAGAAGACTGCGGAACATTCCGCGGTGTTCTGACCGGTGCGTTAAAAGAAGGGGAAGACGTAAAGGAACCTCTCGCCGAACGTATTCTTGGCCGTGTATCAGTTCACGATGTAAAAGATCCGATGACCGGAAAAATAATTGTTAAAGCCGCCGAAATTGTCACTGAAGAGTTCTCTCAAACGATCTCCGAAACATCGATCGAACAGGTGGAGATTCGTTCTGTGCTTACCTGCGAATCGAAACGCGGAGTGTGTGCAAGATGTTATGGACGCAATTTGACGACGGGAAAACTTGTTGAAGTCGGTGAAGCGGTGGGAATAATTGCCGCACAATCGATCGGTGAACCCGGTACACAACTGACACTTCGTACCTTCCACACCGGCGGTACCGCAAGTTTGATTGCGTCGCAATCACACATCACTTCAAAGTTCGAAGGTTATGTGAAGTGCGAAGGGATCAAAGCGGTAAAGGTTGCGACCGAAGACGGCGAAAAAAATCTTTCGCTCGGTCGCAGCGGTGTCATTCTCATATTAAACAATGACAATGCTGTCTTAGCGAAGTACGATGTTCCATACGGTGCAATGCTTCAATTAACCGATGGTGCACAGGTAAAGAAAAATCAGTTACTGTATGAATGGGATCCGTACAACGCAACAATCATATCTGAACACGCGGGCATAATCAAGTATATCGACCTGAAAGAAAACGTTACGTATCGGGACGAACCCGATGAACAGACCGGTCACATTCAAAAAGTAGTGATTGAATCGCGCGATCGCAATTTAAGTCCGTCGATCATGGTTGTCGACAAAACCGGAAAGAAGATTGCCAGCTACATCATTCCGACACGCGCGCACATTCTTGTTGATGACGGCGAAGCAATCACCGCCGGAACGGTACTGGTAAAAATTCCCCGAGACATTGGGAAGACGCGAGACATCACCGGCGGTCTGCCGCGTGTGACGGAACTGTTCGAGGCACGTTCTCCTTCAGATCCTTCGGTCGTCAGCGAAATTGACGGGACGGTTTCTTTCGGTATACAGAAACGCGGTTCACGTGAAGTGATCGTGACAAGCCATGACGGGAAGGAGCGAAAAGTATATATGATCCCTCTCGGTAAACACGTGCTCGTTCAGGAAAACGATGTCATCCGCAGTGGCGAACGCCTTTCCGACGGGGCAATCAATCCGCATGATATTCTCCGCATCAAAGGTACCAGTGCGGTGCAGGAATATCTCGTGAATGAGATCCAGGAAGTGTACCGTATGCAAGGCGTGAAGATCAACGATAAACACATCGAGATCATCGTTCGTCAAATGATGCAAAAAGTACGCGTGACCGATCCGGGTGATACACCATTCCTAGAAGGCGATTACGTTGACAAAGTGAAATTCGAAGAAGAGAATCGCAAACTCGAAGGAATGATCTTCATCGAGAACAAAGGCGATTCAAAACAGAAGAGCAATACTCTTGCCGAAAAGAAAAAAGTGAAAGAATTGAATTCTGAGCTCAAAAAGAAAGAGAAAAAACAAATTGAGTTTAGAGATGCTGAGCCAGCTCTTTCCGAACCGGTGCTACTTGGAATCACCACCGCGTCGCTTTCAACCGACAGCTTTATTTCTGCGGCATCATTCCAAGAAACGACAAAGGTTCTTACCGATGCGGCAATCGAAGGAAAGGTTGATCACTTGCTCGGTTTAAAAGAGAACGTCATCATGGGTCACCTTATTCCTGCGGGAACCGGCTTGAAGAAGTTCCGCGATGTATTGGTTGTTTCTAAAAAGCCCTCCCGCGTGATTGAAAAAACGGTTGTCGAAGAACCCGATGAGGTGAAAGAAGAAGTGGTGCTCGTGAAAAAAACCCGAAAGAAATCCAAAACCACCGCATAGAGATTGGGGAAGAATAAAACATTTCTTCCCCAATCCGTTGACAACAAATATATTTTTTTATATATTAACAAGCTAACTTTTAGAAGAACGAACTGACCGGAGAACGTAGTTTTGCCAACGATTAACCAATTAGTAAGACTTGGACGCGAAAATTTAGCGTTTAAAAGCAAATCCCCGGCGCTTGATGCGAATCCCCAAAAGCGCGGTGTGTGCACAAGAGTATATACGACAACTCCAAAAAAACCGAATTCTGCGCTGCGTAAAGTTGCCCGTGTTCGGCTTGTGAGCGGAATTGAAGTAACTGCGTATATTCCCGGAGAAGGGCATAATTTGCAGGAGCACTCGATTGTCTTGATTCGCGGTGGTCGTGTAAAAGATCTTCCGGGTGTTCGTTACCATATCATTCGCGGCGCATTAGATACCGCAGGTGTTACAGATCGAAAGCAAGGGCGTTCAAAATACGGTGCAAAGAGACCGAAATAACGAAGGTTTGACAGTTACCAATGAGAAAAAAGCAAGCATCAAAACGAATCGTTACAGCAGATCCTAAATTTGGGGATACTCTGGTAAATCGTTTCATCAATAACATTATGAAGGATGGTAAAAAGCATATTGCGCAAAACCTTCTTTATGATGCGTTTGAAGTTATTGGGGAGCGGGTCAAAAATCAGAACCCTCTTGATGTATTCAAAAAAGCTGTTCATAATGTCTCTCCTATGATCGAAATACGGGCTCGGAGAGTTGGCGGAGCAACCTATCAGGTTCCTACAGAAGTTCGTCCCGAACGGCGAACCGCTCTCGCAATTCGTTGGATTATCAACTACTCAAAAGAACGTTCGGATAAGTCTATGTCGTTAAAGCTCGCTGCAGAATTTATTGCGGCTGCAAACGGCGAGGGCAATGCGGTGAAGAAAAAAGAAGACACACACCGCATGGCTGAAGCAAACAAGGCGTTTGCTCACTTTAAATGGTAATTGTTCTTAAAGACTACACGACAATTTTTGATTTTTCTCTCTAAAGAAATAACACCTATCTCTTTAGAGCTAAGGGTTTTTTATGCCTCGTAAATATTCATTAGAACGTACACGTAATATTGGAATTATGGCGCACATCGACGCGGGTAAGACCACGACGACGGAGCGCATTCTGTTTTATACCGGTGTGTTGCACCGGATGGGTGAAGTGCATGATGGTGCAGCTACAATGGATTGGATGGAGCAGGAGAAGGAACGCGGGATTACTATTACATCGGCCGCGACAACTTGTTTTTGGAAAGATCATCGCATCAATATCATTGATACTCCTGGTCACGTAGATTTTACGATCGAAGTTGAGCGTTCGCTTCGTGTGCTTGATGGGGCTGTTGCATTATTCTGTTCGGTCGGTGGTGTCGAACCGCAATCCGAGACAGTATGGCGACAGGCTGACAAATATGGTGTTCCGCGAATTGCTTTCGTCAACAAAATGGATCGGATTGGCGCGGATTTTCTCGGTGCCGTGAACATGATGAAGGAACGTCTTGGCGCCAACGCCGTCCCTGTTCATTTACCGGTCGGGCAGGGAGACTTGTTCAAAGGGATTATCGATCTTGTGAAAATGAAGGCACATATTTTTCACGAAGAAATGAACGGTATGACGTGGGACGAAATAGAGATTCCGAACGATTTGCAAGCTCAGGCTGCCGAATATCGCACGAAGATGCTCGAAGCAGTTTCTGATGAGGATGATACCCTCCTTGAAAAATATCTCGAAGGAAAAGATATCTCCGAAAAAGAAATTATTGAAGTGCTGCGCCGCGCATGTTTGAAAGTAAGCATCATTCCTGTATTGTGCGGTTCCTCCTTTAAGAATAAAGGCGTGCAGATGCTGCTTGATTCGGTCATTAATTTTATGCCGTCACCGGTCGATGTTCAAAGCGGAATAATCACCGGTCATCATCCGAATATGAAGGATACGGTCATACGCAAGGTTGCCGATAATGAAAAGTTTACGGCGCTCGCGTTTAAGATTATGACCGATCCGTACGTGGGACGGTTGACATTTTTCCGTGTCTACAGCGGAACGGTAAAAGCAGGTTCATATCTGTATAATTCGATAAGCGAGAAGAAAGAACGCATCAGTCGAGTTCTGCGTATGCATGCAAATCACCGGGAAGACGTTAACGAGGGATACACCGGTGATATTCTTGCGGCGATCGGTTTTAAGAATACTCGCACTGGCGATACCTTGTGCAGCGAAGACGATCCAATCATCCTCGAGAAAATGGTGTTCCCGGAGCCGGTTATCCATCAGGCAATCGAGCCGAAGACGAAAGTGGATCAAGAAAAGATGGGTGAGGCGATGCAGAAGCTTGCAGAAGAAGATCCGACATTCAGAATCTCTACCAATCACGAGACCGGTCAGACAATCATCGGCGGTATGGGAGAACTTCATCTTGAGATTATTGTTGATCGCATGAAGCGTGAATTCAAAGTTGAAGCGAATGTCGGGAAACCTCAGGTTGCCTACAAAGAAACCATCCGTAAAAAAGTTACTGCGGAAGGAAAGTTTGTTCGACAATCCGGCGGTAAAGGTCAGTACGGTCACGTGTGGATCGAGATCGAGCCGAACGAAAAGGGCAAAGGATACGAGTTTGAAGATGCCATAGTCGGCGGCGTCATTCCGCGTGAATTTATTAAACCGGTTTCTGAAGGTATCAAAGAAGCGCTGAAAAATGGCATCCTTGCAGGATATCCTGTTGAAGATGTGAAGGTGAAGTTGTTCGACGGTTCGTACCATGATGTTGATTCGTCGGAAATGGCATTTAAGATTGCCGGTTCGATGGCATTCCAAGAAGGTGCAAAGAAAGCAAATCCCGTTATTCTCGAACCGATCATGGCGGTGGAAGTGGTAACGCCGGAGGATTATCTTGGTGAAGTAATGGGCGATCTGAATTCGCGTCGCGGTAAGATTGAAGGAATCAATCCCCGGAAGGATGCGCAGGTGATTCGTGCGATGGTTCCGTTGTCGGAAATGTTCGGTTATGCGACACAGCTTCGGTCAATGACCCAGGGACGTGCGTTGTATACAATGCAGTTCGATCATTATGATGAAACACCGCGTTTGATCTCCGATCAGATCATTGAAAAAGTAAAAGGCAAAGCTTCTTAACTGATTTAAAAATTAAATTAATCAACAATTATTAATAAGGAGAAATCCTCATGGCAAAAGAAAAATTTGACCGCAGTAAGCCGCACGTGAATATCGGTACGATTGGTCACGTTGATCACGGTAAGACATCCCTGACCGCTGCTATCACAATGACGATGGCGCTGAAAGGTCTTTCATCGGTTCGTACATTCGATTCTATCGATAACGCACCGGAAGAGCGTGAACGCGGTATTACAATTGCAACAGCTCACGTTGAATATTCAACGGAAAACCGTCACTACGCCCACGTAGACTGCCCCGGTCACGCTGACTATGTGAAAAACATGATCACCGGTGCCGCTCAAATGGACGGTGCCATTCTTGTTGTTGCCGGTACTGACGGTCCGATGCCTCAGACAAAAGAACACATTCTCCTCGCCCGTCAGGTTGGTGTGCCGAAGATCGTCGTGTTCTTGAATAAAGTTGATATTGCCGATCCCGAACTTTTGGATCTCGTAGAAATGGAACTGCGCGAGCTTCTGACAGCATATAAATTCCCCGGCGATGAAATTCCGATCATTCGCGGTTCGGCAACGAAAGCGCTTGAAGCGTATGTTGCCGAAAAACCGATTGATGATCCCGCTTACAAACCGATCCTTGATCTTATGGCGGCGGTTGACAGCTATATTCCCGTGCCGAAACGTGATGTTGATAAACCATTCTTGATGCCGATCGAAGACGTGTTCTCTATTACAGGTCGCGGTACCGTAGGAACCGGTCGTTGCGAACGCGGTCGTGCAAAAGTGGGCGATGAAGTTGAAGTGATCGGTCTCGGTGCACACAAAAAAACCGTTATCACCGGTGCAGAAATGTTCCGGAAAGAACTTGATGAAGTTGTTGCAGGTGATAACGCCGGTCTATTGCTCCGCGGTATTGAAAAGAACGACCTCGAAAGAGGAATGGTTATTGCTAAACCCGGCTCGATTACACCGCACAAAAAGTTTACCGGGCAGGTGTACGTATTGAAAAAAGAAGAAGGTGGACGCCACACCCCATTCATCAACGGATATCGTCCTCAGTTCTATTTCCGTACCACTGACGTTACCGGTATTATCACATTGCCGTCCGGCGTGGAAATGGTTATGCCCGGGGACAACGTGGACAATATGCAGATCGAACTCATCTCCACTATTGCTATGGATGAAGGTCTTCGTTTTGCTATCCGCGAAGGCGGTCGTACCGTTGGCGCTGGTGTTGTAACAAAGATTATCGAGTAATATAAGGTGACCGTCATCTTTAAGATGACGGTCACCTTAATTCAAGGAGAAAAACATTGGCTGGTCAAAAAATTCGCATCAAGTTACGCTCATACGATCACATTCTGATCGATAAGTCGGCTGAAAAGATCATCAAAACAGTGAAGTCAACCGGTGCGGTTGTTTCCGGACCGATCCCGCTTCCGACGCGGCGTGCTGTGTTCACCGTAAACCGCTCGCCGCACGTTGACAAGAAATCGCGTGAGCAGTTTCAGATCAAATCGCACAAACGGTTGATCGATATCCTGTCATCCGGCTCCAAAACGGTTGATGCGCTGATGAAGCTTGATCTTCCTGCCGGTGTTGATGTAGAAATTAAAGTGTAAAGGCAGTGGTGTTGACGTGTTACAATTACGATTGTTCTCAAGGAGAATAAACCTGTGAGTGGAATTTTAGGAAAAAAGATTGGCATGACAAGCGTTTACGACGACAACGGTGTTGCAGTTCCGTGTACCGTTATCGAAGCTGGTCCATGCTTTGTCACTCAAATTCGAACGAAAGATAAAGATGGTTATGATGCCATCCAGCTTGGGTACGATGAAAAACCCGAGCGTCTTGTGAGTAAACCTTTGAAAGGTCACTTTGAAAAGGCCGGTGCAAAAGCTCTTCGTCTGCTTCGTGAATTCCGTAATTTCAACGGGGCAAAATTGGAACTTGGTCAGGAAGTGAAAGTTGACATTTTTGCCAAAGGGGATACAGTTGATGTCACGGCAAAATCCAAAGGTCGTGGTTTCCAAGGCGTTGTAAAGCGGCATCATTTCAGCGGTGTCGGCATGACATCGCACGGTCAATCGGACCGTGTGCGAGCGCCGGGATCGATTGGCGGTTCATCGTATCCGTCACGCGTGTTCAAAGGAATGCGCATGGCAGGACGGATGGGCTTCGAAAATGTGACCGTCAAAAATCTTACCGTTTTGAAAGTTATCCCTGAATCGAATCTCATCCTTGTCAAAGGCTCGATTCCCGGGGCAAAGAATACGTACGTGACAATTACGAAATAACTGTATGTTGAAAGCATCTGCCATGAATATTGAAGTCTTAAAAACAGATGGAACAAAATCCGGCGACAAAGTGGAACTGAAGTCGGATATTTTTGAAATTGAACCGAACGATCACGCGATCTATCAAGCCGTTCGTTCGTACTGGGCAAATCAGCGCCAGGGTACGCACAAGACGAAAGAGCGCGGCGAAGTTCGCGGCGGCGGCAAGAAACCGATCGCGCAAAAGAAGACCGGTCGTGCACGTCAAGGTACCAGCCGTTCACCGCTGATGGTCGGCGGCGGTACGATCTTCGGACCTAAACCGCATGATTATGTGGTGAAACTTCCCGTGAAAGTAAAACGCCTTGCACGTAAATCCGCATGGTCCTACAAAGCGAAGGACGGTCAAATTCTGATTGTCGAAGATTTTACATTCGATACACCGAAGACCAAAGAAATGACGTCGGTTTTGAAAGCGTTGCAGGTGAATCAAAAGAAAGTGTTGTTATTGACCTCGAAAACTGATCTTAATGTATTGAAATCGGGTCGTAACATTCCCACGTTGAATGTGCTCGAAGCGGCAAAAGCATCTACGTACGATATTTTGAACAACAACATTGTTGTGATGTTCAAAAGCAGTGTCGATGTGATTCATAAAACATTTGCTAACTAAGTGAAATGGCAGTAACCATGACGGGTATTCTTATACAACCATTGCTGACGGAAAAAATAACCGCACTGACCAATGCGCGTCAATACGCGTTCAAAGTCAATCCGGATGCGAATAAGATCGAAATTCAAAAAGCGGTTGAGAAAAAGTTCAATGTGAACGTTCTCACCGTGCGGACTGTCAACGTAAAAGGAAAAACAAAAGCGCAAATGACACGCCGAGGCCGTGTGTCCGGCAAACGCGCCGACTGGAAGAAAGCAATTGTTACCTTAAAAGATGGCCAAACAATTGATTTTTTGGCTAACGTATAACGATGAAGAGCAAGTTATGGCATTACGTAAATTAAAACCAATGACCCCTGCAACTCGATTTTATTCGATTGCAACGTTCGAAGAGATCACCAAAACGACACCGGAGAAATCTCTTCTCGAAAAAATTACGAAAAGCGGCGGTCGCAACAGTTACGGACGTATAACCTCACGGCATCGGGGAGGCGGACACAAACGCCGCTATCGTACCATAGATTTCAAGCGCTCAAAGCACAATGTTGAAGGTAAGGTTGTTGCTATTGAATACGATCCGAACCGGACATGTTACATTGCTCTGGTCCAGTATCCCGACGGTGAAAAGACTTACGTGCTTGCTCCCGAAGGACTGAAGGTAGGACATAAGATCGTTGCGGGCGAAAATTCCGAACCAAATCTCGGAAATGCTCTTCCGTTGAAAGCAATACCGGTGAACACGATGGTGCACAACATCGAACTTCGTCCGGGTAAAGGCGGACAGATTGCCCGAAGTGCGGGAGGTTTTGCAATGGTGCAGGCAAGAGAAGGGAAATTCGTTCTTCTTAAATTCCCTTCCGGCGAAGTTCGCAACGTGTTTAGCGAATGTTATGCAACGATCGGTCAGTTGGGAAATATCGATCATGAAAATATCAGCCTCGGTAAAGCCGGTCGGTCGCGGTGGCTTGGCAGACGGCCTCTTTCACGGGGTGTCGCTCGGAACCCGGTCGATCACCCGATGGGCGGCGGCGAAGGAAAAACATCCGGCGGCGGTCATCCGGTAAGCCCGTGGGGACAAAAGTCAAAAGGTTTGAAAACACGCAAACGCAAAAAACAATCCAGTAAATATATTGTGAAGCGTCGTAAGTAAATTTTTTAAGAGAGCACTATGAGTCGTTCACTCAAAAAAGGTCCATATATTGATTCGCGCTTGTTGAAAAAAGTTGAGGCGTTGAACAAATCTAACAAAAAACAGGTGGTCAAAACGTGGGCGCGTGCCTGCACGATTCCTCCGGAATTTGTGGGACACACGTTCGCGGTGCACAACGGAAATAAGTTCATTCCGGTGTACATACAAGAAGCGATGGTGGGACATAAGCTTGGCGAATTTGCACCGACCCGTATCTTCCGCGGACATCCCGGTGTGAAAAACGAAGCATCATAATTGACATTGAAATTTGGAGTTTGAATACATGGAAGCACGAGCATTGAATCGTTACGTAGGAACATCACCGCGCAAGATGCGTTTGGTGGTCGACCTCATTCGCGGAAAATCGGTCGGTGAAGCGCTGAACATCCTTCACTTCCAGCCGAAGCATGCTGCGAAAAATGCGGAGAAAGTACTTCGTTCCGCGGTTGCGAATTTTCAAAATAAGGATGCAAACACCGGCGTCAGCGCCGACGACCTGTTTGTGAAAGAGTGTTTTGTGAACGGTGCACCGTCGATGAAGAGAATCCTTCCGGCGCCGATGGGACGCGCATATAAGATATTGAAGCGCTCGCATCACATTACAATTGTTGTTGATCAACGAAAAGTTAAAAAGTAACCATACAGTTGAGGAGCTACTTTGGGACAGAAAGTTAATCCAATCGGTTTCCGGTTAGGCATTATCCGAACATGGGATTCGAACTGGTACGATGATAAAAATTATGCAAGCAAATTGCACGAAGATTCTTTAGTGCGCAATTATCTTCGCAATCGTTTGAAAAAAGCAGGCGTATCGAAGATCCAGATCGAGCGCACTCCCAAGAATGCACGGATCACCATTCATACATCGCGTCCCGGCGTCGTGATCGGCAAAAGCGGAAAAGAGATCACCCAGCTCGAAGAGGAACTGAAGAAGGTTACCAATAAGGAAGTAAAGATCCTCATCAACGAAATTAAACGACCCGAACTTGATGCGCAATTGGTTGCAGAAAATATCGCCGCGCAGCTTGAAGGTCGTATCGCATTCCGCCGCGCAATGAAACAGGCGATCACCGCGGCGATGCGCATGGGTGCGGAAGGAATTCGTATCATGTGCAGCGGTCGTTTGGGAGGCGCGGAAATTGCGCGTTCCGAACAATACAAAGAAGGTCGTATCCCGCTTCACACTATTCGCGCAGATATTGATTATGCACTTGCGGAAGCAGCCACCATTTACGGAAAGATCGGCGTAAAAGTGTGGATATGCAAAGGCGAAGTGCTCGACAGATCCGGACGTTAATTGAATTCGTACTTGAGACGTGGACGATAACCCCGGTTTTGCGGTAAATGAGTTCACTAGATCAACATTTTTATTCTGAAAACGATACACAAGCAATTTTTCGTCCACGTCTCTTGGAGTCTTGAACTATGTTAATGCCAAAAAGAGTAAAATACAGAAAAGCACAACGAGGACGCATGAACGGCGTTGCCACACGCGGCGCAACGGTCGCCTTCGGCGATTTCGGCCTGAAAGCGTTGGAACCGGGATGGATCAGTGCCCGTCAGATTGAAGCGGCTCGTGTTGCGGTAACACGTTTGATGAAACGTGAAGGGAAAGTCTGGATCCGCATTTTCCCGGATAAACCGGTTTCCAAAAAGCCGGCAGAAACACGGATGGGTAGCGGTAAAGGTGCGCCGGAATTTTGGGTGTGCGTTGTCAAGCCGGGACGGATCATGTTCGAGGTCGGCGGCATTAAAAAAGACCTGGCAAAGGAAGCATTGACGCTCGCCGCCCACAAGCTACCCATCAAAACAAAATTTGTTACACGAATTGACTTGGCTGCGTAAGGAGTAGACGTATGAAATCGCATGAACTTCGGCAATTGACCGACGAAGAATTACTTAAAAGAATTGACGAGAATAACGATACGCTCGCAACAATGAAGTTCCAAAAGGCAACGAGCCAGGTTGAGAACACATCACAATTCACGCTGATTCGTAAAGATATCGCCCGCATGAAAACGATCATGCGCGAGCGCGAAATAGCAAAAGCGAACGCTCAGTAAATTTTTGTTGAGAGGAATGATGGAAACCCGCAATAACCGTAAAACAAGGACCGGTAAAGTAGTCAGCAGCAAGATGCAAAAAGGCATCGTTGTTGTGGTAGAGCGCAAAGTGGTTCACCCGCTCTATAAAAAATATTATAAACGCACAACAAAGTTTTACGCGCACGACGAAAAGAACGAAGCGGGTGTCGGCGATACCGTGAAGATTATGGAAACACGCCCGATCAGCAAATTAAAACGCTGGCGGTTAGTGGAAATCGTTGCGAAAGCGCAATAACAGTTTTGTTCGGAGACGACAATGATTCAAGAAGAAACCAATTTAGTTGTTGCAGATAATTCAGGTGCAAAAAAAGTCCGATGCATTCGCGTGCTCGGCGGTCACGATAGACGATATGCATCCGTCGGCGACCTCATTGTCGTTGCGGTGAAAGCGGCAATTCCCGGCGCGGCGGTGAAAAAAGGGGACGTATCGCGAGCTGTTGTTGTTCGCACCAAAAAAGAAGTGGGACGCAAAGACGGTTCCTACATTCGTTTTGATGAGAATGCGGTTGTGCTTATTACACCCCAAAACGAACCGCGCGGAACACGTATCTTCGGACCGGTTGCCCGTGAACTTCGCGAAAAACAATTCATGAAGATCGTATCACTTGCACCTGAAGTGTTGTAATTAACTCAAGTTGACCGTTCTCTTATTGAATTCTGGATTCTGAGTTGCTTTAGCAAGTTGACCATGAGCAAGAAACTATGTAACATCGAACAAAGTTAAGAGAACGGTCAACTCAAGTGAAGTGTTGTAAATAAGGAAGAGATTTTATTATGCACGTAAAAAAGAATGACATCGTAATTGTAATCGCGGGAAACTCCAAAGGAAAAGAAGGCAAAGTGTTGAAGGTGTTTCCGGAGAACAACAGAGTGATCGTCGAAGGCGTGAATATTGTGAAACGTCATACGCGTCCGTCGCAAAAAAATCCGCAGGGCGGAGTGGTGCAAAAAGAAGCGCCTGTCAATTCATCCAATGTGATGATAAAGGACCCGAAGAGCGGTGAGGCAACACGTATCGGATACTCCCGCACGAAAGACGCCGTTTCCGGTAAAAAGAAAGTGATGCGCATTTCGCAAAAAAGCGGAGAGATGTTCTAAATCCACCACCGGTGTTACGCGAATAACGTGACACACCAATACAAAGAAGAAACACATGGCGAAAGAGAAAAAACAAAAAGAAGAAAAAACGGCAAAAAAAAGTGGACCGGCGGTTCGCGAGCCGGGTGTCTATCCCCGTCTTGCCGAGAAATACAAAAAAGAGATTGTTCCGGCGATGATGAAACGTTTCAATTATAAGAACGTGATGCAGGTGCCGAAACTCGACAAGATCTCTGTGAACGTCGGTGTCGGCGGAGCGACGCAGGATGCAAAGCTCATCGAAACAGCCGTTGCCGAACTTGAAGCGATCATTGGTCAAAAAGTTGCCGTGACGAAAGCCAAAAAAGCCATTTCAAATTTCAAGCTTCGTCAGGGGCTGGCGATCGGTGCACGCGTAACGTTGCGCAACAGGATGATGTATGAATTTTTTGACAGATTGATTTCTTTGGCGATGCCGCAGATCCGCGACTTCCGGGGAGTCTCTGACCGTTCCTTCGACGGACGCGGAAACTATACGATAGGCATCAAAGAACAGACCATCTTTCCGGAAATCGATGCCGATAAAGTACAAAAGATCTCCGGCATGGATATTACGTTTGTCACTACGGCAAACACCGATATGGAAGCGATGGAACTGCTCAAACAATTCGGCGTTCCATTCATTAAACGTGAACAACCAGCAGCAAAAGCAAGCTAAAGGGAGACTATGGCAAAATTAAGTTCAGTTGCCCGTCAACGACGACGTGAAAAATTGGTTGCTAAATATGCCGCCAAACGAAAAGAATTGATTAAACATGGTGATGTTGAAGGATTACGCGCGCTTCCGCGCGACAGCAATCCGACCCGTTTGCACAACCGTTGCAATATTACCGGACGTTCACGCGGATACTACCGCAAGTTTGGTCTTTCACGTTTAATGTTGCGCAAACTGGCACACGAAGGTAAAATTCCCGGTCTTGTAAAAGCAAGCTGGTAACAATTAGGAGAACGTTTCACGATGGCTCATTCAGATCCAATTGCAGATTATCTCACACGTCTACGCAATGCGATTCAAGCGAAGCACAGAAAAGTGGAAATTCCTGCGTCGAACGTAAAAAAAGAAATTACACGCATTCTTGCGGAAAACAAGCTCATCAATAACTACGATGTTGTTGATACGACCAACCACGGTGTCATTCGCATTGCGCTTCGCTACCATAACGGACAAAATGTTATCAACGGTACGCGTCGGGTCAGCACTCCCGGACGCCGTGTGTACCGTCCGGTTGGCGATATTCCCCGTGTGAAGAACGGTCTCGGATTGGCGATTGTATCGACCCCCAAGGGATTGATGTCCGACAAACAAGCTCGCAAAGAAAACGTCGGCGGAGAAGTTCTCTGCCTCATTTGGTAAAAGGAGAAGATTGTGTCACGAATTGGTAGAAAACCGATAGTTATTCCCGGCGGTGTAACGGTGAATGTGAACAAGAACGTTGTTACCGTAAAAGGGAAAGGCGGTGAGTTGAAAGAAACCATCCATCCGCGCATTACGATTGATGTAAAGGATAATGAAGTTCTTGTCATTCGTAAAACCGATGAACGAACCGACCGTGCTTTGCATGGAACAACCCGCGCGAACATTGCCAACATGGTTAAAGGTATTGCGGAAGGATTCACAAAAAAATTGGAGCTGGTCGGCGTCGGGTACAAAGCAGAGGTGAAGGGAAAAAACCTTCAGCTTGCACTCGGCTTTTCGCATTCGATCGTTTTTCGTGCACCGGAAACAATAAAAATTGAAGCGCCCACACAAACCAGTGTTGTCATCTCGGGAGTTGATAAGCAGCTTGTGGGACTTATTGCGGCGAAAATTCGTTCCTTCAAACCACCCGAACCGTATAAAGGCAAAGGGGTGAAATATGAAGGTGAAGTGATCCGTCGCAAAGCCGGTAAAACAGCAGCCAGCGCGAAATAATAAATCTTTGAGTTAAGCATATGATCAAAAAAGAATTTAACAAACGCCGCTTACGTATAAAGCAAACTATTCGCAAGAAGATATACGGAACAACCGAGCGTCCCCGTTTTTCCGTCTATCGCAGCCTGAACGAAATTTATGGTCAGATCATTGACGATACCGCGGGAAAGACCATCGTATCTCTTTCGACAAATTCAAAAGAGGTCGCAGACGAGCTTGCCGCGGCAAAATCGAAAGTCGAAAAAAGCGCGATCGTCGGGAAATTGATAGCGAAGAGAGCTCTCGAGAAGAATATCAATACCGTTGTCTTCGATCGTAACGGCTATTTGTATCACGGCAGAGTGAAGGCATTTGCCGATGGCGCACGTGAAGGCGGATTAAAATTTTAAATTGCTTGTCGGGTCGTCTAATGGCAGGACAGCGCCCTTTGGAGGCGTATGTAGAGGTTCGACTCCTCTCCCGACAGCCAACCATTAAAGGGTTGTTCCAAAAAACTATGTTTTTATCAAGATGTCTGACATCTTATTAATCGAGACAACAAATTTCGTCAATGTTTACAGGTTCTATAAGCAAGATGTCTGACATCTCCATAATTTTAGAGGAGATATTTTTGAGTTTTTGGAACAACCCTAAAAAGATTTACACAATCAATGTGAGGTTTTATCTTGGCACGAATTAAAACAAGTGAATTGGATCTAAAAGACAAGCTGGTGCACATCAACCGTGTGGCAAAGGTTGTTAAAGGCGGACGTCGTTTTAGTTTTAACGCGATCGTTGTCGTCGGCGACGGAAACGGACATGTGGGCATCGGTCTGGGAAAAGCGAACGAAGTTGCCGATGCAATTTCCAAAGGAACGGACGACGCAAAAAAGAATGTCGTGAAAGTTCCGCTGGTGAACGGTACCGTTCCGCATGACGCGGTTGGAAAATTCGGAGCAGGGAAAGTGTTGCTTCGTCCCGCGGCACCCGGAACCGGTTTGATTGCCGGCGGCGGTGTGCGGGCAGTACTCGAAATGGCAGGCGTGAAAGACGTGTTGACCAAACAAATGGGGTCACCGAATCCGCATAATGTTGTTAAGGCAACATTGCGGGCATTACAATCGATGCGGGATGCAAGGATGATCGCTGCAGAACGCGGCATTTCGGTGCAAGAACTTTTTCAAAACTAATTTTTTGTGAGTGACCAATGGCAGCGCCGAAAAAAATTAAAATTACACAAACAGTCAGTATCATCGATACCCTGAAGAAACATAAAGACACTATTAAAGCGCTTGGTCTCGGACGGCCGAATTATTCCGTCGTTCATACCGACACCCCGCAGATCCGCGGCATGGTCAATGCAGTACGACATCTCGTCAAAGTTGAAGAAGTAAAAGACAACTAATCTTAGTATGCGAGCTCCAACTCCGGAGCGTTAGTTACTATAGGAGAAATATGGCAGACATTTTAAGCAATCTACGTTACGCAAAAGGTTCCAGAAAGAAAAGGAAACGGATCGGCCGCGGTCAAGGGTCCGGTCATGGCGGTACATCCACCCGTGGCCACAAAGGACAAGGATCACGTTCCGGTTCCGGTGAGAAACGCAATTTTGAAGGCGGTCAGATGCCGCTCGTGCGTCGTATTCCGAAATTCGGTTTTACGCCGGTCAATCGCATTGAATATGCGGTCGTGAATGTTGAAACTCTCCAAAAATTGGTCGATGATAAAAAGATCAGCGATGGCGTCGTCAATCCCGACGTGTTGTATACAATCGGCGCCGTGTCGAGCAAAAAATCGCTTGTAAAAATTCTCGGCGACGGCGAATTGAAAGCGAAGCTTAACGTTATCGTTCACAAGTTCAGCAAATCTGCTGTTGAAAAAATTACTGCCGCTGGCGGTTCGACACAAGAAATTGTGAGAGAACCCGTTGCCGCAAAATCCTGAGTAAATTTCAATGAGTAAGTTTACCGAAAGTTTCAGAAATATTTTTAAGATCGAAGAGCTGCGCGCACGTGTAATGTTCACTGCCGCGTTGTTGATCGTTGTGCGTATCGGTTCTCACGTAACACTTCCGGGCGTTGACGCCGGTGTGCTTGCCGAATCGATGCGCAATCAATCATCCAATACATTGTTTGGATTGTATGATCTGTTTGTCGGCGGTGCGTTCAGCAACGCAGCAATTTTTGCGCTGGGTATTATGCCATACATCAGCGCCTCTATTATTATACAATTGCTCGGCGCTGTGATGCCGTTCTTCCAAAAATTACAAAAGGAAGGCGAAACGGGTCGGAAAAAGATCAACCAGTATACGCGTTTGGGAACGGTGGTTCTTTCGTTACTGCAGGCGTGGGGTGTCAGCGTTCGGTTAGAAAGTTTGAATGCGAACGGTGTTCCGATCGTTCCGATTGAAGTGCAGGGTTTCTTTTTTGCATTCAGCACGATGTTGTTCCTGACCGCAGGCACAGTGTTCATGATGTGGCTTGGCGAGCAGATCACCGAACGCGGTATCGGTAACGGTATTTCACTGATCATTTTCATCGGTATCATCGCCCGTTTTCCGCATGCAATTCTTGATGAAATTCAGTTAGTCAGTTCGGGCGCACGTCCAATCATTATCGAGATCATTATTTGGGCAGCGATGGTGTTTATTATTGCGGGCGTTGTGTTGGTGACCCAGGGGACGCGTCGTATTCCCGTACAATACGCAAAACGGGTTGTCGGCCGCAAAGTGTACGGCGGAGTGACACAATATATTCCGATGAGAGTGAACACCGCGGGTGTCATGCCGATTATCTTCGCGCAATCGATCATGTTCGTTCCGAGCACAATCCTGACATTTTTTCCCGACAGCGAGTTCGTCGGTTCGATCTCCGGATATCTTGATTACACATCATTCACGTATTCATTCTTCTATGGACTCATGATCGTGTTCTTCACATACTTCTATACGGCAATTGCCTTTAACCCGAAGGATGTTGCCGAAAATATGCAGAAGAACGGCGGATTCATTCCCGGGATTCGTCCCGGAAGACATACGTCGGAATTCATCGATAATATTTTGACGAAGATTACATTACCGGGATCTTTTTCCTGGCATTCGTTGCCGTTCTT
>Ga0209516_1000051_pt1 | contig 45229 bp, 49 predicted proteins | sample Napbiome12C3dose_FD_187716 | JGI IMG/M metagenome (GOLD analysis project Ga0209516, IMG submission 187716) | Groundwater microbial communities from S. Glens Falls, New York, USA - Naphthalene biodegradation metagenome 12C3dose (SPAdes) (version 2) ... | reverse complement strand
TCGAGTAAGTATTGGCGTTTTCACTTACACAAAATACAAAGCATATTTTAAAAGTACAAGTCTTAAGTTGTTATATTTAAATCACTTAACTCTCTGTCGCTAATGCACGCTGAGTAGTTACACTGAATTAAAGAGTAAATCCCAAACAACGTCATGCCCGAATGTCCCGCTTTTTAGGATTCCGCACCGTGCGGGATTCACAATGCGGAATTTTTATCGGGCATCCATTCCTTTACTCATCGTGGATTCCCGCCTAAAATGCCGCTGTACGGTTCCGCTTTTGAATCCCGCAGGTGAGCGGAATCTTGGAAGGCGGGACATCCCGTACAGCGGGACATGCGGGAATGACGACGTATACTATATCACGCTGAGTAATTACCTTTGGGAATTATTTCCACGATTCATTCCGAAAGGCTTCCTGCGAACGTCGGAATATCGTGATGAAAAATCCGATGATAAGCATTGCCGTACCAAGCCATACTAAATTAATATACGGTTTGATGCTCGCTTCAACCACAAGTGTCTCCACTTTTGTACCTTCGGCATGGCCATGATTATGCAAACTGTCAATCGTCAGCGTGACGCTGGATTTCTTCGGTTCAGAACGATTCGGATTCATTCCTTTGATCGTAAAACTTAATCCCGATGAATGTTTGGCAGGTTCATAATTGATATTTCCTGTCATATTCGTCATCGCCGGCTGGAGGATCTCTTTTTTGCCGTCTTTGGTTACTTCAAGTTTTACGACGATAAAGTTTCCTTTTTCTTTGGACTGAGAGAATTCATAGCCGCGATAACGAATTTTCATTCCTTCGATTTCAACATGTTCAGTTTCGAAGATCGTCACTTCATTCGCCGCGTGCCCTTGATCCGGAACTTCCAATGACAACGGTGAAACATAAAAATCCTTCGTCAGCAGGTTTACAATGTCGGGATTCCGAATAAGAGAACCGTTCTCGCTTTCCTGAAACATCACGGGCGATATGATGAACTTCTCTCCTCCTTTTTCAACTTCAACATTAAACGCAAAGCGTCCGCGTTCCAGCGGTTGGTAGCCGACATACTTCATTGTGTAGCCAAGAACATCCACCGGTTTTCCTTGTTCAAGGTTGACGGTTCGAACGTCGTCGTATTTTGCCGAAGCAACAAAACCGAGGAACATCAACGCAATTCCGATATGTGTAATTGCGCCGCCTGCCATTTTCACATTTCCCTGGATTATTCTGTACCCAACGATGATATTCGTAAAGAGCGCGAATCCGGAAGCAAAAATAAAAATAATCATCGCAACATGTGTTGCACCCATGAAGTACGTAATGACGGTAAGAATAACAGCAAGTATGGATGGGATTCGCAGTTGTTTCAATAACTCGCCGGATGTAGAATTTTTCCACCACAACAACTGTCCGAGTCCGATAAGAAGCGCGATAGCAATACCAAGCGGCAAGGTTGTCGTTACGTAAAACGCCGGATCAACAGCAGATGTTTTCCCTTTAATGATGTTAGTAATGATCGGTGATGATGTTCCGATCAGAATAAAAATTGATGCAAACACCAGAGCTGAAGCACCAAGGAAAAGTGCAAACTCTCTCGAAATAAGAGTGTGTTCAACGGGAACAAGCGGCATCTCTTTCCAGCGTTTGATCAACAGTCCGAACCCGAATCCCACAAACAATGCGATGACGATCAGCAGCAGCCAATAGGACCACATTCCGGGATCGGAGAATGAATGAACAGATGTCTCTCCGAGAACACCACTCCGCGTAAGGAAGGTTGAATACAGGACAAGAATAAAACACAACATGCTCAGGACAAAATTTGTTTTGATATAACTTCCGTTCTTCCGCTGTGCAAGCATTGTATGAATCGAAGCGATACACACAAGCCATGGAACCAACGACGAATTTTCCACCGGATCCCAACCCCAATACCCGCCCCAGCCGAGTGTTTCGTACGCCCAATATCCGCCAAGGATTATTCCTATTCCAAGTGATAGGGAACCGAAGGCCGTCCAGGGTGTTGCAACACGGATCCAGCTTGTGTAATCGCGTTTCAACATTCCGGCAACAGCATACGCATAGGGAATTGCCATTGATGTAAATCCGATAAACAAGATGGGCGGATGAATGACCATCCAGTAGTTTTGCAGCAGTACATTCAATCCTTTCCCCTCCACAGGCACTTGTGACCACAACATGCGTGCTTGATCTACCCAAATAAAATTTGTTACATCTCCCGGCGAATTTCCGACACGAAGCAATTCGTCGGGGAATTGTTCCCAGATAAATTTGAAGGGATTTTTTACAACAAGCATCAAAAGCAGAAACGAAAAGATCGCTGAATATACTGCCATCAATTCCGGTTCGTAACCTTTAGTGGAAGAATATCGCAGAAGAAATACACCGATCACTCCGGTAAACAGCGCCCACAACATAAAACTACCTTCCTGTCCCGCATAGAACGTTGAAAAGAGCAACGGACCGGGAAGATCGGTTGAGCTGTAATTCCATACATAGTAGTATTGGAACTGATGCGTCATGATCAGGTAGATCAAAATTGCCGAAGCAGAAACGATTCCCGCAACAGCGATGGAATAAAACAAGCGAGATAATTTACGAATCTCTTCCGACGGTCTTTTGTGCTGGAAGAAATACAGCGCCGTCGCAGCTATTGCCGCAGCGAACGTAATTTTAATGATAATGGCACCGAACATATTACAAACTCTTCTTTACTGCAGAAGCATCACCTTCGTACTTTGAGGGACATTTCGTCAAGATTTCATTGGCATGAAAATATCCTTCTTTGAAGCGACCTTTTGCGACGATTTCTGTTGCGATTTCAAAATTATTCGGCTTAGCGCCGTCAAGGACAACTTTACATTCCGTATTGTTGTCGTCGATCATGTAAAACGTGAATTGTGATTTCGTTGCATCAAATGATGTTTCTTTGTCTTTGAGCCATTTTCCCTTCACTTGAACTTTCTTGTTGATGGATTCCGCCTTGGCAAAACCCATGTATTCGATGTTGCTTTCAATGAAGGTAGTTGCCCCGAAGACAAGCGCTCCGACAATGACAATAACCGCAACGATGACCTTTGCATTCATATATTTACTCCTATTTCTTTAACATCTTTTCGAGTTTCTTGATCTTTGAATCAAGTTTGAATAAATAACCTAATAAACCAAACCAGATCGTCAGGACGACGATCATAACAATGTATAATTCGTTGTTTTGTAAAAATTCCACGGTATCCTCAGTCTGACTGTTGTTGAAGGTGACGTTCGATGCGCATTGCGCGAACTTTCAGTGAATACATCCAAAAATACAAGACCGTAAATCCGATCAGGGAAGCAAAAAAGATCATCAGCATATTCGACGCCATTTTGAATTCCAAAACCGGACCTTTCCCCTGTTCATCGCCCATCGATCCGGGATGCAAACCTGACATGATCCTCGGTATCACAAAAATAAAGAATGGAACTGTAACGCCGGCAATGATCGAATAGACCGATGACAGCGACGCCCGTCGTTCTTCGTCATCGATCGCGGAACGAAGAACAAAATACGCTCCGTAAATGAGCAACAGAATAAATATGGAAGTTTGACGTGGATCCCAATTCCAGAATGATCCCCAATTGAATTTTGCCCACACCGCACCGGTCACCGTTGCCAGAACACATAACAACATTCCTAATCCTGCTGAAGAAACAGAGCGCAGATCATAATCAATATCTTTTTTACGCAGGTATTGAATACCGTACCACATTGCCATAACAAAGGCGACGACCGTTGTCCATGCCATGGGAACGTGAAAAATAATGTTCCGTGCCTTTTCTTCCAATCCCGGAATGATCGGAAACTGAAACCAGTTTTCCGGAACGCGCACCATGGGGATTCCGATTCCCAAAGATATAACCACGGTTAGCCATACTGCAGTTCCTATTTTAAGCCATTGTTTCATATTAATCTTTCCAAACGTAGTCGAACAACAACACAGACGCAGCGATCATCACGATGATAAATGAAATAAGGATCTGAAATTCTTTGATTGCTTCGGTAAAAAATGCTCCTTCCGTCGCCATTTTTGTCGCATTGATTGCAGTAAGCAGCAGTGGCAGTAAAACGGGAAAAGCAAGAACAGGAAAAAGCGTTCCCTTGGTGTTCGCTTTTGCAATAATTGCCGCAAGAATTGTTGAAGCGCTCGCTAATCCTATGCTGCCGAGAAAAATCGTTACCCAAAAGATACCATACGATTGAACAACAAATTCTTTAATGATCAGCAGATACGCCAGCGCAATAAAAAGTGAGAGGACTAATATCAAAACAATGTTGTACAACAATTTTCCAAGATAGACTGAATTGGCGCTTGTTAAAAGCCGCAGAGTAAGGGATGTCCCACGTTCTTCTTCTGCAACAAATGTTCGTGACAAACCGGACATTGCGCTGAAGAAAATCACGATCCACAATGTTCCGGATAAAATGTCCTGAGATGGAGATTCCGCACCGATGGAAAATAAGATGATTGAAAGAGTCGTCACGACGAACATCAATAAAGCGTTTAATGCATACCGCGTGCGGAATTCCGAAACAACTTCCTTGACTAGAATATGATATGATGGTGTGAGATACATTTGTAGCATTAAAATAAGACTTTATTTTCCGATTTTCAACTCATCAAGATTGTATATGTGGTCGGCGAATTGAAGATCATCCTTATCATTCGTTGCGAAAACAAGCGCTCCGCGTTCTTTTTGCCGAATCATCGTCTTTCGCACGGTTTCAATCCCAAATTCATCCAAATTAGATGTTGGCTCATCAAGCACGAGCAATTTCGGTTCGTGCAGCAATGCTGCGCAGTATTTTAATCTCTGCTTCATTCCGGAGGAATAATTTTTCACTTCTTTTTTTCTGTGCTCGTAAATGCCGAAATTTTCCAGAAGTGCTGCAATACGTTCATTGCTCTTAGCATTCAATCCGCGAACTTTTTTGATGAAGTGTAAATTCTCTTCCGCCGAAAACTCTTCATACATATTCAAGTATGGAGAAACAAGACCGATGTAAGGATAATAGTCAGGATAAGGAATTATAGCGTCATCGATCCTTAAATTAACATTTCCCTGGGATGAAGAAAGAACACCGCAAAGAATTTTTATCAACGTTGACTTCCCGGAGCCGTTTTTCCCCGTTATTGCAAAAGAAGTCCCCTCATTTACCACCAACGAAACATTCTGAAAAATCGGTTTGCGGTTGTAAATTTTCGTCACCTGATCGGCTGTAAGATTGAGTTTTTTCATCGAATTACCGCAAATTTACCGCGTATCGTTGTTTCTTGATCTTTAAGAAAATAAAAGTAAACTCCGGACGAAACGATGTTCCCTTTATTATCTCTGCCATTCCAAACTGCAAATCTCTTGCCAGAAAACAGAGTAGGTTGTACGGTTCCGGAATAGACTAAATCCATAGCCGATGAGTAAATGTATAGTTCTGTCGAAGAAGTCAGGTTTACATTATCTGCATTGATAAGGAGTGACCCGTTTTTTCCTCCCGGGTTAAACGGATTGGGAAAACAGGAAACATTTATTTGCTGTGTGATGCTTCCATGGAGGATTGAAGTAAATTTCCAATTTTGAGCATCGCTCACTGAAAACCGGGCGAATACGTTACTTGAAATTTTATCAAGATCATTTCCCGCCATCGATGACATGCGGATCGAATACGGAAAAGCTTGACCGCTAATATTCAGCGCATCATTATAATTGGTGTTTGACACAAGAAAAAATGCCGTATCTCCTTTTGAAACAACCCGGTAATAGTTTGTCAAAAAACTTTTGCTTGTTTTATCGATCGATTGTTCAGCAACGCCAAGAGGTACTGTTGACGTGTAAGTTATTTCGGGAAACCGTTTGGCGTCGTCAAAATATTGGATTGAATCGGCTCTTTTGTCCGTATAAAAGTTCCAGAGCGCAAATTCCGTGAATTCCCGCTGGAGCGACGTCGAACGTTTGATCAGAACATTCTGTGAGGATTGAACGGGACGCAGTGTTCTCATCTCATTCCAAATATCTTTCATGATATCGGTTCCAAACTTCTTCATTAAAAAAACGCCCCATATTGCGCGCTCGTATCCCGCCGTGATCGAAGAAAGTCGTCTTTGAAAAAGTGGTATCGAAGAAATATCCTGGTAATATGTTTTGAGATCATTGATATAATCTTTTACACTGGGGAAAACGGTCGGTTCCATCGCTTGGGCGCTGATCTCGTAAAAATAAAAATCATCAAACCAAACTCCTGAACCTCCAACCTGAATTGCATGATGAAATTCGTGAGCACAGGTAGCCATCATTGCAGCAATACCCTTGGTGCGATACCCAATGCCAAAATCATTTTCAATGCGAATATAACTTGGATATTGACCGTTCGGTTTTTCGGGTGTTAACGGATAATCATATTCCGGGACTGTTTCACCGAACAATCCTCCTCCTAATTCCATTACATAAAAATCGTATTCATCTCCCCCGCCTCTTCCGGCATCACCCGGTGGAGCATTAAATCCGTATGTATCAATTTCCGCTCGCCAGACTGAATCCAAAATTTTTGACAATGTATCGACATATTGCAAATAAGAATTAGGGATGCGGTTACCGGTTACGGTCAGCATCGCAGACTCGTGTACGCCGGATGTATCAAAATGAATACGAAATTTACCGCTGGGAGAGAGAACGCTTTTGTGAAGTACCGGTCGCGATTCAGCAACAAGATCCACCTGTTGTTCTTTGGAAATACGTAATTGATTCACATACTTAATTGTTCCGCACTTCTCATCTTGTGCAAACAATACGTGAAATCCGACGAACAATAGAATGATGCTACTTGCTCTTACCATATGCCACTGTCACCGTATGACTATTCGGGTTTGTGTAAACAATATCCGGAACGCTGTCTCCGTTAAAATCACCGCATCGGAAGATCGCATCCGTAGGAAGTTTCATAATGACCGTTTGCGCAAAAAATGTTCCATTTCCTTTTCCACGGATGAATGAGAGTTCGGAAGTTTCACGATCTGCAATAAGAATATCCTGAATTCCGTCCCCGTCATAATCATAAATTTGGATCTGTTCCGCAGATCGAACAATACTTTGTGCTGCCACAATATTGAAGTTTGAGAAGGAAGTGTCCTTCGTGCCTAATGAAATACTCAATGTGTTGTTCGGCGATGTATACAATAAACAATCCTTGATAAAGTCTCCGTTGAAATCGTCGACGAAAAGAAACGCACGGCGGATTGTCGTATCCGGCAAAACAAACGAGGTCACTTTTCCTTTGTATTCTCCGGTTGTATCGTTTAACGTTACGCCAAGAACATTGTTTTTTGCCTGTGCATCATAATACACATACAACAGATCCGTGCGGCCGTCAAGATTCAAGTCGCTGATTGTAGAATATATGATCTTGGACGGAATGAGGGGCACCAAACTTTTTGCAAGGAAGCGGGTTCCTTTCACCTGTTGATAGAAGACGATCGCATTCGTTGCTGAGGACATGAATGCATACAGCGAAATTCCTTTTTGCAGATACGAAATATCCGGCAGAACAGTAACAGGGCGTTCCGGCAATTGGATTGAATATGATTCAACATCGCCTGCAAGTGATGCCAGACTATCCTTCATTCTGATCAACGATACAAGTGATATTTTGGGATTGCGATGATGCGAAGTAAAAAAGATCAATGAAGTGTCATTTTTTGCGTACAGAGAAACCGATGCCGGGTCACCCGGTATTTCGACGGAAATTTGTCCTGCAAAATTTCTCCCTTTCGACATCAGCATGGAGATGGTGGACGAATTCTCGTTCGAAACAATGATATCATCCAGACCATCACCGTTCAGATCTGTCACGAACAGATTGTTCGGAGTTTTGCCCACAGCCAAGGAATATTGATCGTATGCACCGGGAAAAATAGTTTTTTCATTCCAAATGATCGAGTACGCAGTGCGACTGTCTCCGATAAGCAGTGCATCGGATAATCCATCGCCGTTGATATCTCCAATCAATACCCGCGACACCGTGCTGTCAACTCCGTAAATTATTTCATCATAAAAACTGCCATCCCCGCGATTCAGAAAGAGTGAAAAAAGATTTCTTTCGATGTTTCCACCGATGATATCTATTGTTGTCGGAGATTGAATCGCACCGGTCGTCATGGTTTGGAAGGCGGTAAACAAAGTGACTGTTTGTGAAAAATTGAAGCTTCCCAGACCGTCGCCGTGGTAGATCTGAATGGTTTTGTGTTGTGTCGATGCAAAAGCGACATCCGTTACTTCATCATTATTAAAATCAGCATACACGATACTGACGGAATCGGCACCGAACGAAAGGACCGTTTGTTCAGAAAATTTCAAATTCCCAGTGCCGAAATAAAATGCGACCTCGTTCGTCAGCCAATTCTGGATGACGATATCGGCAATTCCGTCGTTGTTCAGTTTCACGATGGAAAAATCTCCGACCGGGATACCGGGAAACAATGTTCTTGCTTCGCGGAATGTACCGTTCCCCTTTCCCTGCAGCACGGATATTCCCGACGATAATTTCCCGTAACAGATGATATCGGGGATCTGATCATTGGTGATATCTCCGATGATGATTTTTTCGGGATAATAACCGACTGTGTACAGCGCGGATGTATACGTAGAATCCGATCTATTGCTGAGCAACACTTCAATCTGATTTTGTTCCCGGTGGACAAGAACGATATCATCCAATCCGTCATTATTGATCGCGCCGACGGAGAGTGAAATAATGGCATTTGTTTTACCGATAACTTTTGCACCGATGAAGTGCCCGTTCCCGTTATTTTGAGCGATGATGACGGAAGCTGTTTCCACATTATAAAACACCAGATCGCTGAATTGTTGGGATGAATACCGCAGCAAATGTGGGTAGTACGGCGTTGATGGCAGTTCAAACTTTTCCACGACGCTCAAAGCGTTGACCGTGCGCAATTGTGAATATGAAAGACATGAAACGAGAACGTTCAGCAGAAAAAAATACTGAAATGTTTTTTTATCAAAGCTGGATTCCCCTTGTGTATGAGTCACGGATATGAAAACTATTGTGTGAGTTTTTTTCGCCGCTGTAATCGTTGTTCTCTTCGTGTTGATGCATCCTCATACCGCCGTCGTTCTTCATCTGTTTCCACGGCGATCTGCGGCACTCCGATCGGCATGCCGTTTTCATCAAGCGCCACAAAGGTCAAATATGCTGTGTTTGCATGACGCACCTTTCCTGTCAGCATATTCTCGGAAAGTACTTTCACCCCTACTTCCATTGATGTGCGGAACACCCGATTGATCGATGCCAGCAAAGTTACCACTTCTCCTGTTTTGATCGGATGGAGAAAATTCAATTCATCGACCGAGGCGGTAACGCACACTCGTCTGGAATGTCGTGCAGAAGCAATTGCCGCAACAAGATCGATCCAATGCATCAACTGTCCGCCGAGAAGATTCCCAAGTTGGTTGGTATCATTCGGCAATACTAATTGTGTCATACTTACCTGATGCGAAGCATGCTCCGCATAACTTTTTAACGGAAGTTGTTCGTTCATTCCCTGTTTCCGAGCAATAATTGTTGTTCCTGCAGCTTTTCTGCCTTTAATTCTTCGAGTTCCTTTTGCAGTGGCGATATATCTTTCCGTAAATCGGTTTCCGGGAATTTTGTAAGGAGTTCAGACAGCGTTGTCAATGCTCCGTCAAAATCCCTGCGTTCCTTTTGACACCGTGCTTTCCACAGCAATGCTTTATCCACGAACTTGCTGTCGCGGTATTCCGTCACCACCTTGTCGAAATATGCGATCGCGGATTTATAATACGATACGCGATAATATAACTGTCCGCCTTCAAATATTTTTTGAGCGAGTTTATGGATCAATTCTTCGATCTTTGTTTCGGCATCGCTAACCATGGTGTCTTTGGGCGAATATTCAATGTAGGTCTGAAATTCATCGAGCGCAAAGCGGCTATATTTTTGATCCAATTGAGACTTGGGAGATAAATTGTAATAGGACAATGCTTTTTTGTATCTGCATAATGTGGTAAACTGGCTCGTCGGCATTAAGCGGATCAGGTTGTCGTATTCCGATGCGGCAAGAATATATTCCCCGCGGATGAAACGGCTTTCAGCGATCAAGAACTGTGCGTCATCCGCATATTCGCTTCCTTGATATTGAACCGTGATGATCTTGAATTCTTCTATGGCTTCAAGATAACTCTCGTCATCAAACAACGCCTGGGCGCGTGCAAAACGCTCTTCCACAGGAATCGCTTCGATCTCTTTTGATGATGAACATGAAATGACAATGATTGATACAATAAGAGAAAAACAATAAATCAATATTTTCTTCACATTAATTCCTGATAGGTGCCCACATTGATGATAGGTCAACATTAGATAGATGTTGAGTTCTGTTAAATAGTTTCTTGTTTTCTGTGCTGTCTGTTAACCGTTCGATCTGGAAACCGATCTTCAGCGGAATGATCCTTTGGATATCAAATGACAGCGAAGAATCACTCTTCTCAAAAAGAAATTTTACACCGTAACTTCGCTGCGTCCAATAGTGCTGGGGTTGATAAAATACAAAATTCCCCAGCGAGTGGACAATAATGCTGCGTCCTTTTTTTTCGATGCCGTGTGTAACGTGAGGATGGTGCCCGAGAAAAATATCGGCGCCATTCGCAATACACCAATCAGCAAATTCTCGCAATGGCTTGATCGGCCGTTCGGTGTATTCCCCTCCACCGTGATAACTGACGATTATCACATCAACACTCTCTCGCACGGCTTTCATTCTTGGAAGAAGTTGAGCGGTATCCGAGTACGCCACGACTTCCTTCCATCCTTTCGGATTGAAATTGACGAATGCCGTTACAGCAAAGATAGCAAATTTTATATTGTTTTTCTCGATAATAAGCGGATCATATAAATTTTCTTTCCGCTTGGCTGTTCCGACAAATAAGATGCTTTCCCGTTGAAGATTATCCATCGTTTCAAACACCCCTCTTTTTCCGTAATCCAATAAATGATTGTTTGCCGTTGAGACGACTGTTATCCCTGCGTTCTTTAATGTCTTTGAACCTTCCGGCGGACCGGTAAAAATCACATTGTGTGTCGGGCTGACCGTTTCTCCGTTTTGATCGGAAAGGGGTGACTCGAGATTGACAAAAACGATATCAGCGGAATCTTCATGAAGATCGATTTTCTCAAAAGGAAAATCGATCCTCCCTTTCAAAATCCGTTGTCCAATGTTTCTTCCAAGATTAACATCTCCGAATGCAAGAAATGTTACTCGGGAGGTGTAACGCTCTACAGAGACTTTCTGATCGCCACGAAATAGCTCAGAAGGCTTTTGAAAAAAGCGAAAAATGACAACGGTAAGGACAAGAATGAAGAGTATGATAACACCGATGATCGCTTTCTTCAACTCTCCGTTCAACCGATCACCTGCCTAACTTCGAATGGTAAAAAAAAGATAGATGGCAACACCGGCAGCAACTGTGACTATTGCGGGTTCAATGATCGACTCCAAAAATGATAGCTCCGGTTGACTGTACGTTGAAAGGGGGATTGCAGAATCATGAAGTTTAGCCACATCCGAAAAAAATACAGTATCGACCAATGAATGTGATACCGTCTGAGACCAAAAGATGTTCCCCTGAGTAACAGACGAAAGTGAGACGTCGAACTTCAGATTGATCTTTCGTTCCACTTTTCGTGACCCGAATAGCGACTCTGAAAACACCTCGCCGTATACAACAGACGACTCCCGAACAGAAAGTTCGAGAGTCGTATCTGCCGATGTCTGACGTTCGTACACAGAGATGTTCTTCGCAATTAATGATTGAATAATTGAATGCCGGAAAAATTCGCCCTGTTTGGTTTTTTCCAATTGCAATGTTATTGCCGCAGGTTCTGAACTCAACCCTTTTGCTACAACATCATGCATAATGAATCCGGAAAGACGAAATAATATTTCCCGATGTGTTGCCGGTGCGTTTTTTTCCGATCCGAAGGATGCTTCGCATGCGACAACAACTGAACAAAGCAACAACACCGAAATTATGTATCGCCGGCTCACATCCATCAGGCATAAATCCCGCGTATTTTTAATGTTTTTGCAACTCTGTCTATAGCAACAATGTAAGCCCCGATACGCAACGATACCTTGTACTTTGCGGCAGTTTCGTAAACATTATCGAATGCCGCTTTCATCATTCTTTCAAGTCTACGATTTACGCGGTCAATAGACCAGAAATATCCCACACGATTTTGCACCCATTCGAAATATGAAACAGTAACACCTCCGGCATTGGCAAGAATATCGGGAATAACAATGATGCCACGGTCGTTAAGGATCGGATCCGCTTTCGCTGTTGTCGGTCCGTTCGCACCTTCCGCGATGATCTTTGCTTTGATCTTTTGTGCATTTTTAGCAGTGATCTGATCCTCTTTTGCAGCGGGAACAAGTACATCGCATTCTAGTTCAAGCAATTCAGATTGCGTAACTTTTTCCGCACCGGAAAATCCTGTGAGATTTTTGTTCTGTTTAACATACTCGATCGCTTTATCCACATCGATACCTCGTTTGTTGTAATATCCGCCTGTGACATCACCAATACCGACGATCTTACAACCCTGTTCGCGCAATAGTTGAGCGGAAACAGAACCGACATTGCCGAAACCTTGCACGACCACGGAAGTATCTTTCGGTTTCATTCCTAATTTTTCCAACGCACCAAGCGTCACAATCATCACACCGCGTCCGGTTGCTTCACGACGACCGAGTGATCCGCCGATCAGCAACGGTTTACCGGTGACAACTCCGCTCACCGTTTTACGCATGTGCATACTGTAAGTATCCATGATCCATGCCATTGTTTGTTCGTTGGTGTTCATATCCGGTGCAGGGATGTCCTTGTCATCGCCGAAAACCTCCATCATATTTGCAGTGTAGCGGCGGGTGATCTTTTCAAGTTCTACTTGAGTCAATTGTAACGGATCGCACTTTACGCCTCCTTTTGCACCACCGAACGGAACGCTCAATAACGCGCATTTCCATGTCATCCATGCCGCAAGAGCTTTTACTTCATCAATGTTCACATCGGGTGCGTAACGAATGCCGCCTTTTGACGGACCGAGAATATCGTTGTGAATGACCCGATATCCCTCAAAAATCTCGACCAGTCCATTGTCCATCTGGATCGGAATTGACACCGTCACTTGTTTGACCGGTGTTTTCAAATATTCATAAACACCTTTTTCTAATCCTAAAATCTCTGCAGCAACGTCAAATCGCTTCATCATCGATTCAAATGGATTTTCCTGATCGAGAACCGGTCCCGGTTCTTTATACTCAAATGACATAATACAACCTCGTGATTAAGTTAATGATGCCACAAAAATACTTACTTATCTCTTCGCATCAAAGAATTTTTTAATTGTTGGATGGTAAACTCTGCGGAATCGTCTACAAAGTGGCGGGAAAATCGGCGTGCACGTCGTATTTCGTTTGGTGTAATATCTGCAAGTATCATATCTTCTTCAAAATATTTGGCTTTTGCGATCGTATTGCCGGACGGATCGACGATATGTGAACCGCCCCAAAAATTCACTCCGTCTTCATATCCCACCCTATTGCTCCACACGATGTAAGAACCCAGCAATCGGGCATACACACGGTGCTGTTCGTGATTCACTGTTGCGGTGGTAAGTTCTTCCTGCGAACCGGAAACTCGTGTCGGACTTGCTGCCATACCGATGAGAATATCGGCGCCGTCGTGGGCAAGAATATACGGCAGCGAAATGTGCCACATATCTTCGCAGATCAAAATTCCCAGTTTACCGTGTTTGGAAGGAAAAGTGCGAACATCCTGACCTTGACCGAAGTATCGCATTTCTTCAAACATGCCGTATGTGGGTGGATACACTTTTCGGTGAGCAGAATGTATTTTACCATCTTCAAAAAGGAAAACAGAATTATATATCCCAAAATTTTCTCCTTCTTCCACTCCACCTGCAAGGATTGTGATCTTTTTTGACAGTTGGAGAAGTTCGGAGAACATCTTGTGTGGTCGGGCGCGCACCGCAAGATCCCAATTCAGATCTTTGATGGAATATCCTGTCAGACTGAGCTCGGGGAAGACAACAATAGCCGCTTTTTTTGCTATCGCCTTTTTGACAAATCCGACGTGATGTGTAATATTCTTTGCAAGATTACCGACCGCAGAATCTATTTGTGCAACAGCGATTCGTATATTCATATCAGGAAATGACCACCTCGTTGGAGAGTTCGTTCGTGTCACCGGGCTTCATAGGAAATTCTTTTTTCAACACTTTTCCCACCTCTTCTACCGCGTAACAGATACCGTCGGCAAATTTGTTTTGGCGGAAGTATTCCACTGTTTTCATCGCCAGCACATCCCAAAACTCTTTGGAAACCCTTTTGTTGATCCCCTCATCGCCAATGATCTGGAATTTTTTATCGCTCATCAACAAAAAGATCAACACGCCGGTCTTATCCTTTGTCTTATCCATCTCAAAATCATAAAAGATTTTCACTGCCAGTTCGTACAAAGAGAGTTTTCTTTCTTTGTACGAACGCGATTTTTGGATATTGACACGGACTTCACTGATGGTCTCCTTCTCAACTTCTGCAATTGTTGCGGAAACCTGATCCATCTCTTCTTTCGTTAAAAGATTTTGTGTGAAGAAGCTCATAAACAATCCTTACGCAAATGTTCGTTCAATGACCGGCTCAAGCCGTTTTAATTTCGACATCATTTCCAAAAACGTTTTTGGTGAAAGTGATTGATACCCGTCGGACAATGCCTTTTCAGGATGAGCATGAACTTCGATCATCAAACCATCGGCGCCGGCAGCGAGTGACGCCAGTGCCATCGGAGGCACCAAATCCCATGCGCCTGTTCCGTGGCTGGGATCGACAATGATTGGTAAGTGAGATAATTTCTTAATAAGCGGCACGGCATTCAGATCAAGAGTGTTACGAGTATATGTCTCAAAGGTGCGGATACCTCGTTCACACAGAATGACATTGTAATTTCCTTTGGAAAGGATATATTCTGCCGCCATCAGTAATTCCTCGATCGTAGAACAGAATCCTCGCTTGAGGAGAACGGGTTTTTTCATCACGCCGATCTTTTCCAACAGCGAGAAGTTGTACATATTCCGTGCACCAATTTGCAAAATGTCCGAATGTTCCGCAACGGCTTGAAGGGATTCGGTATCTTTCACTTCCGTAACGATCTTTAACCCTGTTTTTTCCGCTGCTTCTTTAAGATATTCCAATCCTTCGAGTTTTAATCCTTGAAATGCGTATGGTGAACTTCTCGGTTTGAACGCTCCACCGCGCAACAATTTTGCGCCCGATTGTTTCACCACGTCTGCAACTTCAAGAATCTGGTCACGGCTTTCCACCGAACACGGTCCCGCGATCACTTGAAGTTGATTTCCGCCAAACATCACCCCGCCGACGTTGACGATCGTGTTTTCCGGCTTGAAATCTCTCCCGACAAGTTTGAACGGTTTCGAAACAGAAACAACATCGACGACGCCGGGCAAAGTAAGAAAATTATCGGGAGCTACCTTTTCTTTATTTCCTGTGACTCCGATGGCAACACGTTGAACGCCGGGAATTTCGTGCGGAGTGAAACCTAATTCAACAACTCTGTTTTTTACTGTTTCAATTTCTTGACGCGATGCATCTGTTTTTAATAATATCAGCATTCAGTTTTTCAGTAATCGGTAATCAGTTTAGTAATTTGAAAATGTAAATTTGTGTGTTTCAGGTTTCAAGGTTCAAGTAACAAGTTTCATAAACTGTTGAGTGAATTTTGATTTAAAAAATCCTGAAACCTGAAGCATGAAACATGAAACTAAAATCTGTTTCTTACCAACTGCCGCTCGCGCCGCCTCCTCCAAAACTTCCTCCGCCGGCAGACCACCCACCACCTCCTCCTCCACCTCTGAATGAACCAAAACCTCCACCACTTCCACCTCCAAACCCTCCCCAATAGGTGCTGTTAAATCCACGAGAAGTGATGGACGATCGTCGTCCTCTACCGGCAAACAAGACAATGAACATGATAACGAAAAAGATAAATACTACAGAGAACCAACCTCCGCTTTTCCCTTTTTTCCCTTGAGCGGTGTATTCACCTTTTGTTACAAGGGTAATCGATTTAATAGCTGCGGAAATTCCAGCATAATAATTTCCATCACGAAATTTCGGACGGATCTCATTGCGAATGATCTGATCGCAGATTGCGTCGGTCAGCACCCCTTCTAACCCATAACCGACTTCGATTGCGACTTTTCGATCATCTTTTGCGATCAAGATCAAAACGCCGTTATTTTTTCCTTGTTGTCCGATCTTATTTTGTTCGAGGATCCGAATTCCCGCATCACGAATATCTTCTCCGTTGAGAGAAGTAATCATCAACACAACGATCTGATTAGATGTGCTGTCTTCGAACCGAATGATCTGTTTTCTCAAAGAATAATATTCGCTACGGTCTAACGTGTTGGTCAGATCGGTAACGGGATCTACAATAGTTGGAATAGCTATTTGAGAAAAAGAAATATTAAAGAGTAAGACGCAAAGAGAGCTGAAAAATACAATTAGATTTTTGCCTCTTTGCGTCTTTGCGAGAGATATCATAAAATTAGAATTGAACTTTCGGTGGAGTTTCAGCGCCGGTCTGTGCCTGGAAATATGCCTTCTGTGTAAATCCGCCGAAGGATGCGATCATAGATGTCGGAACGGTGCGAATGGTTGCATTGTAACTTTGCATCGTTTCGTTGAACCGTTTTCGTTCAACAGCAATACGGTTTTCCGTTCCTTCAAGCTGTGATTGTAATTGCAAAAAATTCTCATTCGCTTTTAAATTAGGATATTGTTCAACCGTTACAAGCAATCGCGACAATGCAGAGGTCAATTGCCCCTGGCTCTGTTCAAACTGCCGGAACGCTTGCGGGTTGTTCATTAATTCAGGCGAGAGAGTGATCTGCGTTGCTTTTGCTCGCGCTTCAATCACTGCCTGCAATGTCGATTTTTCAAAATTGGCAACTCCCTGCACTGTCGCAACAAGATTTGGAACGAGATCCATTCTTCTTTGATACTGATTTTGCACTTGCGCCCATGCTCCGTTCACGCCTTCATCCAATTTGACAAGACTATTATACTTCCCCACTCCCCACATAATTGTGAGAAGGAGAACTCCAAGAATGCCAAGTGAGATTAACAAACTTTTTTTCATATTGTAACTCCCTGTTTATGTTTTCCGATGCGAAGCATACTTCGTATCTAATATAACTGAAAAATTTCAGAGATACTCGTTCAAAGAATTTCAGTTCTTCAGCAATTCCCTTGAGATAACAACACGCTGAATTTCGGAAGTTCCTTCGTAAATTTCGGTTATTTTTGCATCACGAAGATACCGTTCGACATTGTATTCACGCACATAGCCGTATCCTCCGTGGATCTGGATCGCTTCAAGCGCCGCCTTTACCGCTGTCTTTGATGCGTACAATTTTGCCATTGCCGCTTGTTTACCGAATGGTTTCCCTTCGTCTTTCAACACAGCGGCTTGATAGGTGAGCATTCTGGCGGCTTCAATTTCCGTCGCTATATCGGCAAGTTTGAACTGGATCGCTTGCAGTTCCGAGATCGGTTTACCGAATGCTTTTCGTTCTTTGGAATATTTCAGTGCGGCATCCAAACTTCCTTGAGCGATACCGAGTGCCTGCGCTGCGATTCCGATGCGGCCTCCTTCAAGCGTCATCATCGCAAATTTAAATCCGAATCCTTCGTCACCGATTCTGTTGGCGGCCGGGACTTTCACGTTCTCGAATGTCAGCGACACCGTATCCGAACTGCGAATGCCGAGCTTGCGTTCCTTTTTACCGTGAGAAAATCCGGGCATTCCTTTTTCAACAATAAAAGTGCTGATACCTTTATGTCCTTTTGAAGGATCGGTTTGAGCAATGACAAGTATATAATCAGCATTCAGGCCGTTGGTGATCCAATTTTTTATTCCGTTGAGAATGTAATCGTCGCCATCTTTCACGGCGGTAGTGTGCTGGTTCGTCGCATCACTTCCCGCTTCAGGTTCTGAAAGAGCAAACGCGCCAAGTTTTTTTCCTGTGGCAAGGGGAACGAGATATTTTTGTTTCTGTTCTTCCGTTCCCCACTTGTAGAGTCCGAAACAGACAAGAGAATTGTTCACAGACATGATAACGCCGGCGGAAGCATCCACCCTTGATATTTCTTCCATGGCAATGACATAACTCAACGTATCAAGTCCGGCGCCTCCGTACTGTTCGGGAACCATTATTCCCATGAAACCGAGTTCACCGAGTTTTTTAATTTGATCGTATGGAAACAATTCTTTTTCGTCCCGCTCATCGGCGGAAGAGGCAAGTTCGTCCAGTGCAAATTGCCGCGCTGTTTCGCGGATCATTTTATGTGTTTCATTGAGTTCGAAGGTCATAGTAGATGTCGTTTTGTTAGACTTAGATATGAGGGATTAATTATAATGGGTGTCAAAGTTCTCCCACTCGCTTTGCTTTCTGTCCTCATCGAGAACCTTCTCAAGATATTTTTGAAATTGTCGGTCGGATAAGAAATTTATTGCTGTTTCCTTCAGGAAGTTCAATTCCGTTTTCGCAACAAGCCAGACCGACTCTTTGCACTTTCCGTCGTTTACATCCAAATTAAACTTGGAGAGTATAGGATTAAAAGTTGAAATGGTCGAGGTTCTGCGAGTCTTACAATGAATTGCCTCAATTAAAAAATATGATTCTTCTTTCTTTGTGCGTGAGACGACTTTGTATTTGTACCTTATACCGCCGATGTTCGTAACCATTTTACAAATCGCTGGAATATTCTCGGTTTAATCCGAAGTTAATTGCCGTTAATAGTTAATTTGAATTAGAAAAGACTGGTTTGAAAAACGAGAAAATAGCCGTTGAAGTGATGTTTGACTTTGAAAACTTTGAATTTTTCTAGTTCACTCTTTGTGAAGACGAGCTTTGCCTTTGCCCTGAAATCATTTTCCTCCTCTTCATTGTGGCAGGGCAGAATAAAGTTCAAAGTATCATCGCCGATTTCAGGATACTTTTTGGCGTTCAAGACGTTGCCCTCTGCTTTCACTTCAGTCATTATTCTGAACCGTAACTTTACAGAAGCCTTTTCAACATTCCTAACTTTACTAAAATTTTCCTGTTGCGAAAATAAAGATAATAATGATTGCTTCAGTTCCTCATTTATCGCAACACCACTGTCTTTTAACCGTTCTTCAAACACTTGCGAAAAAGACTCAGTTATCAAACTGTCCACGCCTATTGTTTCAAAAAAGCTCCCATACACAAGACAGACCTTTACATGGTTCTTCCTTTTACCGCGAACAAGATAGAACACATCTCTCGTGGGAAGAGATTCAATGTCATCTCCCGCCTTTTCCATTTGTTGCTTGATGCTGCTTTCGCCGACAATTATCTTTGAAATTTCTTTTTTACGTGAAGGTATTGTGGAATTAAATGACGAGACCGTGTACGAATCACTGTCCTTCAGTTCGATCAACTCACCACCAGTGAAAATTTCTGATTGTTTATTGATTCGAATTGCCATATCTGGAAATATTCCAGCATTTCTGCAAGATAAGAGCGTTTTATCAAACGGGAAGTCGTCCAACTCCTTCGCTCGCATCAAAAGTGGTTTGCTCTTTAACAACGACTTGAAGAAATGGAATATGGAGTATTCTTTACTCATCAAATAAGCTCAGGGTTTTTGTTTTCTTCTGTTTTGATTTTAGTTCAACATTGCTATCCCAAAGTTCCTTCAAATTCTCAGTATAAATGTAATCCTTGTAGAACCTTTGAATGTTGTCAGCTTCTCGAATTGTCTTCAGCCTGTTTTGAATGCACACGATATTTTCTGGATCAATTTCTATCCCAAGCGATTTTCTACTCAGTTGTTCGGCAACAACCAAAGTAGTTCCCGTCCCCGCAAACGGATCGAACACGACATCGCCGCTCTTAGTCGAAGCAAGAATTATTCTCAGAAGTAATGCAATCGGAGCTTGCTGTTTGTGAAATCTTTCGCCGGCGGGATTTCGCAGTGCTTCATCTCCGGCAAAATAGCCCGAGGTCAATTCACGGATGTCATCCCAAACATCTGTCAGAAAAACTCCATTCTCTCTTTCTAATTTGTAATTCGGCGGCAGCGGAATATCAACGCGCAGACGATTGAACAGCCGCGGATATTCTCCGTTTGTAGCATACGCAATGACTTGATAATGTTTCCCAAATCTATTTGTGCTGGGAACCGCTGACGTTTTCTTTTTCCAGATGATGAGGTTTTGAATTGTCCATCCCGCTTCTCTGAGACAACGCAGCACTCGCTCTGTATTCTTTTCCCGTTGCATGAAATAAATTGCAGCACCGCCAGAACTCATCGCACGAATTCCAACGCACACTTGCTTCATCATCTCCCAGTATTCCTCATCCGGCAAGTTGTCATTGTGAAACTTGTAATCCTTATCCTGATTAAAAGGAGGGTCGAGAAAAGTGAGATCAACCTTTTCTTTCAGAGACAACTTGGAAAAATACTCGATGCAATTGCCATGGATAATTGTACTGTTCATAACTTCCTTCGCTCAGTTCTATTTTGTTGCCGTGTAATCGAAAAATCCTTTTCCCGTTTTTCTTCCAAGATGTCCGGCGGCAACCATTTTCTTAAGCAACGGACAGGGACGGTATTTTGAATCGCCGAGTCCTGCATGCAAGACGTTCATGACCGATAGACAAACATCCAATCCGATAAAATCAGCAAGTGTAAGCGGACCCATCGGATGATTCATGCCAAGCTTCATTACGGTGTCGATCGCTTCGGGTGTTGCAACACCTTCCATCACGCAATACATCGCTTCGTTGAGCATCGGAAGAAGAATGCGGTTCGAGACAAATCCCGGATAATCATTCACTTCAACTGGTGTTTTCTCCACGGCTTCGGACAGTAGTTTCACGGAATCATAGGTCTCGTTGGATGTTGCCAACCCGCGGATCACTTCCACCAATTTCATCACCGGGACAGGATTCATGAAATGCATTCCGATCACCTGTTGCGGACGCTTGGTGACGGCGGCAATTTCGGTAATAGAAATTGATGAAGTGTTTGATGCAAGAATCGCCCGTGAAGGCGCACCCGCATCAATTATCTTGAAGATGTCAAACTTCACTTGTTTATTTTCACTCGCCGCTTCAATCACAATATCAGCGTATTGTACGGCGTCAGTAAGATGCAACGATGGTGTAATGTGTCCCAACGCTTTCGTCTTTTGTTCTTCCGTCAATATCCCTTTTTTGACTTGCCGATCCATGTTTGATGATATTGTTTTTAGTCCGCGGTCAAGAAATTCTTGACTGATGTCGTTGAGCGTAACGTTGTATCCGTATTGTGCAAAGACATGTGCGATGCCGTTTCCCATTGTTCCGGAACCGATAACGGTTATATTTTTAATTGACATAGTGGAATCCTTTGTAAAAGTGAAATCCTCAATCCCAAAAATTCCCGGACACAAATAATCTCTCCGACTCAGCGTTCAATTTCTCAGATTGCGATGCTGATGATCGTTTGGAATTTATTTTTGAGAATTGGTGCGTTATAATTTTGGATTTCGCGGTTATACCATCTCCACCACAACCGCACTCGCCTCTCCACCGCCGATGCAAATAGCAGCAAGTCCGTGTTTCAAATTCCGTTGTTTGAGAGCATGTAACAGCGTTACTAAAATTCTTGCACCGCTCGCCCCTATCGGATGTCCGAGAGCAACAGCACCGCCATTCACATTGACTTTGCTGACATCAATTCCAGCGATCTTATTTACTGCCAGCGCAACAACCGCGAACGCTTCATTCACTTCAAACAGATCGATCTGATCGATGGTCAAGTTGGCTTTCTGTAATACTTTGGGAATCACATCCGCCGGTGCGGTTGTAAACCATTCGGGATTTTTTGCGGCAGATGCCTGGGCAATAATCCTTGCGATAGGTTTTGCACCGAGTGATTTTGCCTTTTCTGATGACATTAATACCAACGCGGCAGCACCGTCGTTGATCTTGGATGAATTTGCCGCTGTCGCAGTTCCTTCCTTGGAGAATGCCGGTTTCAACTGCGGGATCTTGTCAAAATTTGTTTTGAACGGTTCTTCATCTTCTTCAACAAATGTCACTTCCCCTTTCTTTCCTGCAATTCCGACTTTGACGATCTCATCTTTGAAACGTCCCGTCTTTACTGATTCCTGCGCACGTGTGTAACTTAGTTTGGCAAATTCATCTTGGTCTTGCCGAGTGATCTTGTGTTCAGTCGCCGTCGCATCGGCAAAATTTCCCATCGGAAAATTTTTGAAGGCATCGAGCAAGCCGTCACGCATCATCGAATCATACAATTCGCTGTTTCCCATCCGATATCCGAACCGTGCTTTATCGAGCAGGAACGGCGCGTTCGACATCGATTCCATACCTCCGGCAACAACAACTTCGGCATCGCCAAGCTGAACAGCTTGTGCACCGAGCATTACCGCTTTAAGTCCCGAGCCGCACACTTTGTTGATGGTCATACATTCAACCGATGTGGGCAGACCGGCGTTTAATGCAGCCTGACGTGCGGGAGCTTGACCGACGCCCGCCTGAATGACATTTCCCATGATCACTTCAGTAACAGATTCCTTTGAGATGGAAGCGCGTTTGATCGCTTCTTCGATGGCAACGGCGCCGAGTTTCGGTGCGGAGAGTGAACTGAGTGATCCGCCGAACGAACCGATCGGCGTGCGGCAGGCACTAACAATGACGACTTCATGAGTATTCATAACATTTCCTTTTCTTAGTGTGGAAATTTACACCGAAAAAGATGAAGTTCCAAAATAAAAAAGCCGTCTGAGAAGATGGCTTTAAGTTTAACTATTCATCGATTTCAAAAACTCTTTGTTCGATTTTAATCCTACAAAACTGCCAAATAAAATTTCCACTGTTACAATTATCTCCCCTTTGCAGCAATAACATTTCGTAATGCATTGTTTACTTCTTTTGAATTTTTAAATTTTAAAGCAACATCAGGTTCTAGTACAACTAACGAGCTGCTTTTAGTTTTTTGTTTTTTGCGCGATGAAAAAACTGTTATCGTAATTCCTTCGCGAAATTTTTTATAGTATTTCCCTCGCACACCTTTGCTAAAATCATATTCGGGAAGCATACCATCATCGGATTTTTTTATTTTTTTAACTATTGCCTTCTTCATAGGTTTTCACCTCTTGTTTAGTTGCAATGCGTGCGTTAATAATGCGAATGATATCATTTCTATCGGTAAATACAACTACACGTATTTTATCTGTGTTCGATAAACCGATCTGTATAAATCTGTTTTCACCAATTGAGTGTGAAGGATCGGTTATTGTTGATGAAAGCATATCATCAAAAACGGATGTCGCTTCTTCAAAACTTACATTGTGTTTTTGAAGATTCGATTTTGCCTTCTGTAAATCCCATTGAAAATTGTATTTCATCAACAATACCTATCACAAAAGTAACACTCTCCACTATCAAAAGCAAAATCCCCGCACAAGCGGGGATTTTGCTTACCTATTCATTGATTTCAAAAAATTCTTTGTTCAATAAAGTCATACTCAGGGAGCATTTTTTCTTTTCGGCGCTGCTTCATATATTTTCTGTTGTAACCATAAATTTACCAATGCATCAGAAGAAATTCCTTTCTTCTTGGCAATATGTCGAATCTTTTCTTCAAGAGAATTTTCAATTGGGTAGTAAGTAACTTCCGATACAACCTCAACATCAAAATGTATACTTTTTGAATTCTTTAAAAAATTAGATGAATCCGTTTTCCCCCAATATTCAGACATTTCGAGATAAGAACTTGCTTTTGAAACCGATGATTTATTTTTTGCCATATACTCTTCGTTCATTTTGTGTCATATCGCGAGCAGAAATAATTAATGCTTGTTTACCTTTTTTGTAGATAAAAAATACTACGAGATATCTTCCATTCTCTGTTTGCCCGTAAGCGGAATACAAATTTTCATCCTTAATATGTCCTTTTTCGATAAAACGAAAATGTTTTGTGTTATAAAGAATTTCTTTGACTTCATGTTTGTTGACATTGTGTTTCCACTCTAACTTTTCAACAATATCGTGATGCCAAATAATTCCTGTAAGTTTCAATTACATCTCCGCAATCTTAACTATTCATCGACTTCAAGAATTCCTTGTTCGATTTCGTTCCTCTCAATCGTTCAAGCAGGAACTCCATCGCTTCCACGGGGGAAAATTCACTGAGAAATTTTCGGAGAATCCAAATACGATTAAGTTCATCGGCTTCCAAAAGAATTTCTTCTTTACGCGTTCCTGATCGATTCACATCTACTGCAGGGAAAATACGACGATCGGAAAGTTTACGGTCAAGCACAATTTCCATATTGCCGGTGCCTTTAAATTCTTCAAAGATCACTTCATCCATACGGCTTCCGGTTTCGACCAGGGCGGTTGCAATGATAGTCAAACTTCCCCCACCTTCAATATTGCGTGCGGCGCCGAAGAATCGTTTAGGACGATGCAGCGCCAGCGCATCCACACCGCCGGACAGGATCTTTCCCGAGTGAGGTACAACGGTGTTATGGGCACGCGCAAGACGGGTTATGCTATCAAGCAAGATTACCACATCATGTTTTGCTTCTACTAAACGTTTTGCTTTTTCGATCACCATATCGGCGACCTGAACGTGGCGTTCTGCCGGTTCATCGAACGTCGATGCAACAACTTCTGCACTAACGTTGCGTTCCATATCGGTTACTTCTTCCGGGCGTTCATCAATCAGCAACATTAACAGTTTTACTTCAGGATGGTTACGCGCGATGCTATTTGCCATTCGTTGCAACAAGATCGTCTTACCGGCTTTCGGCGGAGAAACAATCATGCCGCGCTGTCCTTTACCGATCGGCGACAGCATATCCAAAATACGCATGGAATATTCACCGGGAGCAGTTTCCAGTTTCAGTCGTTCTTCAGGGTATAACGGCGTCAGGTTGTCGAAGAGAATACGATCGCGGATATTCTGCGGATCGTCATCGTTCACTCCTTCTACACGGAGCAAAGCAAAGAATCGTTCGCCCTCTTTTGGAGGACGCACCTGCCCGCTGACGGTATCGCCTGTACGAAGCGCAAACTTTTTAATTTGCGAAGGCGAGACATAAATATCGTCCGGTGATGGCAGATAGTTGTAATCCACAGAGCGTAAAAAGCCATATCCGTCCGGCAGAGTTTCCAGTACCCCTTTGCTGAACGTCTGTCCGTCTTTGGCACTTTGGGCTTCGAGGATTTTGAAAATGAGTTCTTGTTTGCGAAGGTCGCTATATCCGGTGAGACCAAGATCCTTGGCGATTGTGTTAAGGTCGGAAATTTTCTTGGACTTGAGTTCAGAAATGTCCATTGGCATAGAAGAAGGTATCCTCCAAAAAGGGTTGTGTGTGAATGATGAAAAAGTTTACAGAAGCGATAACGCTGCCTTGTGAATAGTTCGTATAATTGGGATTACGTTAGATTTGTTTATTCGATGTTTCTTGTAGAATAGACGATAAGGGAAGAAGCATTGTTAAATCTGTGTTCAAGTTATAGGAATTGTGTTTTAATGTCAAGGATTTTTTTGGAAATTTTTTTGGAAATTTACGGCATTTGTCGCGGGAGGGTATAAGCTATCGGAGTTTCAGTGTATTGATCTTAGGACAGTTCTAATTATTGCCACAAAGGCATTCACCCCGTTGGATATACATTTTTAACATTTATCCCGTTAGCCAACAGATTATCCAACGGGGCAGAGGCACAAAGTTACACGAAGAAAAATGTAGTTACGCACTCTTTGTGATTCTTCGCGTCTCTGTGTCTTAGTGGCATAAATTCTTTATGTTTTTAATTTTTGGAACTGCCCTTAAACACTGACTCTGCACAACATTCTGTGACTGCAAAAGTTCTTTTTCATACTTTCAGAAATTCCAATGCCTCACCAACTATATAATGAGAACCGGTGATGACCAATAATCCTTTCTGCCCGGCAGTTTTCTTGCCAATTGTAATTGCTTTGTCAATAGTATCAGCTTTCACCGCTTTTATTTTCAACGACCGAGAGATATCAAACAGTTGTTCCACAGAGAGGGCGCGGTCAATGTTTGGCTGTGTGATAATAAGGGTCGGATTGAGCGATTTTAGTACGGTCAGGATGGCACGATAATCTTTATCCTTCATAACAGCAAAGATAACAACAAAACGATTGTACGATAAATTTTTAAGTTCAGAAACAAGAGTTCTCATTCCATCTGGATTATGTGCGACATCCAAAAGGATATCTGGTGTTCCCGATATTATTTCAAATCTTGCCCGCAATCCCGTATAGTGAGCGGTTCGTTCCAAACCGAGCCGAATGGCTTTATCGCCCACGACAAAATACTTGCAGGCAACATTGACCGCAGCAAGGGCGGTTCTTGCATTGGAAATTTGATGTTCCCCGTTGAGTCCGAGAGCGAGATTTCCAGGCAGTTGAATCTTTGATGAATCTATAATTGGAGATCTTTTCCCTTCCGCTTTTTTTACGATAACAGTGCGGGAAACTCCACGAATGTCTCCGACCACGACTGGAACGTTTCTTTTTATGATCCCGGCTTTTTCTCCCGCTATTAAAGCCAGGGTATCACCCAATTGCTCCATGTGGTCTTTTCCAATTGAGGTAATCACCGAAACGACCGGCCGTACAACATTCGTTGAATCGAGTCTTCCACCGAGCCCTGTTTCAATAACAGCAATATCAACGTTTTGATCGGCAAAATATTTGAATGCCATTGCCGTAGTGGCTTCAAAAAATGTCGCCTTACACCGTTGAATCTCCGGTTTCAACATTTTTATATACCGCACAATATCACCATCGGAAATCATCTGCCCGTTGATACGAATGCGCTCATTAAATCGCACCAGATGAGGCGATGTGTACAGTCCAACCTTATATCCTGCTGCAGTCAATATTGCAGCAATCATAGAGGATGTTGAACCTTTGCCGTTCGTTCCGGCAATGTGGATCGTACGAAAAGATCTGTGAGGATTATCTGCAAAACGAAGAAGAGTTCGAATGTTGCGAAGTCCGAACTTTATTCCAAATTTATGCAGCGAGTAGAGATAATCGAGCGTGGATTTCATTGAATGAAAAATCGATACATTCGTCAAATCATGCAAGAATTACAGCCATGAATCGATGATCGAAAGGTTCTTATTCGTTTGGAGTGTGCCGACCAGTGTTCCAATATTGTCAATTCCATTTTTGGCACAATATTCTTTGATACCGTCGGCGATGGTAACCCCGATTGCGGGATTAATAAAATTCGCCGTTCCGACTTGAATCATCGACGCGCCGACAATAAGAAACTCAATTGCATCTTCCCATGAAACGATCCCCCCGATACCGATGATCGGAATCTTGACAGCGTTAAAACATTCGTAGACTTTGGCAAGTGCGATCGGTTTTATTGCCGGACCGGAAAGTCCGCCGGTGGTGGTTGCAATTTTCGGTTTTCGAGTGTTGATATTTACCGACATGCCGATGAGTGTGTTGATCACAGAAAGCGCGTCGGCTCCTTCTGCTTCCGCAGCACGGGCAAATTCTGCAATGTGGGTGACGTTCGGCGTCAATTTAATGATGAGAGGTTTTGTCGTTCTCTTCCGAAGTTCTTTGGTGATATGTGCCACTTGTGTCGGATCAGTGCCGAAATTCAATCCTCCCTCTTTCACATTCGGGCAGGAGACATTGATCTCAAACGCATGCACACCATCTTCCACATCAAGAAGCTCAAGCACGCTGCAATATTCTTCCACACTGCTTGCGGCAATATTGGCGACTATGATGGTATGATATTTTTTCAATACCGGTAACTTATCATTGATGAACTTGAGTACTCCAATGTTTGCCAACCCGATGGAGTTGAGCATTCCGCTGGAGGTTTCCGTGATTCGTGGAGAAGGATTTCCATCACGCGGTTTCAACGAAAGCGATTTGGTTACAATACCGCCGAGCTTCTCAATATCAACAAGGTCGAGCACTTCATCGCCATACCCGAATGTGCCTGAAGCAACAAGAATGCGGTTCTTAAATTCTACACTTTTCAGTTTGAAAGATTCGTTCATAGTCACTCACGATAAGTCAGACATGCAGGTGCTATTTCCATTAAATAATATTGTATTTCACCGCAGAGTAGCACAGGTCGCAGAGATTTTTTTTATTGATTTTACTAAACACTTTTCAGCGTACTCAGCAATCTTTGCGGTGTACAAAATACAAGATTATTATTTAGAAGTGGCACCAGTGCCATTTCCAAAAATTAAGGTAGTGCTTTTGCGACCCCCTCTCAATCTCCCCCTTACAGGGGGAGAAGACAATTTCCCTCCCCTGTAAGGGGAGGGTTAGGGTGGGGTCATTTGTTTGAAGGAAAAATATATTCCCGAAAATACAATTTTATTTATTTGAAACAGCACTAGAGTTTTTTTAATGTCATCGCTAGGAGCGAAGCGACGTGGCGATCTTGCTTTTCAATCAAAAACGAGATTGCTTCGCGGTGAAACTGCTCGCAATGACAGTTTGAATGGGTTTTTCAACAGCCTGCTAGTCTGATAAAAAAGCGTTCAGAATACTGTTCTTCCCAGTTATAACTTTACAGTTTTCGTCTCAAAAATGGTTCCTTCTTTACAGACCAGATTGTATTTCTTCTCACCGCCGATTACCTCGATATTACATCCTTGGCATAAACCAATGCCGCATGCCATATCGGTTTCGAGCGAGGCATAACATTCCGAGCCGATCTCTTTTGCAAAATCGGCGAGCGCTTTCATCATCCGGGTTGGTCCGCAAGTAAAGAATCGTACTTTGCCGTAATTGTTCTTTGTAAAATCGTCTTTGATTAGATCGAGCACTATTCCGTGAAATCCCTCACTTCCGTCATCGGTGGAAACTTTTACATCGCTCAATCCTTTTTTTATGATCAACTCCTTGTTTCTTCCTCCGAGAAATGTCACAACTTTTTTATTGGATTTCACTCTTTTAGTGAAGAACGGAAACGGAGCCACTCCGATCCCGCCCGCAACAAAGACTGCGGTATCGTAATCACCATCCATAAATGAAAGAAAATTATTCCCGCACGGACCGAGGACATCAATCGTATCCCCCGCCTTTTTCCTCGACAGCATTTTTGTCCCCCTGCCGATCACATTAAAAACGATCGAAATCTTATTCCCGTCAGCATTAAAGACGCTGAACGGACGGCGAAGTAACGGAAAATCGTTGTCGACACGGATGTTGATGAACTGTCCCGGTTGTGCATTTGCCTCGAGATAATCCGAAATAAATGTCAGTTCAAGTATTTCTTTTGTGAGATGTTGGAGAGAATGGATCGCAACGATTTCTTGTTTCATAATTTATCAGGAGTAGCGAGCGAGTCTGCTTTCTGTGGTTGTGGCGTATCGGGGCGGTTCAATAATTCTTTTGCTTCTTTTTCTTCCCGTTCTTTTTGTTTCTGTTCTTCGATTTTTTTCTGTTTTTCCTGTTCGATACGTTTTACTTCATTCTCATATTCGGTGACTTTGGGACGAGCAATGGATGCAAATTGTGATGCCGGGAATTGGGCAATCAGCCGTTTGTACACGGCGGTGGCGCTGTCATTATTGATGATCGAATTTTCGTAATGCCACCCGGCAGTGAATAATGCTTTCGGCGAAATGGGCGATTGGGAATACTTCACAACGAGCTCTTTGTATGTTTTGATCGCCGATTCATAATTCTTCGCTTCAGCCAATGCCTCGGCTTTTTCAAAAAGTTCGAGTGCAGAATCTTTTTCCGCTTTCAGCAATGGCAATCCCAATATTTTTCTCGCTTCTTGTGCGTAAAGCGATTGCGGATAATTGTTCACGATCCGCGTATAAATGGAATCGAGTTCCGGTTTCCCCGCATGTTTCACCGCACGATGTATTTCAGCAATCGTGTACAGTGCACGAGGAGTGTACTCACTGTGGAGATGATTTTTAACGATACCATCAAACCAGAACAGTGCGGAATCCGATTGTTGTATCTCAATAAAAAACAATCCGGCAATCTCAAACTTTGTCCGGATGATTGAACGTTGCAGCGAGTCGATCAACTGTTTCTGCGCCGCTTGCTGCGAGAGCAGCAGTTTTATGTTGGTCGAATCGATGGTGACTACAGAATCCTTTTTCGCTTCGCCTTTTTTTCCAAGGCGGGTTGCGAGACGGTTCTTCGGATCGTCTTTTGCAAGTTGAAGGGTATCTTTCAGTTTCGTTGAATCGATCCTGCTTGCGAGCGTCGTATCGACAGGAGGTTTCCACGAGAGGGCGTTTGTATATAACGAATCGAATTTTATCAGATCGTTCCGAAGCTGTTCATATTTGTTGAAGATGTCTGATTTTGCCACGGCTTCTTTGGTGATCTCAGAACTCGGAAACTCTCCCCTTGCCCTGTTGTAATGTATTCGGGCAGAATCATATCGAAGCAAGATGGTTTCGTAGATGTTTCCCAACGTATAATAGGAACGTGCACTTTCATCCGTTCGGGCAAATGCCGTATCCACAAAACGATATTTTTCAATTGCTCCATCAAGATTACCTTTCATAAAAAGAGTATTGGCAATTTCGAGGTGGATCGCTCCAAAATAATCGGCATTCTTGGTGTCACCCAGCATAGCGTTCAGTTGATCGACAGCAGCTTCGTAGTGTTGTTGTTTGGCAAGAGATTTTATTCTCTGAAGCTCCGCCTGAAACAGGAGTCCATAACTCGGGGAGTGATCATTCACTTGTGCAAATGCTTTTTCCGCCATGTCATATCGTTTTAATTCATCGTAGCACTTTCCCCGTTGAAATTGGATCTGGGCGCGTTGTTCATCATCATCGATAAGGTTAATGGCTTGCGAATAATATTTTTCTGCTTTTTCAAATTCATTATTCAAAAAATAATGCTGTGCCAATTCATAAGAAGTCCGACCCGCTATATCTTCGTCGCTTTTCAGCGTTTCTGCGAACAGTACCTCAAGATGCTTGATTCCCTGATCATATTTTTTTTGACGCAGTAAACTCTTCCCGTACCATAGTTTTCCTTCATTGATCAGATCGCTCTCCGGGTACTTGGCAAATAATTCCAAAAATTTCCGTTCCGCTTTCAAATCATCCCCCATGTAGAAGTATGCTTTACCGATCATCATCAGTGCATCTTCCACCCAGTTGGAGTTCGGATAGAATGTGAGGATCTTCGAATTCTTTTCGACCGATGAGTTAAACTTGACTCGTGCTGTCTGCGGAATAACGAACTGGCGGCTCTGATTCGGCTTTTCGCGGAAATCTTTTTGCGCTTTGATCACTTCTGCTTCTGCTTCGTTGAATGCGCGCTGTGCGTTGTAGAATGTATTGAAGTAGGAAACAGTGTTGGTGTAGCGCTGTTTCACAAAATCTGCCGCCGGTTCATAGACAACACATCCGGAAAACAGCAATGCGCCGAGCAGACTAAGGAGTATGTATGGATATATTTTTTTCACGGCTATTCCATATAAAAATAATCAAAGGTTGACTGCAATTCAATGTTAAACTTTTTTATCTGCCTTGTGTCCAACATCCGTAAAACCAACACCTTTATAAACCAATGAAGGAGCTTCCCATGAAACGTTCTATCGTTATCCTGCTTGCTTTTGGTCTTTTCATAACAACCGCTGCGTATGCAAAGAAATATCCCGGACAGGGTCCGCGTCATTCCCAAATGATGGAACAATTAAAACTCACCGATACGCAAAAGGATCAATTTGAAAAAATCCGATTCGAAACTCAAAAAAAGAACATCGAACTCAGAGCAAAACTTGAAACCTCCCGTCTTGAGCTTCGCCGTTTCATGTCCGCTGAAAATCAGGACAAATCGGCAATCGAAAAAAAAATCAATGAGGTATCATCAACACAGGCTGCAATGAAAATGAATCATTTCAATTCATGGTTTGAACGGAACAAAATTCTCACACCGGAACAGCAAAAAGTGTGGAAAAAAGCATTGATGAACATATCGTTCAGGCAGCCACGCCACCCTAAACAAATGGGACCTGTTTATCACGAACGAATTCGAGAAGAGATCAGGAAATAGTAATATGTTTGATCGCACAATGTCCTTCACTGCAACAGTGGAGGACATTGTTATTTTACAGCGGTATCAAAGAGTGGTATATTATCTCGGTTTTACAGTTGGTCGGATATCGATTTCACTGACATTAACACGATTAGGCATTGTTAATGCAAATTGTAACAGAATTTTGTAATAATTTCTCTATCATAATATCGGAAATATATAAAAATATAAAGGGAAAGCAAAAAACTTCCCCTTTTATTTAGTTGATCCTTAAAAAGTCTTAATGATACACAACCTTCCGAAGGTTCTCTTCAAGAAATAATATTATTCGGAGATTTTCACATGCTAATAGGAAAACCTTCGGAAGGTTTCTTACTTTTTAAGGGACGACTATTTAGCTATCTGAATATCATTTTGTAAGTATCATTTTGGAAACAGCAATATTTTTGCCAGATTCAAGACGGTAGATATAAACACCAGAGGGTAAGTTTGAACCATTAAACACTACCATGTACTTTCCTGCATCCTTATAACCATTGACCAGTTGAGCAACTTCTCGACCGAGTATGTCAAACACCGTCAGCCTTACAAATCGAAAATCGGAAATCGCAAATCGTAAATGCGTCGTCGGGTTGAACGGGTTGGGGTAGTTTTGTTCGAGCGCGAATTTATCCGGTGCTTCAGATATGGTGCGCTGCACGTTCACGGGCTTCTTTGCACGCGCTATGGTGAGCTTCGGCTACACTAACTGGTTCATCCCCGGCGCCAAGCCAATGTAGCACAACACGGAGCCGTCGCCAAATCGTTCATTGTTTTTGTACCGCAATCCCAAAACCGAATTTCTGATAAATGTTATCCCTATCTACCGTGGGATGCTGCAAATCGCCGCTCAACCGAGAGACCGCTGCTCCAACATAATCCCTTAGTTCATCCGTAGAAGTAATACCATCCGCATTCTTGTCCGCCTTGGTTCTTGGTTGCGCATTTCTAAACCAGAATACATTTTTTTGCGTCGTATCCACGCTGGTGTATGTCAGCGCATTAATGATTTCTTTGGTGAATAGTCCATTTTGTAAGCTATCCAGTTCATACGAGAATTCCGTACCCTTGGACGATGAAAACACAACTGCCCCTGACCGTCTTGATAAATCATTATAGATATATCTGTCCTTTTCCAATAAATAGGGCCTCGGTCTCATAGTTGTTGTCATAGCTTTCTCCTCCACTATCTTGAATCCTCTATTAATAGTTCGTGCTTTTAAACCCCTGCTACTAGCTAGGGCAAGATATTGCGTCTCAGCACCTTCTTCTAATTCTCCTGATTCACAGGCATCCATGAGAAACAACTTATTTCTTGGCGATATTCCTTGGAGTAGATCTTCAAACAGATCAAAACTCGCTGCGGTGGTTGCCAATTCATCCAGTTTTGCATCACAAGTTAGGAAATAGTAAGTGGCTTGTTTATCCCGATCATGCATGCCATGTCCAGCTATGAACAATACAAACGTATCATCAACTCTTGAATTCCTGAGCAATTCTTTAGCTTTCTTGACATTCTCCACCGTTGCCTCTTCATTTGTGTAGGTTTTAACATACACGTTACTAAATGCTAGACCACCCATTTTCCTGAAAACTTCGGCCAAGTCGGTAACGTCTTTATCAGCATACTTGAGATTAAGGCTCTTGTCTTTGTACCTGGACACCCCAAAGCCTATGAAGTAAAGATTGCCGTTTGTCTTTTCGTTGAAGTTTGCGTAGGTCAAAGCACGATAAGATTCTCCTCCTTTTTCGTTGGTACAGGAAACCTCTATTTTGTTTGTGCCGTACGTAAGCTCTATCCGTTCCTGAATGGTCTTGGATCTTCCGGATATTTCTTTACCATATGCCCCGAACAATGCAACATCGTTAACATAGATGCTATATAGCTTAAGATCACATTTTCCGTCATCAAAACGCAGCTTCAAGTCTACAAACTTATCCTGTTGTTTAGCTTCCAAGATTTTTGATTCCGGCAGATAGTAATCACCTGATAAGAAAGATTCATCGGGCTCGCCTTTATCATTTACGAAGCCCAGTCGGCGTAAGCGTCTCAAATACTGATAATGATAGTGATCAATCAGTGCCGTATCCTTCGAACCCAACTTTCTAAGAATAATATCCGGCCGGTTGTTGCGCACTGCAAACTGATCAATGTTCCAGCATTCCATACCTCTCACTGTGGCAACAAGGTCACCTCCATTGCGGGAAGCATCCCAGTATCCATCGTCAGTGAAAGCTAACCACTGTGTGCCATCTGGATTTGCCATAAATGCCACCCATTCACCTGTCATAATATTCCACAAACGCAATGTGCCATCACGACCCCCCGACGCAATATACTGCCCATCGGAACTGATGGCAACCGAATTTACCGGTTCTGAATGTCCGGAAAATACTCGGATCACTTCTCCACTTCTTACATCCCATAAATTCACTGTCTGGTCATCACTCCCCGTCACAACATACCGCCCATCGGAACTGATGGCAACTGAAGTGACGGACAATGAATGACCAGAAAATGTTCGGATCTCTTTTCCGCTACTTATGTCCCATAACTTTGCTGTTTTGTCCCCACTCCCCGTCACCACATACCTTCCATCGGAACTGAGGGCAATTGAAGTGACGGACGATGAATGACCAGAAAATTTTCGGATTTGTTCTCCACTGATTACATCCCATAGAAACGCCATATTCCAACTTCCTGTCGCAACATACCGTCCGTCGGAACGTGTGGCGACTGAACTGACACCCCATTGGCCAGAAAGAACTCGGATCATTTGCCCCCTGCTCACGTCCCAAAACGTTGCCGTCTGGTCATTGTTCCCCAAATCACTCCCTGTCACAACATACAGTCCATCGGAGCTGATGGCAACTGAACCCGCAGCCCTTTCCCCAAATTTCCGAGTCACTTTTCCAGTGACTACATCCCATAACTTTGTCGATTGATCAAAATTTCCAGTCAGAACATATTGTCCATCGGTACTCATGGCAACTGAAATTACCTGGCTATTAGGTCCAGAGTGAACGTCCGAAAATGTTCGTATCAGTTTTGCACTGTTCATGTCCCACAACTTTGCTGTATTGTCATCACTTCCTGTCACGACATACCGCCCGTCGGAACTGGTGGCAACTGAACTGATGGGCAATGAGTGTCCAGAAAACGTTCGCAAATCTTCTCCACCTTTCGCATCCCATAGCTTCGCTGTGTTGTCACCCCCTATTACTATATACCGTCCGTCGGAACTGATCGCAACTGACTGAGGGTCGGTAATCCCTTGTGAATATCTAGAAAATGATCGAATCTCTTTTCCACTTCGTACGTCCCATAACTTCGCTGTGGCGCCCAAACTCACTGTCACAACATACTGTCCATCGGAACTGATGGCAACTGCAGTGACGATGTATGAATGTCCAGAAAATGTTCGTATTTCTTTTCCACTTTTCACATCCCATAACTTTGCTGTTTTGTCCCGACTTCCTGTCACGACATACCGTCCATCGGAACTGATTGCAGCTGAAATGACGATCGCTGAGTGTCCAGAAAATGTTTGGATCCCTTTTCCACTTTTCATGTCCCGTAGCTTCGCTGTGTTGTCACCCCCTATTACTATATACCGTCCGTCGGAACTGAACACAACTGAACTCGACCAATCTGAATTTCCAGAAAATGTTCGGATCTCTTTTCCACTTTTCAAGTCCCATAACTTTGCTGTGGCGCCAGAACTCCCAGTCATGACATACCGTACGTCTGAACCAATCGCAACCGAATTCACCGGTCCTGAGTGTCCGGAAAATACTCGAATCTCTTTTCCACTTCTTACGTCCCATAACTTTGCTGTTTTGTCCTCACTCCCCGTCACCAGATACCTTCCATCGGAACTGATGGCAACTGATTTCACCGGACCTGAATGTCCTGAAAATACTCTGATCTCCTTTCCAGTGTTTACATCCCACAGCTTTGCTTTGTCGTCATAACTCCCCGTCACAAGATACCGCCCATCGGAACTGATCGCAACTGACGTTACATTTGATCTATGTCCCAGCTGGACCGCTATTTCCGGTTTCTGAGCGTAGGCCAGGGAATGGAGAAAGACCATGAGGAAGTACAATATCTTTTGCGCAGACTTCATTGATGGACAGAGCTAGCCCGCAGCGTTGAGTCGTTGCGTGCAGGCGAGTGATTTGATTTTTGTCATCACGTCTTCTTGGAATGCGATAACCTTTTTTCCGCTTGCTCGCGGCGCGCAAAAGAGCTAAAGCATCACATCAGTGCTTGACACACCGAAAGCCGTTGTCGGCGAGTCCGTAATTGGCATAGCCGCGATAGTTCGGGAGGGCACCGAGGCGATCGTCAACCCGGCAGTAGTCCTCGGAGAAGTAGAAACAACCACCACGCAGTACCCGGTAGTGCTGCGATGTTGTGGGCCCTCTAGGATCTGTCGCTCCTCCATATGGATATGTAGAGCCATACCAGTCCCAGCACCACTCATACACATTGCCGCTCATATCATAGATGCCGAGTTCGTTCGGCTTCTTTTGGCCGACTGCGTGGGTTGTCTTTGAAGAATTAGAACCAAGCCAAGCCACTTCATCGTAAGCGTTGCTCCCGCTGTAGATGAACCCCGATGATTCATCTCCACCTCGTGCCGCATACTCCCACTCTGTTTCTGTCGGCAGCCGATAGCCGCTTGCCGTCCATTTCACAAAAGCTGCCGTAAGGTCAATCAGCCCAACTTTGTAAGTCAACGATTGGCTGGCATCCGTATAGTAGACGGGCGTCAAACCATCTCTTTCTGAGCGAGCATTGCACCACTTCACGACGTCGTACCAGCTGACTTCTGTGACCGGATTATTGACGCCAACGGGATCAAAACCGTTCCTCCCAGCCGGCAAGTCAGTGTATCCGTGCGTTGATCCCCATTTTCTTACATCAGTCCACAGCTCATACGTGACTTCATAATCATCAATACTAAAACTGCTGACGCGGACACGAGTTGTTCCAACAATGAATGTGCCACCGTCGACTGAAACGCTACGAGGCCTAACTATACTCCCCGTCGTTGAAAACTTCATGCGGACAAAGGCGGAAAGCGCAATGCTGTCTCTACTCCCGTCCCTGGGTCCGGCTATCACGTCTGTTTGCGCATACGTCGTGCAAATAGTTGCTAGAAGAGCTCCAATAGTTAACAGGGAATGGTACATGACTGTGTCTCGAGATCATCTATCGGGTAGGACAACAAAGCGGTGAATCGGTCCATACCGACTGTGTCAACGACTACTGCCATACCCAAATGGAATGAGTGAATATGCAGTGTTTTGGCTATGCGGCGCCAAGATGATTCCCCCGCGGGCCATGAGGTTTCCTCTACCTGTTTGCAGATCTCATACCCCGCCGCCATCTTGTCTCCCAATCATCGTTTTGTCAACAGCCTAGACAACAACACATGGCCATTCACGAGTCGCATCATGGATATTTGGAAAGTGAGCCGCCGTTGACGCAAGGGGCAACTGATCAATCCTCGTTGTTGTGCTAACACAAAGTTGGTCAATTCGTTCGTCATTAGCAAGCTACCTGAAAGTCTTCTTGCAGAATGCGTTATAGTTCCGCTTAACCTATATACAGCTATAGGCACGTCTGAATCTGTTGCTTGTACATAAGAGGTATAACCGGAAGGATTGCTGTAACTTTCATCCGAAAAATAATCCGTTGGGTAATCAAACCATTTATATTGCGGCGGGGTGCCGTTCTGCCAGATATTCCCTGAGCCGTTCCATATTGTGTACCCCTGGTTATTATGCCATGCGAAAAAATGGCAGTTAAATGTACCGAAATATGGCTGCGGGCTTTGTATGGTTTCAACAAAAGAAAAATTTGTGGCTATTTGATTATTTATGTAATTAATTTAATCTTGAGTAAGATAAGCCAATGTGGAAGCATTAACTTCTTTCCCGTTTGGAGTAATTGGATTTTGTGCAAACATATTCATTGATAAAACAATGAATGCGATTATATAAAATATTTTTTTCATTTTTTCCTCATTAAATTTTATAAACCTGTTTTTACAATCCTAAATCCGTGCGTTGAATCCGGACTTTTGTATAATTGACCATCTGGGTTATACAAAATTGCAAGAAACCGCCTAGTAGTTGTAATTTCGCGCGATACTTCATAAATAGCGCTTAGCATATTTTGAACACCACGGGTAACTTTAACTTTACCACTTACGGGTCCTTGGGGATCAACGACAATACCTTGTTCGCTGCACCATTTATAATATGAACTGTCGCGCCAGAAATCATACCAGTCTTTACAGTATTCAATCGCATTTCCGGAAAGGTCATAGCATCCGTCATATGATTTCCCTTCAGGGTAACTGCCTACCTCTTTCAAATATCCGGTTGGCGAGAAATATCCCACATCATTATACTTAGACATGTCATTTGCATTACCCCATGGGAATCTCCTGCCGGGATCTGGACCGCGTGCTGCACGTTCCCATTGAGCTTCGGTGGGTATAGAATAATTTTCACCCGTCTTTTTACTCAACCAGCGGCAATAGGCTTCGGCTTCCCACCAAAAAATATTACATATAGGCATTCTTGCCTTACTTGCATATTCGTAATTAATCCATGGCGTGTCGGTACTATCCCAGTGAATAGGGCGGATCATATTCAATTCCTTTATCAGCTTCCATCCGTCACGGGACCAGTAGCTTGAATCCTTGTACCCGTTATCTTTTACAAAACATAAATATTCTTCATTTGTAACTTCATATTTACCAATGTAATACGGACTTAGTTTAACCGTATGGGCGGGAATTTCATCCGCTTCCGTAGGGTTTCCCCAGCTATTACCCATTGTAAAAGTCAAGTCCTTATTGATTAATACAAATTCTGGTATCATGATATTGTTTTGTTCGGATGCAGTTGGATTGTCTTTGCATGATATAACCGTAAGAATTATAAATAACAAAATTGCGATTGAATTTTTGCTCATTTTAATAACTCCTTGCTTACAATTCAGAAGCTCTTTTTAATAAATCGCTTAATAGTCCTGCCGAGATATTGCTGATGCTTAAGTTCTCAATTACGTTTTGATATTCCGGATAAGAGGTTTTTAGGTCCCTAACGGAGTTATCATTCATATTGTTAAGTAAAACCGCTATCAACAATCCTTTTACATTTAATGGGAACATAGAATACACATATTTGTCCTCGGTTGAATTTACCTGGATACACATATTAAATTTTTCAAGCACTTCTTTTATAATGATTTTCTCTTTTCCATGTAGTTGATTCAGTATGGATGGTTGAGTTAAATATAGTTCAAGAAAAACGAATTTATAAATAAACGCGCCCTTATCAATCGAGGTCTTAATTAGTTCTATTTGCCCGGGATTAAATTTTTTATAATAATTGATTATTGCTACCGCGGCATCGTTTCGTTTGAATAATTCGCGGAGTCCATTGAATGATTGCGCCATTGCATCGAGCCCACCTTTGAATTCGTAAGTAAACAAAATATCGGACATAAATTGATAGTCTAAACATCTTTGCAGCAGTTCTTCGGTAGATAAACTTGCAAGTTCGGTATCCGGTATTTTACAAGATTCTCTTCTTAATTCAATCGGCAGTTTTTTCCACTCAACGCTTCCCGGTTTTGGCAACTGTTGTGCCAAAGCGTCGGATATACAAATCAGGTTTATTGTAATAAAAAATAAAAAAATCAGTTTAATGCTCTTTTTCATTTTGTTCTCCAAATTTTTTATTGAGATAATATTTTCTTAACAATAACAAATAAATGTAGTAAATTTTATATACCGGTTAATTTTTGGTGGTCTTAATCGGCAGTTCTATCAGGCAGGAAAGATTATTTTTCCCCTGCCGTTTTATTCCGGTGGACTTAAGCATTTCATCTTTTTCAACTCCTTTCATAAAATTTATATCCATTGTTTGTGTACCAACCTTACCAGAGACTTTCTAAATATTTACTGATCTATTAACTAACGGGAAGGGTTCTTTATTGAACCTTTCCTGTTCTAATAAATTTAATGTTAGGGGTGGAGGTTTAGCTTTTTCCATTTTAATACTCCTTAATTATTATTGTATTTTCCCAACTTTTCAGTTGGATTTTCTTTTAATATCTTTATCCAGATTAGTAATAGTTATGCGTAATGTGTTAGTAAGGACTTGTCCAAGCCAATATCTTCCTTGTTGATTTTCTCTTATATTTTTTTCAAGTCTAGGAACTGAATAACCACTTTGAATCAAATATGTGCCTGGGGGAATAAAGGGATATCCTTTAAGTCTAATAGTGCGTGTGAATGACTCTCCACTTTTCAAGAGTGTATACCAGTTGTTATCCCATAAATCTGGTTTTCTTGTTTTCATATATTGTGAGCTATAACTTTTGCCGGTGTTAACATTTAAAAGGTTTGGACCATTATTGTGATAATGGAAAATTTCCTTGTCTACAATAGCGGGGTCAAATATGTATAGATCATCCTGGTCATTATTTTTGAATCTTAAAGTATATTCAACTGTTGTAGTATCATCATTGAATACTTTGATAGGTGAGTTAGTTGTATCTAGAGTTACTTCTATTCCACCATGATATAAGCCACTTTGAATTAGTGCTTCTTTAACCAATTCATTATCTCTTGGATCAGAATGAAAGAACCAGAAGATCCACTCAGAAGTAATTATATCTTTCGGATATCCCCATGTTCCTACTTCTAATGCACTTATTTCCGGAAATGGAAAAACATCAATAGATGCATCTGTTACAAAATAACCTTGATAACACGCGACATTATTTGCAACAACAATCCAGGGTCTATCTGTCCATGATTTGGGCAATTGATAGTATCCTTCATAATAGTTCGGGAAAAGGTAACTTTTGTCTTTCTTCAAATAAATGCAATGACTTGAAAAATCATAGAACTCAATATCATTAGCAGTAAGCCATGGGGCTTCCGCTAATTCTAAGCGGGAAATATCTTTATCTAAAATATCTTTAATTTTTAGTGTACTATCTTTTAAGAAATAGATTGCAAACTCACCATCATAAACTGGAACAATAGGATTTTCTTTTTCACACCCACTTGAAAGGATTAGTAATAAAAATACTAAGAGAAGAACTTTATTCTGCGTCATATTTTTCATCAAACAAAAAATGTTAGAAAATTCATGGTCGAATCAATAAAAATCGAACAAATAAAAAATCCCACTCACAGTATCTTTTTAGAAGACACCGAAAATGGGATTTTAATATAGAAGGTAAGCAATCATCATGGCTCAACCTTATTAGTACCTACCACAATGTTGTCAGTTTTTTTTTTGTAAGTCAATTACTATTTTTGTTTACCAGACAAATTACTCCTCATTCTTGCAATCAAAACAATATTATAAATCACCTTCTACAGGACGTAAAATAATCTCATCTGTGACCATTCGTTGCGGCTGGCAATAGATCGACACTACCGCATCCGCCACATCCTCCGGCTGTATCATTTTGTTATGATTCTTTTTTCTCACCGACCTATTCCACATCTCCGTTTCCACTGCTCCAGGAAGCACATCGATAACCCGAATTCCTTTTTTGCGAACTTCTTGCCGTAAACACCGTGAAAGAGCGAGCGAGCCGGCTTTTGACGCTGAATATGCCGACGAATTATAAAAAATTGTGTTCGCTGAAACGGAATGGATATTTATGATGTGTCCTTTTTTCTGCTTTATCATGGTCGGCAAGACGACCTTCGTGCACAAAAAATATCCACGAAGATTCGTTGCAATAATGCTGTCAAATTCTTTCACCGTTGTTTTTTCAAATGATTCAAACACTGTAACACCGGCATTATTCACAAGAACATCAATATCACCGGCTTTTTTGTTGATAACAGCAAATGCTGAACGCACACTCTTTTCCGAGGTTACATCGCACACGATCGGCAAAGCAAATCCGCCTTGATCGATAATACGTCCTGCGTTTATTTCTAATTGACTTTTGTTCCTTCCGCTGACGATAACTTTGCAGCCGATCGCTGCAAAAGCATTGGCAACTGCCAAGCCGATACCCTTGGTTGCACCGGTTATCCATACAACAGGGATATAATTTTTCTCTAATTCGATCACGATAGTTTATTGGTAATAAGAGTCAGGAATTCGTTTCGTGTTTTGATGTTGTTCTGGAAGACCCCGAGCATTGCGCTTGTAGTGGCGAGTGAATGCTGCTTTTCCACTCCGCGCATCATCATACACATATGTTTCCCTTCACACACAACGGCAACACCGTCGGGATCGAGGACTTCATACAACGTCAATGCGATTTGTTTCGTCATTCGTTCCTGCACCTGTAAACGACGCGCGAACATATCAACAAGCCGTGGAATTTTGCTCAGACCGACGATCTTTCCGTTGGGAATATACGCAATATGGATCTTTCCGTAAAATGGAAGCATGTGGTGTTCACACATCGAAAAAAAGTCAATGTCTTTCACGATCACCATTTCTTTGTAATCCTCCTTGAAGACTGCGCCATTCAAGATCGTTTTCACTTCATCTCGATATCCTTTGGTAAGGAATTGCAGTGATTTTGCTACGCGATGAGGAGTTTTAAGCAGACCTTCACGCTTTGGATCCTCTCCCAAATCCCGAAGGATCCGCAAAACATTCTTTTCCAGATTTGCAGTAGGATCATATGCTGATGTTTTTTTCTTTTTAGGCAACACTATTCTCCCCGATATTCGACAAAATTATTCTCTGTTTCATACACACGAATTGAATACAATTTCCCTTCAGTGATATACGGTTCAATTTGTTTCCAGCAGGCGATAGCGATATTCTCCGTGGTCGGATTAATCCCCTGCATAAATGGCACGTCAACATTCAAATTCTTGTGATCGACATATTTCAAAAAGTATTCTTCAAGGATACGTTTCACTTTTTTCAGATCGATAACATATCCGGTCTTCGGATCCGGACTGCCTGCGACACACACTTCGATATAATAATTATGCCCGTGTCCGTTGGGGTTCGAACATTTGCCGAACACTTCCAGATTTTTTTCGTTGGAAAATTTCGGATCGAACAAGCGATGAGATGCGCTAAAGTGAGCGCGCCGGTAAACAAAGACAGTTCCCATTATTCGGCAAGCGCCTTTAAGATTTCTTCTGTGTGGCTGTCAACTTTTACTTTCGGGAAGATATGAGTAATCTTTCCTTTTTCATCGATGATGAATGTGGTTCGTTCCACGCCCATATATTTTCGCCCGTACATGCTCTTCTCTTTCCACACACCATACTCTTCAAGCATTTTTTTGCTCTCATCCGATAATAGAGGAAAATTCAGATCATATTTTGAAATGAACTTTTCGTGCGATGTCGTATCATCCGGACTGACACCCACTACCACGGCACCTTTCCTTCTGATCAATGCAAGATTATCCCGGAATGAGCATGCTTCTTTTGTACATCCGGATGTATCATCTTTGGGATAGAAATACAGAATAAGTTTTCTTCCTTTAAAATCTTTCAGCGAATATTTCTTTCCGTCATTCCCAATCAGAGAAAAATCCGGTGCTGTACTTCCTACTGTCAACTCTGCCATTAGTGTGACTCCATAAAAGATAGCAGGTCATCTCATTATCAACAACCTGCTTCGATGTTCTTTTTATACTGCTGCTTTTTTAACTTCATCGTAGGGTGGTTCAACGCCGGGATTTTCGGAAATCCATGAATATGTAACCGTTCCACTTCCGTCTATTACAAAGACTGAACGATTCGCCGCCGTTAATCCGGCGAGTCCTGCAAAATTATTCACCAATCCGCAATATTGTGACGATACATTGCGCGTATAATCGCTCAATAAGGGGAATGTGATTCCATTTTTTTCCGCAAATCCCTTATTGGCAAACGGCGAATCGACACTGATCCCAATAACCTGAGCGTTCATTGAATTAAACTCGGTTAACGAATCCCGAAACGTGCACATTTCCTTTTCACAAACACCAGTAAATGCTCCGGGATAAAATACCAGAACAACTTTTTTTCCTGCAAAATCGGAAAGAGATGTTTGCTTTTTTCCTGTATCCGGTAATGTAAAGTTCGGCGCTTTTTGACCTATTGTTACTGGCATGGTGTTCTCCTTTTGTTTTATTGATTGTACACATAACGAATTTGCGGTAGGATATGTTCCAAACATGAATGCTTTTAAAAAAATAAAGAAATGATTCTCTATAGTCAAACACACATTTCAAATCGAGATTTTTTGTAACTTATAGAACACATGGAGATTTTATGAAAATAAATTTTTCGTCCGACATCGTGTATCAGAGTGGCGCGGTTGTAAGTAAAACGATTCTTAAAAATGATGGCGGAACAGTAACATTGTTTGCGTTCGATAAAGATCAATCTCTAAGCGAACACACCGCCCCGTTTGATGCATTATTTCAATGCGTAGAAGGGCACTTTACTGTTACCATTGATAAAGAAAATTATTCTGTTTCTCAAAACGAATTGATAATTCTTCCTGCAAATATCCCCCACGCAGTACTCGCCAACGAGACTTCAAAATGTTTATTGGTGATGATAAAAGTGAAGAAGTAACGAAAATTCGTTTTGTTTGATTGTGAATTTTCGATATATTTGCATCGCTGATTATTCAGCTTATTCAACGGAGAGGTGCAAGAGTGGTTGAATTGGCCACCCTGGAAAGGTGGTATACCCGTAAGGGTATCGTGGGTTCGAATCCCACCCTCTCCGCTCAACTACGTTCCATAAAAAGCGATGGAACTTCGTTGAGCAGGCTCACTACAATAATAAAGCAGTGGAACTTCGTTGAGCAGGCTCACTACAATAATAAAGCAGTGGAACTTCGTTGAGCAGGCTCACTACAATAATAAAGCAGTGGAAC